>CAJDUC010000036.1_pt1 | contig 6949 bp, 3 predicted proteins | sample 7390041 | NCBI WGS metagenome assembly CAJDUC01 (sample SAMEA7055666, study PRJEB34461) | soil metagenome | biome: terrestrial ecosystem; feature: Peninsula; material: soil | place: Antarctica | collected 2016 | reverse complement strand
GTCGGAGTGGGCGTCGGAGTGGGCGTCGGCGTGGGCGTCGGCGTGGGCGTCGGAGTGGGCGTCGGCGTCGGCGTCGGCGTCGGCGTCGGCATCGACGCCACGGTGAAGACCACGTCGACGAAGTAGTTGGAGGCGTTCCAGGAGTAGGTCGGGAATCCGCCGGGCGCGCCGTAGAGGTACCGGCCGTTGCCGCTCGCCGCCGCCATCAGCGGGCCGACGATCTTCGTCTGCGAGAAGTAGGCGGGGGTGTTGGAATAGCGGCCACGGGGCGCGAAGTAGGACACGACGTAGCTCTGGCCGGCCGTCAGGGCGAGTGGGGTGGCCAACTGGGCGGTCTGCCAGCCGGTTGCCGTTTCTCCGGTGAAGGTCACGGTGACCAGTCGCACGCCGGCCGCGGACCAGACCGACCCGGTGTGGGTGCCTGTGTTGCCCGTCCCCTTGAAGAAGCGGATCGCGCTGACGGTGCCGTTCTCGGACGGGGTGAAGGACACCCCGAGCTCCACGGCGGAGGTGTCGCCCGATTCGGCGAGCTTCGTCGGGGTCTCGCTGCCGAACAGGCTGTACGTGGTGGCCGCACCCGCCGCGGTCACGGTGAATGACCAGGTCTGGGTGGCCAGGGACACGCCCTGGGTCGAGGTCACGTTGCTCAGGCTGACGTTTACCATGGCCCCGCTCGGGAGCGACTGCGAGGGTGTGAACGTGATCGTCGTGCCGTCGGCGGACAGCGTGGTCGCTCCCGCGATCGGGGTGCCTCCGCTCGTGGCGGCGAGGGAGTACCCCGGGTTGATCGAGGTGGAGAGCCGAGCGGTGATCGGTGCGCCCACGGCGACGTCGAGCGCTCCGGGGGCCGGTGTCAGGCTGACGACCGTGATCGGGTCCGGGGCGCGATTGAAGACGACGTCGACGAGGTAGCTGGTCGTCGAAGGCGAGGACGGGAAGGCATCCGCGTAGACGTAGGAACCCGAATTTGCGCCGGCGACGAGCGGGCCCTTGGTGATGCCCGACCCGCTGAACACTCCGGGTGACGCCGAATACGTTCCGAGCGGGGAGCGATAGGAGGCGACGTAGTCGGTGCCGGGCACGATCTCCACGGGGGTGCCGAAGGTCACGGTCTGCCAGCCGGAGGTGGTCTCGTTGGTGAAGGTCGCCGTTGCCAGCTGGGTTCCGCCCGCGGTCCAGAGGGCACCGGTGTGGGCACCGGTGTTGCCCGCACTCTTGTAGAAGCGGATGCCCGACACTGTTCCGGCCACCGTGCTCGCGAAGCGCACGCCGAGGGTCAGCATCGCGGCGTCGGAGACCTGGAGGATGCTCGGCACCGTGTCGTCGGCGAACAGGCCGCAGGGGCAGAGCCCGTCGGCTGCGGGCGGCCGGACCGTGGTGAAGGCCCAGGTCCCGCCGGACGACAGGGCGACTCCCGCGGTGTCGTTCGCCGTGAGGGTGACGGAGTAGGTGACGAATCCGTTCAGAGCGGTGGTCGGCGTGAAGGTCACGGTGCGGGTGGCGGGGGCGTAGGCCGTGCTGCCGGCCACTGCGGCGCCGAGCTGGTCGACGACTGTGACATGGATCGAGGCCGGGTCGGCGTTCTTGGAGAGCACGGCGCTGATGGCCGAGCCGACCGGGACGCTCGACGCACCCGGCAATGGGGACTGGCCGGTGGCGATCATCGGTGAGTTGTCGTTCGCATCGAAGATGGCGTCGACGAAGTAGTTGCCCTGCTGGAAGCTGTCGACGGGGAATGACCCGTTGGTGCTGTAGACGCCGGCCGGGGCGGCTCCGAAGCCGCCGAGAACGCTCATCGGCGCACTCGAGACACCTCGGTAGGCCCAGTAGTAGGACGCGGCCGAGTAGTGACCGTTGGGTGCCGAGTAGGACACCGTGTAGGTGCTCCCGGCGGTCACCGCCACCGGGGAGGTGAAGTTGGCGCTCTGCCAGCCGGAGGCGCTCTCGTTCGTGAAGGTCACCGTGGCCAGGCGCACTCCGGTCGAGCTCCAGAGGGAGCCCGTGTGGGTGCCCGTGTTCGCTGCGCTCTTGTAAAAGCGAACGCCGGCAAGAAAGCCGTCCTGGGTCGGCGTGAACCGCAGTCCCAGTTCGACGGCCGAGGTGTCCCCCGCGTCCGGCAGCGATGGAATCTGTTCACCGAAGATGGTGAAGGGCCCGGTGCTCGTGACGGCAATCAGGGTCGGCGTCGCCGGGCGGTTCAGGCTGTCGTCGATCGCGCGCACCTGGATGCTCTGCGCGCCGACGCCGTGCTGGATGTAGCTGTACGACCAGGCCGTCGTGCCCGTCGCGGGGTGCCAACTGGAGCCGGCATCCGTGGAGACCTCGACTCCGGCGACGACCCCGCCGACGTCGGCGGCCGTGCCGGCCAGGGTCACGCTGGTTCCGTTGGGCACGGTGGCTCCGACCCCCGGCGAGGTCACGCTGACCGTGGGCGGCGTGGTGTCCGTGCTTGCCGTGGCGGCGACGAGGCTGCTGGAGAGCGTGGCTGGCTGGGCTCCCATGTCGGCGAAGAGGTTTACCTGCGCCTGCTGCATCCGTGGGTCCGCGGCCGCACCTGCTCCGTCGTGGGTCTGGTCGAGGCCCCAGGTCCACTGGATGCTCCCCGCGGAGAAGACGAGCGCCCCGCTGTTCGCGCGGTACATGGTCAGGTGGTGGGTGGTGGTTCCCGCGGCGACGGTGGTGCCGAAGTCCAGCAGGTATTGGGGCACAGCGCCGATGGTGGTCGACAGCCGGATCTGCCCGGCGGGGCGGAATCCGTTGTCGAGGTCTTCGTTGGACTCGTAGCCGATCGTGTGCGCGGCCAACTCCGCGGTGGTGCCCGCGGCGAGGGAGGTCAGACTGGTGTTCCGCCAGAGGCGGTTCTTGCCCTCCGCGGCCGACACCATCATCGGCAGGTCGGAGAAGTTCACCTGATAAAGGGTGCCGGACAGCGCGTTCTCGGGCAGGCCGCCGCCGTTGGTCTGGGAGGCGAAGCGGGGATCCCGCCAGGTTCCCGTCCACTCCGGCGACGGGTCGACCTTGGCGTTGCTCTTGGTCTCCTTGTAGGTGACCATCGTGCGATACGGGGTGGCTCCCGCGGCCGACGGTTCATAGCGGACGCGCCAGTAGGCCTCGTTCCCGGAGAGGAACTGCAGGTTCACCCCGGCGTCGCGCGCGGCCTCGACGTTGGTGCGCTGCGCACCGGACCAGTATTCGTCATGCCCGACGGACAGGAACACCTTGTGGTTGAGCAGGGCCGAGCCGAGACGGTCGGTGTCCACGTCGCTGAAGTAGGAGACGTCGTAGCCGTTCTTCTCCATGAAGCGCACCAAGGGGTATTCGTTGGCGAAGTAGAAGTCCCGTCCGCCGCTCCAGTCGCGGGTGCTGAAGGGGCGGTTGTAGCTGACTTTGTACGCACGATCGACGGGCCCACCCTGATACAGGCTGGAACCGCCGTACGTGTTGTAGGCCTGCCAGGTGGTGTCCGAGGTCTGGAAGAGAACGTCGGAATGGCTGGCTTCGTTGCGCACGATGAAGGTGATGTGGCTCTGGCCGCCGGTGTCGGTGCGGGTCAGGAGCGCGAAGTACACCCCGGAAACAGCGTCGGCCGGAACCGGCCAGGAAGCTGAGACGGCCCAGTTGCCGCAGTCATACAGCCCGGTCGCGCCGTCGTTCAGACAGGCGGGCTGGGACTGGGGCAGGGTCGCGGACGGGCTGATCGAGGCGACCTTGCGCGCGCCCAGGCCCTGGTACCACCCGGACCGGTAGATGTCGATCGAGTAGGCGTTCGCCGGGGTGAGCACCTTGAACTGCACGGTCGTGCCGACGTTGACACTGATGTCGGTGGAGAAGCCCTGGATGGTGGAATCGCCGGATCCAGTGATGTCCCACACGTCGGGGTCGGTGCCGGGAAGTTCGTTCTCGCAGACGATCGGGTTGGCGGCGGCGCCGCATCCCGTCGCAGCCATCGCCGGTGTCGTCGCGGCGAAGAGGGTCGCGACGAGGACCGTGGCCATCAGCATCGCGCTGGCCGTCAATGCGCTCAGTCGTTTGACCGGCGTTCGGGCGGCCGGAATGTTGCGGAGGAATCCACTTTTCAAGGTCGACACACGTACTCCAAGACATCCCGGGTGGCTGTGGCCGTTCGGGTAACGACCGCCGTTGCTGGACTCCGTCTGGGTAACTAGGCGAAGTGGATGCCGTTCCAGCGTGTGTTCACGGAAACCGACGGAGGGTAAGGCCGACGGGGAGTTGAGATCCGCTCACACCGAAGAGACTGCCACACGTCGGGGACCCGTGCACACCCCCGTTCGGGGGCGCAATCGCTCGCGGGCGCGCCGAATCGCGCCGCGTGCGGCTCCCGCCCGCCGGGCCCGGCTAGAGCTCGGCGGCGCTGGGCGCGAAGGTATCGCAGGCCTCGGCACCCTGTTCGAAGCCGGTGCCGAACCAGCGCTGGCGCTGCTCGCTCGAACCGTGGGTCCAGCCCTCCGGGTTCACCTGGCCCTGCGTCGCCGCCTGGATTCGGTCGTCGCCGACGGCGGATGCCGCGCTCAGGGCATCGTCGATCTGCGCCTGGCTGATCGATTTGAGGAAGGTCACGCCGTTGTCGTCCTTGAGGCTCGCGGCGGCACCGGTCCAGGCGCCGGCGAAACAGTCGGCCTGCAGTTCGACCCGCACCGCGTTGGACGCTGCCCCGGTCTGGCCGTCCCGTTTCGACTCCAGCGTGCCGACGACATTCTGAACGTGGTGCCCCCACTCGTGCGCGATCACGTACATCTCGGCGAGTGGTCCGCCGGAGGAGCCGAACCGGCTGCGCAGGTCGTCGAAGAATGCCGTGTCAAGGTAGATGGTCGCATCCGGTGGACAGTAGAACGGGCCGGTGGCGCTCGACGCCGCGCCACAGGCCGTGTCGGTGCTGCCGGTGAACAGCGCGACCGGCTGGGGCTGTTGGTAGGCGACGCCGAGCAGGGGAAGTTCCTCCGACCAGTAGATGTCGAGGGAGGCCGCGGCGCCCTTCATCCGGCATTCCACGTCGGCGTTCGCCTGCGCGCCGGTGGTGCACTCGGTGAGGTTCGTGACGGTGCCGGATTCGGCGGCCGGCTGGCCTCCCCCGGCGAGCCCGGACAGGTCGACACCCAGGAACTGGGAGAGCAGGAACAGGGCGATCACACCCAGCCCCCCACCGCCCACGGCAATTCCCGTGTTTCGGCCCCGCTTGCTGACCCGGCCACCGCCGATGTTCGCGTTGTCGTTGAACGTCATGAAGAAAAGCTACCCGGCGAAGCGGTCCGTCGCCTCGATTATCGCGTCCAGGTTTCCGGGTTCGTCGAACGAGTGGCCGGCATCCGGGATCAGCCGGAAGTCGGCCTCCGGCCAGGCCTGGTGTAATTCCCAGGCCGTGAAGGCGGGCGTGCACATGTCGTAGCGGCCCTGCACGATGACGCCGGGGATGTTCTTCAGCCGATCCGCGTCGCGGATCAACTGGTTGGGCTCGAACCAGCCCCGGTTGGTGAAGTAGTGGTTCTCGATCCGGGCGAAGGCGACGGCGAAGGCCGGCTCGGTGAACCGGGCAATCGTGTCCGGCTGTTGGAGCAGAGTGATGGTCGACGATTCCCAGGTCGACCAGGCGATTCCCGCGCGCTCCCTGACGGCCCGGTCCGGGTCGTGCAGCAGTCGCCCGTATGCCTCGATCAGACGTCCCCGCTGCTCGACCGGCACCGGCGCGATGAAGTCTTCCCAGAGGTCGGGGTAGATCGCGGCGGCGCCCCCCTCGTAGAACCAGTCCAGCTCAACCGGGCGGAGGGTGAAGATGCCGCGCAGCACGAGTTCGGTGACCCGCTCGGGGTGGGTTTCGGCGTAGGCGAGGGAGAGCGAGCTCCCCCACGAGCCGCCGCAGACCAGCCACCGGTCAATGCCGAGCTGCTCGCGCAGTTTCTCCATGTCGGCGACGATGTGCCAGGTGGTGTTCGTGGCGAGGTCGGCATCCGCCGCGCTCGCGTGCGGCGTGCTCTGGCCGCAGCCACGCTGGTCGAAGAGCACGATGCGGTACTTCTCCGGGTCGAACACCCGACGCTGCTTCGGGCTCGACCCGCCGCCCGGTCCGCCGTGCAGGTAGACGGCCGGCTTGCCCTGCGGGTTGCCGGAGACCTCCCAGTAGATGGCCTGTCCGTCACCGACCTCGAGCATCCCGGTTTCGTACGGTTCGATCTCTGGGTAGAAGGTGCGCATTCCCAGAGCCTATGGTCCACGCGGGGTCGAAGGGAAACCCTCCCCGGTCGCCGGCCTCGCCGCGCCCGTTCCGGCAGCCCGCGCCCGCCGCCGCGGGCGCGGGCTGCGGAACCGGGCGCGGGTCAGCCGCCGCCGAGACCGAGCCGGTAGGCGAGGATGACCACGTGCACCCGATCGCGCAGTCCGAGCTTCTGCAGAATGCGTCCGACGTGGGTCTTCACGGTCGATTCGGAGAGGAAGAACCGTTCGGCCAGCTCGGGGTTGGAGAGGCCCTCCGCGATCGCGAGGAAGACCTCGCGTTCCCGCTCCGTGAGGGCTTCCAGCCGGGCCGCCTCGTCGTCCTCCGCCGCCGGGAGCTTCGACCCGAACAGCTCGAGCATGCGCCGGGTCACCCGGGAGGAGACCGACGCGTCGCCGGAAGCAACGGCCCGGATGGCGGCCGTCAACTCGCTCGGCTGGGCGTCCTTGAGCAGGAATCCGCGCGCTCCCGCGCGCAGCCCGCCGAAGGCGTACTCGTCGAGGTCGAAGGTGGTCAGGATGATGATCTTGCGGTCCGGGCAGGCGGTGGTGATCTGCCTGGTCGCTTCGATGCCGTCGATTCCGGGCATCCGCACGTCCATCAGGATCACGTCGGGCCGAGCGCTCGAGGCGAGCGCGATCGCCTCGGCGCCGTCGCTCGCCTCGGCGACCACCGTGAAGTCGTCCTCCGCCTCGAGCACCATCCGAAAGCCGGTGCGGAGCA
>CAJDUC010000081.1_pt1 | contig 7136 bp, 6 predicted proteins | sample 7390041 | NCBI WGS metagenome assembly CAJDUC01 (sample SAMEA7055666, study PRJEB34461) | soil metagenome | biome: terrestrial ecosystem; feature: Peninsula; material: soil | place: Antarctica | collected 2016 | reverse complement strand
CCGTGCTGGGGGTTGAAGAAGCAGGGCTTGCGGCGCTGGGGCGGCGGGTCCCCGGCGATGACCGCGATGACGGCGGCGCGATGGTAGCGGGCATCCGCGACGACCTGCTCGACGGCGATCACGTCCTCCGCCGTCCTGCTCGCCGCGAGCAGGTCCTTGGCCTGGTCGTAGTTGTCCAGGGCGCGCCGGTAGTGGTCGTGCGCATCCCAGCCGAGGTCGTCGGCCAGGGTGTCGACATGGAGCTCGGCGACCTGCTCGCCGAGGACGGTGATGTCCTCGTCCATCAGCCTGCGTGCGGTGCGCCAGCGGTCGAGCGCGACCAGCTCGTCCTCGCGTCGTCGCCTGCGTCCCCCGAACATGGGGGCAAGTCTGTCACCCCCGCCGCTCGGCTGCGGCGGTTCACCGGACGCCTGTACGCTCGGTGATTCTGTTCGTCGAACCTCGGGGGAGAGCTCGCACCATGTTGTTTTCACGCCCGGCCCGCCTGCTGCTCGCGCTCCTCGCGAGCGTCCTGGTGGTGTCCGTCCTGCCTGCCGGAGCCGCGTCCAGCGCCCAGCCGCGCAAGAAGGTCGAGACCTGGGCGACTCCCGGAGCGACGGCGATCACCCTCACCGGTCACGGCTTCGGGCACGGTCACGGTCTGTCGCAGTACGGCGCGCTGGGTGCGGCCGGGCAGGGTCTGACGTGGCAGCAGATCTCCGAGTTCTACTACCCCGGCACCACGTGGAGCACGATCGGCGGCAAGATCCGCGTGCTGATCAGCGCCGACACCGGACGCGACGTCCAGGTCGTGGCGAAGCGGGGGCTCAAGGTCACCAGCCTCGATCGCCTGCGCACCTGGCGGCTGCCGCCGGTGGCAGCGAAGAAGTGGCGACTCATCGCCGCCGGCGACGACACCGCGGTGCAGTACACCAAGGGCCGCGCCTGGAAGACCTGGAAGAAGGTTCCCGGCGAGGCTGAGTTCTCGTCGGTCGCCGGCCTGCTCACGCTGGTCATCCCCGGCGGTCGTCGCGACTACCGCGGCACCCTGCAGTCGGTCGCGCCCCGCCAGGGCAAGCGCCAGACCGTCAACAGGCTCCCGATGGAGGCCTACCTCCGCGGTGTCGTGCCTGAGGAGGTGCCTGCGCTGTGGGCGCCTGCGGCGGTCAGTGCGCAGTCGGTGGCGGCGAGGACCTACGCGGCGTTCGAGCGCGCCCACCCGGCCGCCGGCCACTACGACCTGTGTGACACCACGCAGTGCCAGGTCTACGGCGGTGCCGACGTCGAGCACCCCGCCGCGACGGCCGCGATCAAGGCCACCTCGAAGCAGGGTCTCTCCTACGACGGCCGCCCGGCCTTCACACAGTTCTCCGCGAGCAACGGCGGCTTCTCCTCCGCCGGGTCGATGCCCTACCTCGTCGCGCAGGCCGACCCTTACGACGGCCTCGCCAACCCGAGCTACTCCACCTGGACGAAGACCATCGACGACACCCAGGTGGAGTCGCACTGGCCGGCCATCGGTGACCTCACGGGCATCGAGGTGACCTCGCGCGACGGCAACGGCGACTGGGGTGGTCGGGTCATCGACATGGCCTTCATCGGCACCACCGGCACCGCCCGGGTCGACGGCGACACCGTGCGGTCCTCCTTCGGGCTCTACTCCGACTGGTTCACCTTCGAGGTCGCAGCCCGCCAGAGCGGGCAGGCCCGCCAGTGATCGGTCCTCGACGGTGGGCGGTCCTCCTCGCCGCGCTCGCCCTCGCGGCCAGCGGTTGTGAGTCGGGTGGGGCGACCGACGGCGGTGCTCCGCTGCAGGACCTCACCGCGCCGACCCGGGCGGCTGACTCGACCATCGACTACGTCGCGATGGGCGACTCCTTCTCGGCGGGCCCGTTCATCGGCACCATGCGCACCGATCCCCAGGGATGTGCCCGCTCGCTCGACAACTACCCCGCCTTCCTCGCCGACTGGCTCGACGTCCTGACCTACACCGACGTCACCTGCTCGGCGGCCGTCACGTCGGACCTCTACGCCCCGATGACGCTGCTCGACGGCACCACCACCGGCCCACAGGTCGACGCGCTGTCCGAGGACACCGACCTGGTCACGCTCGGCATCGGCGGCAACGACTTCGGCATCTACTCCGCGCTCATCACGTGCCAGGACGGCGCAGCCTGCGCGGTCGACGAGCTGAGCGCCGACGCCCGCAAGGTGGCGGACCGGATCGCGCAGGCCGTGCGCCGCATCCAGAAGGCGGCGCCCGACGCCACGATCTACGTCGTGGGCTATCCCGACATCCTCCCGACCGAGGGCGCGTGCCGCGCGGTCGGCGTCCCGTCCGACGTGCTCGGACCGGTCGCGGAGATCGCCGGTGAGCTCAATGCGTCGCTCAAGAAGGGCGCGACCGCGGCGGGGGCGACGTACGTCGACATGGAGGCCGTCTCCGAGGGGCACGACGTGTGCGCCAAGGGCAAGGCCTGGGTCAACGGCCCGCGCTTCCGGGCCGGCATCGCGGCGCCCTTCCACCCCAAGATCAACGGCATGCGGGCCGTGGCCCGCGAGGTCTACACGACGATCACCGGCGAGGAGCCCGACGTCACCGAGTTCGCCGATCCGGACCCTGCCGCGGTCGTGCTCAACCAGGGGTGACGCGGGCCGGGAGCGGGACGGCGCACCCGTCACACGGACGGGCGCCTGAGGCCTCAGCCTCGCTCGGCGATCGAGGCCGGGTGATCGGTGTCGTCGAGCCGCTGCCTGGCAACGAACCTGAATCTGTCGCCGCGGAACAGGGAGCGCGTCCATTCCACAGGCCGACCGCTCGCATCCCACGCAGTCCGCTGGACCAGCAACAGGGGTAGCCCCACCTCGATCCCGATCAGGTTCGCGGTGACAGGGTCGGCCTGGGTGGTCTCGACGATGTCTTCGACGGCGTCGAGATCGATGCCGTAGGCCTCGGCCAGCGTCCGGTAGAGCGAGCCTCGTCTGTCCAGCTCCTCGGCCAGGTGTGGCAGGGGGCCCGGCAGGTGGGCGATCTCGAGAGCAATGGGCTCTTCTGCCTGGGTCCGCAGTCGCGCCACGCGATGCACGGGTGCGCCGGGCGTGAGACGGAGGTGGTGGGCCAGTTCCTCATCGGCCTCCACGACGCCCACGTCGAGCACCCTGCTGCCGGGCCGCCATCCTTCCTCGGACAGGTCCTGGGAGAAGGACGTCAGCGGCCTGACCTGCATCAGCTTGGGCTGGGCGACGAAGGTGCCGCTCCCCTGGGTCCGCTCGAGGCGGCCGTCGACGACGAGCTCCGCGATGGCCTGCCGCACCGTCGTACGCGACGTGTCGAGCAGCTCGGCCAGGTCGCGCTCAGGGGCCAGGGCTGCGCCCGTCGGCAGGTCGGCGATGAGCCGCAGGATCTCCTCCTTGACCAGGTAGTACTTCGGGACCTTCACGAATTCCTCCGTGGATCGATGCTCATCGGGGTTGACGGGGTGGATTGGTCTATGCCAATCTGCAATTGGTCTACACCAATCTATCGCAGTCGGAGGCCCCGATGACGACCGCCACTCCCGTCCACGTCGAGTCGAAGCAAGGCGGCCTGCGGATCCCGGGCTTCGCCCAGCTGCAACGCCTCGGCAAGAGCCTGATGCTCCCCATCGCACTGCTGCCGGCGGCGGGAATCCTGCTGCGGCTCGGGCAGGAGGACATGCTCGGCCAGTACAACCCACCGATCATCGGCCCCTTCTTCGACGCGATGAGTGCCGCCGGGGGCGCGATCTTCGCGAACCTGCCGATGTTGTTCGCGGTCGGCGTGGCCATCGGATTCGCCCGCAAGGCGGACGGATCGACGGCCCTCTCAGCAGTCGCGGGCTACCTCGTCGTCGCCGAGGTCTTCAAGGCGATGTCGCCGATCGTCCTGGCCGGCGAGACCACCCCGGCCGGTGACCAGGCGATGATCAACTACAGCGTCTTCGCCGGCATCATCATTGGCGTCGTGACGGCGTGGCTCTTCGATCGCTATCACACGATCCAGCTGCCGCCCTACCTCGGCTTCTTCGGCGGCCGCCGGTTCGTGCCCATCGTGGTGTCGCTGGCTGCGCTCTTCATCGGGTTCGGCCTGAGCTACCTCTACCCCCTCTTCGACATGGGCCTGACCGGCATCGCCGAGTTCATCGGCGGGTCAGGTGCCATCGGCGCGTTCGTCTACGGCTTCGTCAACCGGATGCTCATCCCGCTGGGTCTGCACCACATCGTCAACACCTACATCTGGTTCCTCTACGGCGACTTCACCGCCAACGGCACCACCTACAACGGTGAGCTGACCCGATTCGCCAACGGTGACCCCGGGGCCGGCCGCCTGACCGCCGGCTTCTACCCGATCCTGATGTTCGGCCTGCCCGGCGCCGCCCTGGCGATGATCCATGCGGCCCGCGCGCGCCAGAAGAAGTTGGCCATCGGCATTCTCTCCGCCGCCGGTCTGACGGCATTCCTGACCGGCGTCACCGAGCCGCTCGAGTTTGCGTTCATGTTCGTTGCCTTCCCGCTGTACGTCATCCACGCCGTGCTGACTGGGCTGTCCCTGGCTCTCGCCTACACCCTCGACATCCACCTCGGCTTCTCGTTCTCGGCCGGCCTGATCGACCTGCTCCTCTACGGCACCGCCCCGGCAGCGAAGAACATCCCTCTGCTGGTCGTGATGGGTGTGGTGTTCTTCTTCCTGTACTACGTGCTGTTCCGCTTTGCGATCAACCGCTGGAACCTGCTCACCCCGGGCCGCGACCCCGAGCTGGACGACGCGGATGACGTGACCGACGGCGCCGACCCGGTCGCGGGCGCGGATGGAGCGACTGCGCGGGCCTACCGGCTCATCGCCGCCTTCGGCGGCGCGGACAACCTCAAGGCCGTCGATGCCTGCATCACCAGGCTTCGGATCGAGGTGGCGGACAAGGCCGGGGTGGACGCCGCAGCACTGCGGGCGCTGGGTGCAGCGGGTGTGATCGAGGTGGGCAACAACGTGCAGGCAGTCTTCGGCACCCAGGCGGACGGGTTGAAGGACGAGATCCGCGCGGCCCTCGCGCAGGGTCCGGCTGATGGGTCCGCACCGGTCATGACGTCCACCCCCGTGGCAGCGGCCCCCGTGTCCACCACGGTGACAGGTCGCCTGACAGTGCTCTCGCCCCTGGGCGGCACCCTGGTGCCGCTGAGCGAGGTCCCGGACGCGACCTTCGCGAAGGGGATCGTCGGGCACGGCCTGGCCATCGATCCACCGCGCGAGGTCGTCGACGTCGTGGCCCCGGTGACGGGCAAGATCCTCAAGCTGTGGCCCCACGCGTTTGCCCTGCAGACGGCAGACGGAATCGGTGTCCTGGTGCACCTCGGGATCGACACGGTGCAGCTCGAGGGTGAGGGGTTCAGCGCCTATGCGGCCGAGGGCGACGACGTCGAGATCGGGCAGCCGATCCTGCGCTACGACGTGCCGGCCATAGAGGCTGCCGGACGCAATCCTGTCGTGCCGGTGATCGTCCTGGACCGCAAGGCCGACACGGTCCAGCTGCGAGACCTGGCGGCCGGTGCCGATGTGAGGACCCTCGAGCTGCTGCTCACTGTCGCTGCGAACCCGAAGAAGTGAGCTGACATGGAGGTCGTCATCCTCGACGAGCCAGAACAGCTGGCCCACGTCGCCGCCGACGCCGTCGCGGCGTTGCTTGCGGGCACACCTGACGCCACCCTCGGCCTGGCGACCGGATCGTCGCCGCTGGCTGTGTACGACGAGCTGGCCGCTCGGTGCTCGCGCGGGGAGCTGAGCTTCGCGGCGGCCGGAGGTTTCACCCTGGACGAGTACGTGGGGCTGCCCGTCGACCACCCGGAGCGCTACCGGACGGTCATCGACCGTGACTTCGTCTCGCGGGTGAACTTCGCTCCGGGTGCGGTCGCCGGACCCGATGGCCTGGCTAACGACATCCCCGCAGCGTGCGCGGCCTACGAGCGGTCGATCGCCGCTGCCGGGGGAATCGACCTCCAGATCCTGGGGATCGGCTCCGATGGGCACATCGCCTTCAACGAACCGGGGTCGTCGTTCGCTTCGCGCACCCGGATCAAGACCCTGACGCGACAGACGCGCAGGGACAATGCCCGCTTCTTCGGGGGCCATGTCGAGGCGGTGCCGACGCACTGCCTGACCCAGGGGCTCGGGACGATCATGCAGGCTCGCCACGTCATCCTCCTGGCGAGTGGCCAGGGAAAGGCTGAGGCCGTTCACCAGCTGGTCGAGGGTGCCGTCAGCGCCCTCTGGCCAGGAACGATCCTGCAGCACCACCCACACGTCACGGTGCTCCTCGACCCCTCGGCAGGCAGTCGCCTGCAGTTGGCCGGCTTCTACCGCGAGACCTATACAGGCAAGCCGGACTGGCAAGGGATCTGAGCATGCTCCTGAAGGCAGGGACAGTCCTGACCGGCGCCTCCACGCTCGGCGCGGGTTGGGTGGAGATCGAGTCCGGCAGGATCGTGGGGGTCGGTTCCGGCGCCCCGGCCCGGCCGGCCGACCTCGACCTGGGTGAGGCCATCGTGGCTCCCGGCTTCGTCGACATGCACGTGCACGGCGGAGGCGGGGGAGCCTTCTTCGAAGCGACCGGCGAGGCAGTTGCGGCAACGTTGGCACTGCACCGTCGGCACGGCACCACCGCCATGATGGCCTCACTCGTCTCGGACCAGCCGGAGGCGCTGGTCCGACAGGTGAGGGTGATGGCCGACCACGTCGAGGCCGGTGACCTTCTGGGGATCCACCTCGAAGGACCGTGGTTGGCGGCGCGGCGGTGCGGCGCGCACGAGCCCACCGCCCTGCGCGATCCCGACCCGGCTGAGATCCAGGCGTTGCTCGGGGCGGGGCGGGGTGGAGTGCGGATGGTGACGCTCGCCCCTGAGCTGCCGGGCGCCATCGAGGCGGTGCGACGAATAGTCGATGCGGGAGCCGTGGCCGCGATCGGGCACACGGATGCGACCTACGAGCAGGCGCGAGCCGCCATCGACGCGGGGGCCACCGTCGCCACGCACCTGTTCAACGCCATGCGCCCCGTTCACCACCGCGAGCCCGGACCCGTTGTGGCCGCGCTCGAGGACCCCCGGGTCACCGTCGAGCTCATCATCGACGGCGTGCACCTGCACCCGGCTCT
>CAJDUC010000080.1_pt1 | contig 7157 bp, 5 predicted proteins | sample 7390041 | NCBI WGS metagenome assembly CAJDUC01 (sample SAMEA7055666, study PRJEB34461) | soil metagenome | biome: terrestrial ecosystem; feature: Peninsula; material: soil | place: Antarctica | collected 2016 | reverse complement strand
TTTCAACGGCTCCAGGGAGGAGTAAATGATGGGTTTGCGATGGGGTAGTCAAATCTCTAACCAAAAAAGTCCCGGAAACCCTTGAGTTTCCGGGACATTTGGTCGGGCTGACAGGATTTGAACCTGCGACCCCCTGACCCCCAGTCAGGTGCGCTACCAAGCTGCGCTACAGCCCGCCGCTCCCACACGGTTTCAAGGAACAAAACCCGCAAGAGACAACTCCGATAGCTTACCGCCTTCGCGGGGTGCTCGTGAACCGTTGGAACCCCGCAACGCGATCCGGAACGGAACAATCCGAAAGCCGGCCGGTCGGAGGGCTGCTGCCGAGGTCGGGAGGCGAGTCCGAAACGCCCCGAGGCCGGGGTCTTCCGGGCCAATCCCCTGACCACGCATAGGAAATCCATAGACGGAATCCGTAGCGTGGCACACGGCCGGAATCGGCTGCTCCCCCAACGAAGGAAATCATGTCTCGCAATACTTCTGCTGTCCTGGCGAAATTCAACCTGCCGCTCGCGCTCCTCTGGCTGGCCGGGTTCATCGTCACCGCGGTGGGCTACCTGGTGCTGACCTCCTCGAATGCCGCACAGGCCGAGTTCTACACGAGCGGGTCCCAGGACTACGCCACCTACTTCTCGGCGCAGTCCGGCAGCACCCTCGGCAGCGTTCTGATCGGCGCCGGCGTGCTGGGCCTTCTGCTCGCCCTCGCCGCACACGTCAAGGTGCGCCCCGCGGATGCCTCCACTCTGGTGGCCGAGGCGGAGGATCGCTTCGACAACGAGCTCGACCTCGACGACGAAGACCTCGACGCCATCGCTCCCGATGCCGAGACCGTGGACGACACCGTCGACTCGGCCGAGGCCGCCGAAGAGAACACCGACGCGAGCGCCGAACTCGACCAGGCTGCGGCGGAATCCGAGCTGGAACCGACCACCGCGCGCTGAGGCGCCGCGGGCGCGCCGGCGGTTGTCGGGCAGTGACTTCTACCCAAAACCCCCGCACGCGCCCGCGAAGTTGTACTTTGAAGGCGTGCCGCCGAACCCTGAGATCACCATCGCATCCGTCGACACCGTGCCGTGGAACGACGTGCGCACGGTGTTCGGCAACCGCGGCGACCCGCACCGGTGCTGGTGCCAGTTCTTCAAGCTGCAGGGCAAGGAGTGGGAGACCGCGGAACCGGCCCAGTGCGAGCAACTGCTGCAGGACCAGGTGCGCTCCGCCGAACCCACGCCGGGCGTCATCGCCTACCAGGGCGACGAACCCGTCGGCTGGTGCGCGGTCGAGCCCCGGCCCAACTACCCGCGGCTGCGGCGGGCGAAGGTCGTCACCGAGGGCAGCCGGCAGGATGCCGACGACGCATCGGTCTGGGCGGTCACCTGTTTCGTCGTGCGAGTCGGGTTTCGACGGCACGGCATCGCGGCGCACCTATTGACCGGCGCGGTCGAGCAGGCACGCCGGCTCGGCGCCCGGGTGATCGAGGGCTATCCGGTGGACACGGCCGAGCGGGTGAAGGCTCCCGCCGCGGAGCTGTACCACGGCACCGTGTCGTTGTTTCTCGGGGCCGGGTTCGAGGTGGTGGCCCGGCCGACGGGCGATCGCGCCGTGGTGGAGCTGGTGTTGTAGGAGGGGGTCTCGACAAGCTCGACCACCGCAGGGTCGACCACCGGGGCGCTCGAGATCCCCGCGCGCTGTATCGAACCCCGCACGGTGATCGAGCTGGTCGAGATCCCGGTGACCGGCGCGCGGGGTCTCGACAGGCTCGACCACCGCAGCTCGACCACCGCAGCTCGACCACCGGGGTGGGGCTCGGCCGCCGGGGAACAGGGCACCGGCGGCCGAGGTCTGTTAGCCGGTCTTCTTCAGCTCGGCGAGTACCGACGCGACCTCGCCGGCGGTGAGCGGGGCCCAGGCCGAACCGTCGGGGTTCGATGAGGCCGCCTCCGGACTCTCGGCCTGGTTCCACCACTTGGCCTCGTAGGGCACGTCGTCGAGAAGCACCCGGGCGCCCTTCACGTAGACCTCGGTGCCGGCCCAGTCCGGGTAGGTCCCGGCGGGCAGGCTCGACGGCGCGAACGGCGTCTCACCCTTCAGCACCGGACCGATCAGCGTCCACGGGGTCTCCCATGTGTTCAGCACGGGGTTGTCGGGCAGGTCGCCTCGCGACCACCACTTGGCCTGGTACACGTTGTGATGCCAGACCACCTTGGTCTCGGCCAGGTACGACGAGGCCGCACTCCACACCGGGTACGGGCTGGTCTCGGGGTCGTCGACGAGGGTCTCCGCCGCGGGCTCGGCCGTGGTGGTCGACGCCGCGGAGGTCTCCGGTCGCCCGGCGAAGCCCTTCGCGAGCAGGCTGGCGAAGCTCTGCTCGCCCTGGTCGATGCCGCTGCACGAGTCGGAGACCCGCTTGAGGTCGGCGTAGTTCGACCCGCAGGTGCGGTCCCGGTTGAGCGACCAGAGCGACATCCGCCCCAGCTTCACCTCCTGCGCGAACGCGTTCAACTCGGTGGCGTCCTTGAGGCCGAAGACCTCCTCGCGCACGTCGTTCTGGCCGATCATCGGCGTGGCCCCGATCTTCGACCACACGGTGGCCGCGGAGAGGTTCGTGCCCGCCCGGGAATACAACGCGGTGAGCTGGCGGTGCCCCGAGTTCAGGGCGGCGATCGACGCCGTCGCCATGCTGTCGCCGTCCGCGCGACTGCTGCCATAGTCCATGGTCATCAGGTTCACCCCGGCCAGGTCGACGCCCGCGTCGAGCATGCCGGTGACGGCATTCGTGCCGTCCTCGGTCATGCCGGCGGGTGAGACCGGGAGGGTGAGCCAGACCGCGAGGTCGGTTCCGGCGGCGCGACGCTTGGCCTGGATGGTCTGCATCGCCACGGCGCGGCGCTGGCCGGCCGCCGTGTCGGTGAGGTTGCCACCCTCGATGTCGAGGTCGATCGTGGTCACCTTGTAGCGGTCGAGCACGGCCGTGTACGCCGCCGCGAGGGCGACGGGGTCGGTGCAGCCGGTCGCCAGTTCGTCGTTCAGCAGCCCGCCGAACGAGACGATCACCTGGCCGCCGAGCTGTTCCAGTCGGGCCAACCGGCGGTCGAGGTCGAGGCCGGTGGCGGCCTCCTTCAGCGTGTACGCGGTGCCCCAGGTGGGCACGCACGGGTCGTCCTTCGCGGCGACGATGAACGAGAGCACCACGTCACGAGCGGCGTCGTTGGCGGGGGACTCGAAGTTCATCGCGGGGGTGGCCGTGATGTCCGTGTAGCCGGCGAACCACGGCATGTACGCCTCGGACGCCTGGGCGGAGCTCCAGGCCTGGAAGCCGAAGTAGCCGCCGACGGTGAGCACGCCCACGAGCAGCATCGAGACGATCACCCGAATCGGGGAGATCGCGCGGCGAGAGCGCTCGGCGGCGACCGGTGCGGTTGTCGTGGCAGCCTTGGCGGCCTTGGCGGCCTTCGTGGCGCGGCTCATGCGGCGCTCCGTGCGTCGTCGAGAACCGGGCGGGCGGATGCCGTGGCCGGCGCCACCGGAGCCTGGCCGTCGGCGTGGCCGTGGTAGATCACCGCGCGCCAATCCAGTGCGGCGGTCTGCGGCTGCTCGGGGGCGGCCGCATTCGTGCGCGGCTTCCGCTCCACATACCACCACTTGGTGAGGCCGAGCCAGACATCGACGATGGAGTTCCACACGCCGATGTTGGCGAGGATCGCGGTGGTCGCGAGCAAGGCGTTGAACCCGGCGAAGGCGGCGTTGCCCCAGTTCTGCGCAGCGACATCCCGCCACAGGGTGAGGCCGGAGAACGCGACGATGACATACGGGGCCAGCACGAACAGGAGCGGCGCCGCGGTGCGGTTCTTCACCTTCGGGGTGCGGGCGAACGGGATCTTCTTGCTGGTCAGCGCCTGCTCGAGCGACTTGAGCACGCCGGAGAGGTTCACCGGCAGCAGCACGAGGTTGAAGCCGTAGATGCGGAAGATGTCACTGAACCGGTAGCCGCAGTAGCGCAGGTCACTGCCCATGGCGAGGAAGTACGGCAGGGCGGCACACACCACCACCGGGCTGAGCAGCCGGCTGTCGTAGGGGTAGGCGAGCAGGAAGACGAGGCCGAAGCTGGCCCAGGCGATCGAGGCCATGTAGTTCACCCGCAGGGCGAGCTCGATCACACTGACCGGGTGTCCCTGGCGGCGTCGTTCGCGCAGCTGACGCCACAGCTTGGGCAGAATGAGCAGCCCGCCGTTCGCCCAGCGCCGGCGCTGCACGATCAGCGAGCCGAAGTCGGGCGGGGTGGCGCTGTAGCTGAGGCGCTCCGGGTAGTTCGCGAGGGTCCAGCCGTGCGTGCCGAGGTCCACGCTCGACTCGGTGTCCTCGATCACGGTGCGGTCCTGCACATACCGGCGCACCTCGAAGCCGCCGACGGTCTCGACCTCGACGATGTCCTCGAGCGCACGCTTGCGGATGACCGCGTTCGCGCCCACCCAGAACGCGGCGCCGTAGTGGCTCATCCCCTGGTGCAGGATGTGCTGGATGTCGGTGGTCGCCCCCGCGAGGCGTTCGATCCGGGTCGGCGCCCCGCGGAACGAGGAGTACGGCGTCTGGGTCACGGCGACGCGGGCGTTGTCGGGCTGCTCGAGAAAGTAGACCAGGCGCAGGCAGTAGTCGCGCAGCAGCAGCGAATCCGCGTCGAGGGTGAGCAGGTAGTCGGAGTCCGGCACGATGAAGTCGGCGTCGTCGGATGCCGCGACCCGGCGCAGCACGGTGCCGTCGGGTCCGTCTTCGCGCTGGTAATGCCCGCCCATCAGCCCGATGTACGCGTTGAGGTTCATCGCCTTGTTCGCCTCGTGCGAGAGCGACGCGTAGAGCTTGCGCTCGAAGGTGTCCAGCTCGGCCGAGAAGGTCCAGAGCAGGCGGCGGTGCAGTTCCAGCATCCGCTCGGCGGTCGGCGCGGTGTTCTCGTCGGCGGCGGCGGTGAGCGCGTCGGCGGTGAGGCTGAGTTCGGCGGCGAGCCCGCCGAGCACCTGCTCGATGAAGAAGACGTCCACGTGGTCGGCCACGTTCTCGGCCTCGCCCATCCGGTAGAGCCAGCGTGCGGCCCAGCGGTAGTTGGCGGCGAGTTCCCGCACGGCGGTCGGGGTGACGATCGGGCTCTCGGCGAGTTCGAGCTCGCAGATGAGGAGTTCGTCGCTGAAGCGCTGGCGCGGTTCGGCCAGGGCCTGGGCGATCTCGTTGGCGATGTTGCGCGAGAGGGAGAGCTGCTCCGCGACGACGGGGTCGGTCGGCTGGGGCGGGTCGTCGAGCAGCAGTACCACCCGCATCGACGGGTATTCCTGCAGCGCGGCCGACCACAGGGTGGCACGCACGACGTTGGGTTCCTCGCTGTACGAGGGCACGAGCACGGTCATCGAGCCCTGCTGGGCGGCGAAGTGCCGGTCCAGTTCGGCCCGGGGCACCCGCACGTGGTCGCGGAAACGTTGCAAGGCGCCCTGCCGGGCGACGAGGTACATCAGCGCGGAGAACGACAGGAACGAGACGACGACCAGGTAGGAGACGGCCTCGGTGGTGAACCGGAAGCTCTGCGTTCCGTTGTTGAGGAACTCGCGGATGATCGTGTAGACGAGGTAGGTGAGCCAGGCCAGCACGGTGACCAGGATGGCAATGCGACCCCAGGTGATCTTCGAATCGCTGGGACGGTCGTGCACGATGGGGAGCGGCCGGGTGTTGCGCTCGGCACCTAATTGGCGTTTGCGGGCAGGCGAAGTAACGGACTTCGTGGGCATCGGGTAAGCATCCTTGGCTAGGGACAGGGATTGTGCAGCGCCGGAATTTTCGGGTTCCGGACTCAAGTGCCGAGGATTTCGGGTCCAACGGCGGTTGGGCACGCGGGATTTCGGGTCCCCGTGCTGTTGGGCGAACTGACGGTCGGTTTGCAACCCGCCGGTTCCACTACGCAAACCCAACGTACTGAAATCTAAGCCAAAATTGCCCCTTGCGGCAGTCCCCGAACGGGGGTATAAGCCTTTGACGGCCGGGTCTGGACGGTGGCCTACCGGGTCTCGACAAGCTCGACCACCGGTCCCCCACGGTGATCGAGCCTGTCGAGATCCGGGCGACCCGGTGATCGAGCACGGTGATCGAGCCTGTCGAGATCCGGGCGACCCGGTGATCGAGCCTGTCGAGATCCCGGTCTCGACGAGCTCGACCACCGGCGCGGCTACGCGGTCGCGCCCGCCAGGCTCGTCGCGATGGTGCGCATCGACGTGGTGTCCGCCAGCGTCGCGACGTCGCCCACGTCCCGGCCCTCCGCCACGTCCCGCAGCAGGCGGCGCATGATCTTGCCCGACCGCGTCTTCGGCAGTTCGGGCACGATCAGCAGGCGCTTCGGCCGGGCGATCGGCCCGATCTCCGCGGCCACATGCGCCTTGAGCACGGTGGCGACCGACTCGGTGTCGAGCACGTCGTCGTCGTTGCGGTCGCGGAGAATGACGAACGCCACGATGGCCTGCCCGGTCGTCGCATCCGTGGCTCCCACCACGGCGGCCTCCGCCACCATTGGATGCGAGACCAGCGCCGACTCCACCTCCACCGTGGAGATGCGGTGACCCGAGATGTTCATCACATCGTCGACCCGGCCGAGCAGCCAGATGTCGCCGTGCTCGTCGTACTTCGCCCCGTCGCCGGCGAAGTAGAAGCCCTGCGCCTTGAACCGGTCCCAGTACACCTCCTGCGCACGATCCGGCTCGCCCCAGATGCCGCGTGACATGGCCGGCCAGGGCTTGTCGATGACAAGATAGCCGCCCTCGCCCGATTCCACCTGGTCCCCGTGGTCGTCGACAACCCTCGCCGAGATCCCGGGCAGCGCCAGCTGCGCCGAACCCGGCTTCGTGGCCGTGACGCCGGGCAGCGGCGAGATCATGATCGCGCCGGTCTCGGTCTGCCACCAGGTGTCCACGATCGGTGTCGCGCTCCGGCCGATGTGGGTGTGGTACCACATCCACGCCTCCGGGTTGATCGGCTCCCCCACGCTGCCGAGCAGGCGCACCGACTCCAGGTTGTAGCCCTGCGGGATGTGCTCGCCCCACTTCATGAACGTGCGGATCAGCGTCGGGGCGATGTAGTAGATCGTCACCCCGTACTTCTCGATGATCTCGAAGTGACGCCCCTCGTGCGGC
>CAJDUC010000078.1_pt1 | contig 7234 bp, 5 predicted proteins | sample 7390041 | NCBI WGS metagenome assembly CAJDUC01 (sample SAMEA7055666, study PRJEB34461) | soil metagenome | biome: terrestrial ecosystem; feature: Peninsula; material: soil | place: Antarctica | collected 2016 | reverse complement strand
GAGGGCGTTGCTGTTCTGCGCCCAGAAGAGCATCGTGCCCCAGCTGACCGTGGTGGAGTCGCCCAGGCCGAGGAATTCGAGGCCGGCCTCGGCGAGGATTGCCGCAGTGGAGGCGCCGAAGAAGCTGCCGACGATGAGCGAGGTCATGTTGGGCAGGATCTCCCGGAACACGATCCTGGCCTGACTCTCCCCGCTGAAGATCGCGGCCGTGACGAAGTCACGCGAGCGTAGCGACTGGGTCTGCGAGCGGAGCACGCGCGCCCCCCAGGCCCAGCCGGTGATCACGACGACGAGCACGATCATGCCGATTCCGCCGTTTTGAAGGTAGGCGGCGATCACGATCATCAGCGGGAGCGCCGGAATCACCAGGAAGAGGTTGACGATGAAGTTGATCACGTCGCCGGCAGGGCCGCGCAGGTAGCCCCAGCTCAGCCCGATCAACACCGCGATGATGGTCGAGAGCAGCCCGGCGACGAAGCCGACGAATACGGAGACCCGGGCTCCGTAGATGATCTGGGAGAGCACATCCTGGCCCGCCGCCGTTGTACCCAGCCAGTGCGCGGCGCTCATATCCTCGCTGCGGTCGAAGGTGTTGTCGGTCGCGCCGTATGGGGCGAGAAGCGGAGCGAACACGGCGACGAGCACGAACACGCCGAGCAACGCCACGCCGATCCGCGCCTTCGGCACGCTCCAAATGGTCAGAAAGGCCCGCAGCACAACACGGAACGGATTGGTTCCGCCGTGGCTTCCCTCGTCGATCGCATTCTTCGGGGTGAGGGCCTGTGTGGTCGTACCGGTCGGGGTCATCGCCGTGTCCTCGGGTCCAGGATGCCGTACAAGATGTCGACAATGAAATTGGCCAGGAGCACGCTGATCGTGATGATCAAAAAAAGCGCCTGCATGAGCGGGAAGTCCTGGTTGACCACCGCGGTGTACAGCAGATAGCCGACCCCGGGGTAGCTGAATACTCGTTCGACCAGGAGCGAACCACCGACGACCCCGCCGAGGGCGAGCCCGAATGAGGTGAGGTTGGGCAGGATCGCGTTGCGGGCCGCATAACGGATGGCGACGGTGCGCGGGTGCAGGCCGTTGGCCTCCGCGAAGGTGACGTAGTCATCGCCGAGCGTGTTGATCATGGTGCTGCGCATCCCGAGGATCCACCCGCCGAGAGAGGTGATCAGGATCGTGGTCGCCGGCAGGATCGAGTGGTACAGCGCGTCCAGCAGGAAGGTCGCCGTGAATTCGGGCGTCGCCGCGCTGCCGTAGGCGCCGGAGGTGGGGAACCACCCGGCGACGTAGCCGAGAAAGAACAGGAGCAGCAGGGCGGTCCAGAAGTACGGAAATGCGCTGGCGAAGGTGCCACCGACGGTGGGCAGCGTATCGAGCCACGTGCCCCGCTTCCACGCGGCCAGTACGCCGAGCAGTGTGCCGCAGACGAAAGCCACGATGGTGACGAAGCCGACGAGCACGAGGGTCCACGGCAGTGCGGTTCCGACGAGGCTCGCCACGCTCTGCGGGAAGAACGTGTACGACACTCCGAAGTCAAAGTGCACGACGTTGTTAAGGTACTGCAGGTACTGATCCCACGCGCTACCGGTCGGCACACCCAGCTGGGCTTCGATGGCGGCCCTGGTCGAGGGGCTGACCGGGCCGTTCTGGGCGAGTTTGGCGATCGCGGCATCCGCCGGGGAACCCGGCATCAGACGCGGGAGGAGAAAGTTCAGCGTGACCGCCGCCCACAGGGTGAGCAGCAGCAGGCCGACCTTGCCCAGTAGATAGCGCACGGATCGTTCCTTTCGAGTCTGGCCTGGTCGACGGATTCGCGGGAATTCGCCGAGGGATGGCGGTGGCGGGCGAGTCCCCCCATGGGCACCCGCCCGCTACCGCCGGATCTGGGGCTAGGAGGCCTTCTTCAGATTGGTCAAGATGAGCAGCGGAGTCGAGTTCCACGTGTTCGGCGGAGCGTAGGCGTTGTCAGCGCTGGGCCAGTTCGTGAAGTTCTTGTCACTCGACAGACCCCACAGCCCGCCGTAGAACATGCTGATCACGGGCAACTGCTCGTAGAGCACGGTCTGCAGCTGCGCTGAGATGGACTTCTGTTCGCCCTCATCCGTGGCGGCCTTGAGCTGGGCGAGCAGTGCGTCGACCTTCGGGTCGCTGAATCGACCGTAATTGCCGGTCGTTCCGGTGCCGATCGGCGTCGCGAACTGGCTGTTCAGCAGCGTGTTCATGTCCTGAAAGACACTGCCGGTGCCGCCGAAGCTGTTCATGGCCAGGTCGAAGTCGCCCTTGCTGAGCGCCTCGGTGTACGCGGCCGGCTGCGGCTGGCTGAGCTTGACGTCGATGCCGATCTTGCCGAGCTGCGACTGCACCGTTTGCAGGCCCTGCAGCCAGTCGGTGTAGCCGTTCGCCGTCAGGATGGTGATGCTGAGTTGTGTCCCGCTCGCGTCGACCAGTTTGTCGCCGTGCTTGGTGTAGCCGGCCTTGGCGAACGCGGCGAGCGCCGCTGTCTCGTCCTGGGCGACGGCGCCGCCGTCGGGCAGGTCGGGGTTGAGCCAGGCCTCCTGGTTGGGCAGCAGCAGTCCGGACTGGCCGGCAGCATCCACGTAGCCCTGCTCGGCATCCTTGGCGATCTTGTCGCGGTCGAGTGCGAGGCTCAGGCCCTGGCGGAAGTTCACGTCGTTGTAGGGGGCCTTGGTGAGGTTCGGGGACAGGGTGACCGTGCCGCCGGGCGGGAACCAGTACTTGTTGTGCTGCTTGTCGGCGTTGACCCAGGTGCCTTCGACATCTGTCATGAACGCGTAGGCCCAGTCGTAGCCGTTCTTGACGACGTCCAGTTGGCTGTTGGCCGCCGGGAGCACGAGCTTCTCGACGGCGACTTTGTCGGCCTGCCAGTAGTCCTGATTCTTCTTCAGCGTGTACTGGTTGGCGGTGAACGTGTCGAGCACGAACGGGCCGGTGGTGACGGGCTTCTCGTTCTTCCAGGTCACCGGGTCCTTGACGTCCTTCCAGATGTGCTCCGGCACGATCAGCTGCTGGTCGATGATCGACGCGGCCGGGACGTCCTCGGACTGCAGGTGGAAGACCACCGTGTCACCGACGACCTCGAGGCTCTCGATGTGCTGCCAGACGCCCCAGGTGTCGAGCGCGGGCGTGGCCTTGACCAGGTTGAAGGTGTAGGCAACGTCGGCGGGCGTGAACGCCTCACCGTCGGACCAGGTGACGCCCTTCCGGATGTCGTAGACGACGGTCTTCGCGTCGGGCAGGGTGTTGCCGGTGGCCAGGAACGGGGTCGCCTTGCCGTCGAGGGTGTTGGTCACCTCGAGCGGCTCGTACATGTAGGTCGTGGCAACGCGCTTGCTGGTCGAGAACGGGTTGAAGTTCTTCTCAAAGGTCGGTGAACCATTGTCGGCGGCGACGAGCAGCGAACCATCGCTCGAACCGGCGGGCTGTTTATTGACGTTCATGCTGCACGCGCTGGTGGCCAGCAGTGCCGTCACACCCACGACAGCCAGGGCCGTCCGTGCGATGCGCGATCTCAATTGCTTCATTGCTCTTGAATCCCTTGTGTCGTCGTTGACCTGTGGCGGTGGGGGTCGGAAGCCGGTGAACCGGACCGTCTGAGGCGTTCCCCTCACTGTATGCGCTTACATTCCATCCCGCAAGGCCTTTTCGGGAACGGTCGGCGAGAAACGCCTCTCCGGTTCAGCCCGTGCCTTCCGAGCTTTCCCGCAGCAAGACCTTGACTGGCAGCCGCGCGGTGATCGGAGGCTGGTCAGGATGTTCCAGCCGACTGAGCATCGTTCGCATGGCCGCCCGCCCGAGCGCGGCCATCGGCTGGTGCACGGTGGTCAGGCGCGGCGTCGAGAGCCGTCCCGCCTCGATCCCATCGAACCCGGTCACGATTACGTCCTCCGGAACCCGAATGCCGGCCGGGCCGAACACATCGAGGAAGCCCAGGGCCATCTGGTCGTTGCCACAGACCAGCGCCCGGGGCAGGGTGCCCGTCGCGAGCAGCTCCCCGGCAAGCTCACGGGCCTGGATCCGCGAGAACTCGCCTTGCAGCACCGGGAGCGCGGCTGCGTCGATGCCGGCCGCCGACAGTGCATGGACGAAGCCGAGGTAGCGCTCCGCATCATCGGGCGAGTCGACCGGCCCGGTCACGTAGACCGGTTCGGTGATGCTGTGGGACACGATCAGGTGCTCGGTGAGCGCCTGCATCCCCTCGGTGTTGCTCACGCTGACATGGTCGTAGTCGTCCCCTCGACGCGGCCCGGCGATCAGCACCACGGGGATCCGTCGGGACACATGGTCGAGCAGGTCCTCCGGCACGCTTCGAGCGAGCACGGCCATCCCGTCGACGCGGCCTGCGATGTCGTTGACCATCTCGGCGGGATTGGTGCCGCGGCCGACTCCCACCATCAAGGCAAAACCGTGCCGCCAGGCCTCCCGCTCGCTCCCCCTGAGCACCTCGTCGAAGTAGAGGTTGGGCGGGCGCACCTCGCCGGATTCGGGGATGTCCACCACGACCTCCACGCCGGAAGCCCGTGCAAGGGGGACCTCGATGTCGTCCTCGTCGTCGATGCCCGGAAAGAACAGGCCGAGCACTCCCGTGCGGCGCGCGGCCAGACCGCGGGCGCTGGCGCTGGGCACGTAGCCGAGCACCTGAACGGAGGCGAGCACCCGCTCCCGGGTGGATGCGCGTACATCGGCGGGCCGACGCAGCACCCTCGAGACCGTTGCGATCGACACGCCCGCGTGGGCCGCGACGTCGTAGACGGTCGAGGCCTTCATCAGGCGCTCGACGGTGTCGCGGGTCCCGCACCCGACGGGCGGGCGGCAGCCCGCTTGCCGCGCCGCGACAGGCCATGCACGGCGGCCTGGAACTCGCGGGCACCCAGCGGGCGCCCCGGCAGCTTCGGCCGGTCCAGGTCCTTCGCGCGGAGCCCGTCGAGCACGATCGAGAGCTGGCGGCGCCACTGACCGGTATAGCCGCCGCCGAGGGTGCCGAGCGAGCCGACCATGGTGACGAGCACAGCCAGGTCGACCGCGTCGACGTCCTGGCGCAGGGTGCCGTCGCGCTTGGCCTGGGCCACCAGGGACGCGATCACGGTCTGGAACTCCTTGCCCTTGCCGAGGGCAGGGTCGATCGACTCCATCCGCTTGAGGATCGCCGGGAGAGCAGGGTCGGCGACGAGCCATTCCGCCACCCGCTCGGTGTAGACGACGATGCTGTCCCACGCCGTCTCGGCTGCCGTGATCTCGTCCTTCACGGTGCCCAGCTCGGCGAGGGCGATCTCGTGCAGGGCACGGATGAGGTCGTCCCGGGAAGGGAAGTTGCGGTAGAGGGTGGCCACGCCGACGTCGGCCCGGCGGGCGATCTCCTCCAGGGACGCGTCGACACCGTGCACGGCGATCAGGGCGCGCGCCTCGAGGAGGAGACGCTCACGGTTCTGCCTGGCGTCACGCCGTCTCGGCTGCGCCCCGTCCTGCTGGGTCTGCTCGGGCGAAGTCATGGGCTTGATTCTAGGACCCCAACCTCCGACTTGGCGGAGGGGATCCTCCACGACCGTGGTTTGCCGGTCGTCATGTTGCGCCCACCGGCGTGTCCCACGAGAATGCAGTCAACCAAAAGTGGCACTGCGGCCCGATGTCTGTCGTGCGGAACGGAGCAAGCATGCCGGCCCTGAACAACACCCGGGAGTTCGATCCAGAGATCGTGACCGACTTCCGGGAACGGATGAGCTACGGCTCCTACCTCGACCTGGACACCCTGCTCGGCGCCCAGCACCCGGTCAGCTCGCCGGAACACCACGACGAACTGCTGTTCATCATCCAGCACCAGACCACGGAGCTCTGGCTCAAGCTCGTGCTGCACGAGTTGCGGGCCGCCACGGAGCACCTCCGCCTCGACCGAATCTCCCCCGCCCTCAAGTGCATCGCCAGGGTCAAGCACATCCAGCGCACACTGACCGAGCAATGGTCGGTGCTGGCCACCCTCACTCCGAGCGAATACGCCGAATTCAGGGGGGTGCTCGGCAACTCGTCCGGTTTCCAGTCCTACCAGTACCGAGCCGTGGAATTCGCGCTCGGAAACAAGAACCGGCGCATGCTCAGCGTGTTCGAAAGCGACGCCGTGGCGCACGCGCTGCTCACCGAGATGCTCGAGGCGCCCACCATCTACGACGAGTTCCTGCGCTACCTGCACCGCCAGGGGTTCTCGATCCCGACCGAGGTGCTCGAGCGAGACGTGACCGAGGCGTGGGTGCTGCATCCGGAGCTGGTGGCGGTCTTCCGAGTGATCTACGAGAACGCCACCCTGCACTGGGGTGCCTACGAGGCCTGCGAGGAGCTCGTCGACCTCGAGGACAACTTCCAGCTCTGGCGATTCCGCCACCTGAAGACGGTGCAGCGCATCATCGGGATGAAGCACGGAACCGGCGGGTCGAGCGGGGCCGCCTTCCTACAGAAGGCGCTCGAGCTCACGTTCTTCCCCGAACTGTTCGCCGTGCGCACGGAGCTCGGCAGTTGAGCCGTGGGCGGTGACACCCGCATGACCGGCACGGTCTACCCCGGTTTCCTCGACGCCCACGCGCACCTGTCCCTGATCGACCCGACCCTGCTGACCGCGGGCGGGATCGGCCGTGTGCTCGACCTCGGCGGCCCACACGCGACGACGGATGCCGACGGCCCCGGCCCGCAGACGGCCTTCGCCGGTCAGTTCCTCACCACGCCCGGCGGTTACCCGGCCAGGCAGGACTGGACCCCGGCCGGGAGCGTGCGCGAGGTGGCCGACGCCGCCGACGCCGCGGCGGCCGTAGACGAGCAGCTTTCGGTCGGCGCATCCGTGATCAAGGTCACCCTGAACTCGGCCGCCGGACCGGTACTCGCGGGCGAGGTGCTCGCGGCGATCGTGTCAAGGGCGCACAAACGCGGCGTGCCGGTCGTGGCCCACGCCGAGGGTGCCGGACAGGCCAGCACCGCCTTCGAAACGGGGGTCGACGCGCTCGCGCACACCCCGTTCGACGAGCTCCTGCCCGACGATCTCGTCGGCGCCATGGCCGGGCGGATCACCTGGATCAGCACCCTCGACATCCACGGCTGGGGCCGGCCGGACCCGGCCTTTGCCACCGCGAGCGACAACCTGCGCCGGTTCCACGCCGCCGGTGGCCAGGTGCTCTACGGCACCGACCTCGGCAACGGGCCGCTCCCGACCGGGCTCAACCGGCGGGAG
>CAJDUC010000094.1_pt1 | contig 7399 bp, 8 predicted proteins | sample 7390041 | NCBI WGS metagenome assembly CAJDUC01 (sample SAMEA7055666, study PRJEB34461) | soil metagenome | biome: terrestrial ecosystem; feature: Peninsula; material: soil | place: Antarctica | collected 2016 | reverse complement strand
CCAGGAACACCAGCAGGGCGCGCTCGATCTCGACCAGCTGGGTGGCCGTCGCTCGTCCGGTGCGTGCACGGAGGCTGGCGCGCCGCACCGTGGTGATCTTGTCGACCATGGCGAAGCTGTCGTGCGCGATCCCGGACAGGCTGTCCGCGGGGATTGGCACCCGGGCCAGGGCGGCATCCACGGTGTGGGTGGTCATCGGGACGACGACGATGGACTCAGTTGCGTCGAAGCGGTCATCCTGGACGATCAGGACCGGGCGGGGCTTGGAGGCGTAGACGCCCCCGGCGGCCGTCCAGATCTCTCCGCGGTTCACTCCTGGTCGTCGAGATCGAGGGAGATGGCCTCGACGAAGTCCTGGTCATCGCCGAGGCGATCGGCAGCCGCGAGGCTGCTGGACTGGCGGTGCGCCTCAGCCGCGAAGGCATCGCTGCGAACGTCAGGCACCCAGACTTGGACGGGTCGGTAGCCCCGTTCGCGCATCCGGCGCCGGTGCTCAGAAACTCGCTGCCTGACGGTCATGGGTCAAGTGTTACATGTAACACCCAGTCGCTCAAGCATCCTCTCGAAACGCCCGCATCTGCCGCTGTCAGCGCGCGTTGGGGTCGCTCCCGTGAAGGCGCACGAGACCAAGGCCTTCTCCTGGAATGCAGGCGTAGAGGACGAACGTGCGGCCGGCACTGTGGTCCTCGGCCCAGGCGAGTACGTCGGTGACATCAGCGTCCCGCACCTCGTACTCGTCCGATGCGCCGTCGGGGTCATGGAAGTAGACCCGGTACCTGGGCCGATCCAACTCCCACGTCTGGTCGCGCGGGTCCACTGCCCTGATGTCCACGCCCTCGAGCGTGCCAGACAAGGAAGCCTTGCGTGCCCGGTAGCCGAAGATCGGGAGGGGTGCGGTCGCTGGCCGGGGCGTCCTCAGTGGGCCAAGATCGGCTCATGAGCGCTGGCCGAGTTCCCGCTGGTCCGAGAATCCATGCGGCGCGCGCAGACGCCGGCGTCTCGGTGGTGGGACGCCTGCTTTGGGTGGGCGTCGTGGCTGGGCTGCTGATCGGCGGTCTCGTGGCGGCCCTGCTGTCCGGTGACGCGGACTTCTTCTCCATCGGGGCCATGGTCGGCGTCGTCGCCGGTGTCGTGGTTCAGGCCCTGACCGCTGGTGCGCTCTTCGCTGTGCGTCGGGCCAGCGCTCGGCCCGGCCTGTCAGCGATGCGCGCGCTGTTCGTGCCGTTGCCGACTGCGGGCGCGCTGGCGATCCCGTGGCTGCTCTTCGGTGCATCGTTCTCCGCGGGCGGTTGGCTCGTCGCGGTCGGCGGCGGAGCGACGGCCGCAGGCGTGGCCTGGCTTGTCGCTCCGTGGTGCCTGGCCCCGATCGCTCGCCGCGAGCACGACGTGGCCCACCGCTGAAACCACGAAGCGCCGCCGCCAAGGTGCCCGCTCATAGCCGTGTTGAGGGCGGCTACGCTCGCCCGCATCTAGCCGCTGTCAAGGGCGTGGGCTGGTGCCATCAGCGACTGGATGCCGAAAGACGAAGAGCACCACCACGAGTGCCACCAGGGCCCCTGCACCGATGAGCCAGACCTGCTGGACGAGTGCCGCCACGCCCGCGACACCGAAACCGACCCATGCCAGTGCCCGATTCAAGCCTGACCGGCCGCGAGACAAGATTCCAACACCGAGGACTACTCCGGTTGTCGAGAGTAGGAGGAGCGCAGCGGCGGCCGTTGCCGACCACACGCCGGCCCGGAGGGCGTCGTCGGGCAGTGGTGCGTCGATCATGACAAAGCCGCCCTGGAGCAGGGCTATGGGTGCCCACAGGATCGCGGCGCAGACACCACCGATCACGAGCGCCCAACCGACAGACGCTTCCACGGTGCCTCGGGGTGGCCGACCTGACGACGGCTCGGAGTTCCTGATCTCAGCCACCGGCCCACACTACGACCCACCGAAATGCCAGCCGGGCCCGGCGCCCGGATCTGCCGCACACCGTGGGCTGCAACACCGGGCACACTCATGGCATGGGCGTTGCGGAGCTGATCGTCGCCTTGTACTCGTCGAGGTCGATCTCCGGCTCACTGCCCGCGACGTTCGTGGTCCCGGTGTTGATGGCGACGGCTCCGCCGACCATCCCAGCCGCGTTCCTCACCCCGATCGAGGCGCAGGTTGTCAACGGCGGACTGAGAGTGACCCCCTGGCGACGGATTGGGGTTGACCCCCCTGCCGGTTGAGTCGGTCTACTTCTCGCGGTCTTTGGCGAGGAGCTCTCGGCGGGCGCGGGTGCGGTAGGACTCTCCGGCCAGGGTCAGGACTTCGGCGTGGTGGACGAGGCGGTCGATCATCGCGGCAGCGACGACTTCGTCGCCGAAGACCTCACCCCAGCGCCCGAAGGGCAGGTTGGAGGTGACCATGATCGAGCCTTGTTCGTAGCGGGAGGCGACGAGCTGGAAGAACAGGTTCGCGGCGTCGTGGTCGAAGGGGATGTAGCCGACCTCGTCGATGATGATCAGCCTGTAGCGGCGGATCTTCTTCAGCTCGGCCTCCAGGGCTCCGGCGTGGTGGGCGGTCGCCAGGCGGGCGATCCAGTTGGTGGCGGTGTCGAACAGCACGGAGTAGCCGGCCTGGGCGGCGCGGATGCCCAGGCCGATCCCTAGGTGGGTCTTGCCGATGCCGGGCGGGCCGAGCAGGACCACGTTCTCGGCCTTGGGCACGAACGTGACGGTGGCCAGGTGGGCCAGCAGGTCCTTGCGCAGGGAGGGCAGGTGCTCGAGGTTGAAGTCCTCCAGGGTCTTGACCGCCGGGAAGTGCGCGGTCCGGATCCGCATCGTCGCGCCGGCGGACTCCCGGTCGGCGACCTGACGCTCCAGGACCGCGGCCAGGTACTCCTCGTGGGACCAGTTCTCGGTCCGGGCCGCGTCTGCCAGCTGCTCCCAGGTCCGCCCGATGGTGGGGGTCTTCAGGACCCGGGTCAGGTAGGCGAGCTTGGAGCTCAGGTGCTCCGGCGGGGCGGTCTTCGTCTTCGTCGTGGTGGTCATCTACTTCCCTTCCGTGGTGGCCGACCAGCCCGACGGGCTGGGGTCGAAGTCGACGCCGAACAGCGCGTCGTAGTCCGGCAGTGCGCGGATCGCCACGACGTGTCCGTCAAGGTGGGACCGGGTGGACTGGGCGCGGCGGCGGGTGGCCAGGTCCGCGCGCAGGATTTGGGCTGTCTCACGGTGGGCGGGGTCGGTGATCGTCGCCGCGACGGCCCAGGACCGGTCGTGGTCGGCGACGACCTGCCCGGCGCAGGTGGCCACGACCCGGGCCGGGGTCGCGATCACGTCGACGAACCGTCCGATCGCCCGCGGGTCGACGGAGTAGTCGTTGGAGCCGATCCGGACGTAGTAGTCCCGGGCCAGGCGAACCCGGTTCGTCAGCCCGACCGCCGGGGCGAAGGGCGGCAACGGGACCATCGCGGCCCGGTCGGTGGCCCACCGGTCGACCGGCCGGCTCCCGATCGAGCGAAGATGGCGCGTGTTGGCCCGCTGCGCCAGCCAGTCGCTCAGCTGGGCGTTGAAGTCGAACGGAGAGACGAACGTCCGCCCGGGCAGGAACGAGGTCTCGAAGAACCCGTTGCGGCGCTCGACCAGGCCCTTGAACTCCGGGTCGCGGGCCGGGGCGAGCTTGATCCGCACTCCCAGCGTCCCAGCAAACCCGGCAGCATCGACGGTCAGCTTGCCCGTCCCGCCGATCGCGGACTCCCGGTCCCAGACCAGCGTCCGCGGGCAGGCGCCCCACCCGCTCGTCGCCTCCCACATCCCGGCCAGGATGTCTCCGGCCCTGCGCGAGGGGATCATCATCGCGTCGGTGACCCGGGAGAACCCGCAGGTCATCGCCAGCACCGGCAGGATCCGCTCCTGACCGCCGCCGACCGGGATCGCCACCGGCGGGAACCACAGATCGCACTGCGCGACCTCGCCCGGGGCGTACTCGACCCGGTCAGCGGGATCCAACGGCAAGAACAACGGTCGCAGCTCACGGACCCGGTCCTTCAGGATCGTCAACGACCGCGTCCACCCGATCCGCTCGGCGATCACCGTCGCCGGCATCCGCGGGAACGCCGCCAGCAGCGACCGGATCTGCGGCTCGACCTCGTCGACCGCCGAGCCGCGCGGGCCACGCTCGCCCGAGGGCGGTCCCTCGGCCCGCAGCGCCGCCCGCACCGTGCTGCGCGCCAACCCCAGCCGACGCGCGATCTCCTTGATCGGGACACCCTCACTGCGGTGCAGCCGACGAATCTCCGCCCAGTCCTCCAGTGCAATCACCCCTCCAGCGTCCCGGAGGGGGTCAGTCCCAATCCGTCGCTAGAGGGTCAGTCTCAGGGCGTCGTCGACAACCCGGACCACGAGGTGCGTCGAGTGGTCGCGGCAACGCTCCCGCTGCTGACGCACGGCGACGAGCCGACGGAGGAGATGGTCGCAGTCGCCATCGACCTCTCGCTCGACAGCGACAAGGACGTTCGGGACTACGCCTGCTTCGCGCTTGCGGCGCAGTGGCGAGAGGTTGACACGCCCGCCCTCCGGGACGCGCTCGCCGCGCGCCTCGACGACATCGACCGGGACACCCGCTCGGAGGCGCTCCTCGGGTTGGCCTACCGCCGGGACCCGCGCGCCCTGCCGCGCGTCCGCGAGGCCCTGTCGCGACCCAGCGGGAACCTGTGGCGACTCGAGATGATCGCTGCCGGGGCGCTGTCGGACCCGCAGCTCCACGCCCTCGTCCGGCGCCACCAGGACGGATGGACTACGGCGGAAGACGACCGGACCGCCGACGCGGTCAGCCGACTCACCGACCCCACCGGTCCGGGGACAGAACTCCTCGACAGCATCGCGGAGCTTTGTAGACGGCGCGCACGCGGCCAGCACGACGGCGACGCCCTGAACGCCTGGCACCTGATGGCAGAGATGCTCGACATCGCGCCGCACCGAGCACCGGATTTCTTCGAAGGTGTGCTCACTCGGCTGGCCGGCGATGAGGCGGCGCAGCGCGAGTTGCGCGAGCGATCGGCTCTGGCGCAACTCGCGCGCGAGGTCCGCGCCGTCTGAGCGAGGCGTGCTCAGCGAGGAGGGCGACGCGCTTTCCCTTTACAGGCGCCTCCTGTCGCGGCGGTGCGTCCGCGATCCGGTGCTGGCACTGAGCGGCTGAGCTGGGCGCTGCCGATGTCTGTCAGTCGTCGCACGCTTGGTCCTGGAACTCCGCGAGTGTGGTGACGGCGTTCGTCGGGTGGTTGCCGTCTGTGCCCCAGTCCCCGTTCCACCAGGTGACCTGTCCCGGCTCGAGGGCTGCCAAGTCGTCAAGCGTGAAGTCGGGGCCATTCGCCGACCCGGAGTTGTCGTTCGTCCAGCCGTACACGTGGTAGCTCGTGGCCGGGTCCAGTCCGGTCAGTGGTCGCTCGACCGTCCAGTCCGCTGGCGGGGCGGCCAGAGGCACCGTGGCCGAGGTGCCAACCCGGCGGGGAGCATCCCACTCACCCATCGTGCGGCTAGTGCCGTGACCCGTGTCTTCGTAGACCGTCAGGCCGTCGATCCCGCCCTCGCACATCTGCACGTACGCGATCGGCTGGCTGCCGGTGTCGAGGCCGAGTGCAATCGCGCCGCCCGAAGGCACCGTGCAGCCGGCTGTCGCAGTCACTGCGGTTACGAACACGACCGCGCCCGCGAGGCGCGAGAGCCGATTCGTGATCGTGTCGCTCTGCACCAGGCCATCCTGTCGCACGAAGGGCTCCAAGGTGGCTTCGAGGGCCACGCGGACATGCCGCGTTGAGGGCGGCTACGCTCGCCCGCATCTGCCGCGTTGAGGGTGTCTACGCTCGCCCGGATCTGCCGCGTTGAGGGCGGCTACGCTCGCCCGGATCTGCCGCTGTCCGGCATGGCGGCATACCGTTGCACGGTCATGGCTCCCTTCTATGTCAAGGCCGGGGTCTTGCGGGTCGTGTTGTCGGTGGTGACGATGGTGGTGGCGGGTCCGGGAAGTGACTGTTCCGAAGGGCCGGCATCGGGGTAGGAGTCGGCCGCGCTGGAGTCAGTAGTCGCCCCCACATGTCCTCCCGGGCCCGTCGTCATGGCTTCCTCGAGGTTGTCGGTCGTGGGTTCGGCGGGCGGCTCGGGGGTGGTGGGTCGGTGTGCGGCGTCGGTGACCATCTGGCGGTAGACGAGGTCCGACAGGCGCCGTTTGAGGCATCGCAGGGCCTCCATGGATGACTTCCCGGCCGCTTTCTTGCGGTCGTAGTAGCGGCGTCCTTCGGTGTCGTTGCGCAGTTGGACGATCGCCATGATGTGCAGGACCCGGTTCAGGCGCCGGTTGCCCGACCTGGACAGGCGGTGGCGGTTGTTCTCGCCGCTGGAGGCGTCGATGGGTGCGGTGCCGTTCCAGGACGCGAAGTGGCCCTTGGTCGGGAACCGGGCGATGTCCCCGACGTCCCCGATCAGCCGGGCCGCCGAGGACGGGCCGATGCCTTGCAGCCTCATCAGCCCTGAGCCGGTCGCGGTGACCAGGGTGGTCAGCTCCTTGTTCGCGGACTTGATCCGCTTGTCCAGGCCGGCGAGGTCGGTGATCATCTCCGCGGCCAGGGCCCGGCGGGTGCGCCCGGCGACGTCGCGCGGGCGGACGGTGGCCAGCAGGGCTCTGGCCTGCGGCGCTGTCAGGAATGTCTTGGCCCCGCCTGGCATGAGCTCGAGCAGCAGCCGGTGGATCCGGTTGACGGTCTCGGTGCGCCGGACCCCGAGCTCGTCGCGCCGGTCGGCCAGCAACCGCAACGCGACGGCCTGCCCGTCGACCTGCACGATGCGCAGGCCCGGGGTGCGCAACGCGACCACGGCGATGGAGTGCGCATCGGTGGCGTCGGTCTTGCGGCCCTGCCCGGTGGAGAAGACCCGTGCCCGCGCCGAGAGCTTCGCCGGGACGTCCACCACCTGCTCGCCGTCGGCGATCAGCCGCTGGGCCAGGTGTTTGCCGATGCCGTTGGCGCCCTCGACCGCCCACACCCGGCGCGCCCATCCCCGGCCCGCGGCGAGCATCGCCTTGTAGCCGGCGGTGTCGGTCAAGAACCGGCCCTGGGCGAGCACCCTCTCGCGCTTGTCCAGGACCTCGATGGTCGCGGACTGCTTGTGCGGGTCCATCCCGATAACGACTTCCATCTCGCTCCCAACCTCGCGCCGACGATGATGACGGGAGGGTGGGCAGTGCTACTTCGAGTGGAACAGACCCTTCTTGAGCCTCACCCCGCCAGCGGTGCCCGACGCTCCGCACGCCATGAGAGAGCCACACCCGCGAACCGGTGGGTGGGCAGCCGCGTTGAGAGCGTCACGCCGGGCACCTCGACATCAGCCTGGCCAGGCCGACGTCGTAGGGGAAGTCAACAAGTAGCCGCGTT
>CAJDUC010000084.1_pt1 | contig 7569 bp, 8 predicted proteins | sample 7390041 | NCBI WGS metagenome assembly CAJDUC01 (sample SAMEA7055666, study PRJEB34461) | soil metagenome | biome: terrestrial ecosystem; feature: Peninsula; material: soil | place: Antarctica | collected 2016 | reverse complement strand
ACCGCGATCTCGAGCTCGAACCAGAACGTCGGTGGTCAGCGCCTGACGCTCGGCGAGCAGGCGTACACGATCCGCGGCGTCGGCCTCCTCAAGAACGTCCATGACATCGAGGCCATCGTGGTGGCGGCCCGCACCGGTGTTCCCATCCGCGTGCGCGACGTGGCGACCGTGGAGATCGGCCACACGCCGCGCCTCGGCATCGTCGGTCACGACGACAACGACGACATCGTGCAGGGCACCGTCCTCATGCGCTACGGCGGTGAGACGCCGAAGACGCTCAAGGGCATCCACGATCGCGTCGAGCTCATTCGCAAGAACCACCTCCTGCCGCCCGGCATGGAGATCGTGCCCTACTACGACCGCGGCAACCTGGTCGCGCTGACGACGCACACCGTGCTCGAGAACGTGCTGGTGGGCATGGGACTCGTCACCATCATCCTTCTCTTGTTCCTCGGCAACTGGCGGGCGGCGCTGATCACGGCGCTGAACATCCCACTCGCGCTGCTGGCGGCGTTCTGCGGCATGGTCGCTACCGGTACGCCGGCGAACCTGATCTCGATCGGCGCCGTCGACTTCGGCATCGTCGCCGACTCCACCGTGATCGTGATGGAGAGCATCTTCCACTTCCTGGGCCCGCGCGCGAAGGGGCCGATCGACGGACGCATCCAGGCCGGCGCGCGCCAGGTGGCTCGCCCGCTGACGTTCGCGACGCTGATCATCGGCTTCGCGTTCCTCCCGCTCTTCACGACTCACGCCCGCGCTCACGAAGAAGTTCATCCCGGCCGAGTCCGAGGAGAAGGACAGCTTCGCCACGCGTCACCTGAAGCGGCTGTACCTCCCCATCTTCCAGTTCGGCATCAAGAGCCCGAAGCTCGCGCTCGCCATCGGCCTCGTCCCGGTGGTGGCGGGCTTCGTGCTCTTCCAGGCGCTGGGCGGCGAGTTCATGCCGAAGCTCGAGGAGGGCAACCTCTGGATCCGCGCCACGCTCCCCACGAGCATCTCCCTCGAGCAGTCGTCGAAGTACGTCGGTCGCATGCGGGCGATCCTGCGCGGCTGCCCGGATGGGACCACGGGGGCCGTCGCCCCGCCGTGCACCGAGGACAATCGCAGGCACACCGAGGTCCTCACCGTCATCTCGCAGCTCGGCCGCCCGGACGACGGCACCCGACATCGGACGTCGCGCAAGGGCCGTCGGATGCCGCCACCCACGCCCCGCCTGGCACGAGGCCGGCCGATGACGGCCACTCGCAGCGGGCCGGCGCACTGACAGTCAGGGTGCCCCGGGTGAGATTCGAACTCACACTGAATGCTGTTTGAGAGCATCGACTCTGCCGTTGGTCTACCGGGGCCAAACGCGAGGAAACCGTACCCGACTAACCTTGCCCCCGTGACGCACCCTGCCGACCCCGTCCCGCCCTCGCCCTCTGGGGACGGCGTACGCCGTGTGGTGATCGCCGAGGACGAGGCACTCATCCGGATGGACCTGGCCGAGATGCTCGGCGAGGAGGGCTACGACGTGGTCGGTCAGGCGGGTGACGGCCAGAAGGCGATCGAGCTGGCCCGGGACCTGCGCCCCGACCTCGTCATCCTCGACGTGAAGATGCCCGTCCTCGATGGCATCGCGGCCGCCGAGGCCATCGCGGCCGAGCGCATCGCGCCCGTCGTGATCCTCACGGCCTTCTCCCAGCGCGACCTGGTCGCCCGCGCCCGGGATGCCGGTGCGATGGCCTACCTCGTGAAGCCCTTCCAGCGCGGCGACCTCGTGCCCGCCATCGAGATGGCCGTCAGCCGCTACGCGGAGATCACCGTCCTGGAGCAGGAGGTCTCCGACCTCCAGGAGTCGCTGGCGACCCGCAAGTCGGTCGACAGGGCGAAGGGTGTCCTGCAGGAGAAGCTCGGCCTCAGCGAGCCCGATGCGTTCCGATGGATCCAGAAGACCGCCATGGACCTGCGCCTGTCGATGAAGCAGGTGGCGGACGGCGTGGTCGAGCACGGAGTCGCAGGACTCGGGTCGCGACAGGGCGCCGCAGGGCCGTCCGTCGACGAGCCCACTGGCCCGGCCTGAACGCCGCTCACGTCACGCCCACGTTTCCGGTACAGACCGGTTGGTCACGAAACAGCAACGGCGCGCAAGTCGCAGCGCTCAAACGTGCCCTGGGCCACATTCAGGGTGTTAGGTTCCCGGCACGAGGCTGCCGAGGTGGACAGTCCAACGAACTATGGAGGGATCCATGATCCGCTCATCCAAGACGTGGCAGGCGCTGGCCGTGACCGCGGCAGCCGGCCTGGCGCTCAGCGCCTGTGGCACGACCGACACCGGCGGTGGCGGTGACGCCGCCGCCAAGGACTGCAACTTCAAGATCGGCGTGATGGGTGCGCTTTCCGGCGCGAACTCCAGCATCGTTCTGCCGTCCGTCGACGGCGCCGACCTTGCGGTCAAGCAGTGGGACAACCCGGACTGCACGGTGACCCTCGAGAAGTTCGACACCGAGGGCGACCCGGCCAAGGCGACCCCGGTCGCGACCCAGATCGCAGGTGACGACTCGTTCATCGGCGTCATGGGTGGTGCCTTCTCCGGTGAGACCCGCGCGACCAAGGCCATCTTCGGTGACGCGGGCGTGACGATGGTGAGCCAGTCGGCCACCGCGACCGACCTCACCCAGGACGACCCCTCGCCGGTCTTCCACCGTCTGGTCCCCTACGACGACTACCAGGGTGCGGCCATCGCCAAGTACCTCACCGACGAGGCCGGCGCCACGAAGGTGTTCGTCGTCGACAACTCCGAGGCCTACGGCGAGCCGCTGGCGGACCGCGTCGAGGAGACCCTCGGCGACAAGATGATCGCGCGGGACAAGACGCAGGTCGGTCAGACCGACTTCGCTCCGACCATCTCCAAGATGGAGTCGGCCAAGCCCGACGCCGTCTTCTACGGTGGCTACATCGCCGAGGCCGCGCCGCTGCTCAAGCAGATGCGTGACGCCGGCATCGACGCCACCTTCATCGGTGGCGACGGCCTCTACGGCGCTGACTTCGGCAACGCCGTGGGTGACGCCGGCGAGGGCGCGATCGTGATGTGCCCCTGCGCCCCGATCGCGGACGACAGCACCTTCGCTGCCGACTACCAGGAGGCGTTCGGCAAGGCTCCCGGTGCCTACGCGGCCGAGGGCTACGACGCGATGAGCGTCTTCCTCGCTGCCCTGGACGACGGTGCCCGCACGCGCGCAGACGTCGAGACGTTCGTCGACGGCTACACGGGCGACGGCATCAGCAAGGAGATCTCCTTCGACGAGAACGGTGACGTTCCGAAGGACAAGGTCTCCTACTGGGCCTACAAGAACGAGGGCGGCAAGCTCGTCCCGGAGGTCGAGGTCAGCCCCGCCGGCTGATTCTCACGCATTGATCATGCACGACGGGGGCGGTCGGGTTATTCCGGCCGCCCCCGATCCATGGCCCTTCGCGGGCCGCTATCTGGGAGGGTCCTGAGTGGACTTCAACGCCCTGATCAGTGGATTGGACCGTCACACCCTTGACGGCATCACCCGCGGATCCATCTACGCGCTCGTCGCGCTCGGCTACACCATGGTGTACGGCGTGATGAAGCTGATCAACTTCGCCCACTCCGAGGTGTTCATGGTGGGCACCTGGGCGGTGCTCGGGACCTACTCGGTCCTCGGCGTCTCGTCCGGCGCCAGCCTCGGCGTCGTCATCGGGGCCACCCTCCTGGCCCTTCTTGCAGCGATGCTCGCCTCGGCAGGAACAGCGTTGGCCGTCGAACGCATCGCCTATCGGCCGCTGCGCAAGAAGGGTGCCCCGCCCCTGATCTTCCTCATCACCGGCATCGGCTGCTCGATGGTGCTCGTGGAGGTCTTCGGCCAGGTGCTGAAGTTCTTCTTCGGCCCGCCCTTCGGCCGCGTGGCGATCAACATCCCCTCGGTCCTGCAGACCAAGGTGGTCTTCACGATCCCCGGTCTCGACCTGGCGATCACCAACACCCGGCTGCTCATCATCATCGGCGCGATCGGCATGATGCTCGCGCTCGACACCTTCGTGAACAAGAGCCGGCTCGGTCGCGGGGTGCGCGCCGTCGCCCAGGACCCCGACACGGCGTCCCTGATGGGTGTCAACCAGGACCGCGTCATCATGCTCGTCTTCATCCTCGGCGGTGCGATGGCCGGTGTTGCCGCGCTGCTCTTCACCATCCAGTACGACCTCACCAAGTTCGACGTCGGCTTCATCATCGGGGTGAAGGCGTTCACGGCCGCCGTGCTCGGCGGCATCGGCAACCTGCGCGGCGCCCTGGTCGGCGGACTGCTGCTCGGCATCGTCGAGGTGTATGCGTCGACGATCTGGGACTCGAGCTGGGCCGATGTGACTGCGTTCGTCGTGCTCGTCCTGGTGCTCATGTTCCGTCCCACCGGCCTGCTCGGTGAATCCCTCGGAAAGGCGCGCGCATGAGCACGATCACCCGCTACACCGATCAGCTGCGGGGTCGTCTCGGCGGCGTGCCCGCGTGGGTCAGGGCAGTCGGGCTGCTGCTGGTGGTGGCGTTCGCCTTCTACCTGCCCTACCTCAACATCCTTCCCTTCGCCTACATCCGCACCGACCTGTCTGCGTCGGGCTCGGACTGGGGGAGCGTGCTGTTCCTCGTCGTGATCTACATGATCGTGGCGGTCGGTCTCAACATCGTGATCGGTCTCGCCGGGCTGCTCGACCTCGGCTATGTCGGGTTCTACGCGCTGGGCGCCTACTCGGTGGCCTTGTTCGGCTCGACGTCGTCCCCGGTCGTCAAGGGCCTCCAGTCGCGGTTCGGGCTGTCGGAGGACTGGGCCGTCCCGTTCGCGATCTGTGTGCCGATCGCGATCGCGATGGCGCTCGTCGCCGGTGTGATCCTCGGAGCACCGACCCTGCGGCTGCGCGGCGACTACCTCGCCATCGTCACCATGGGCTTCGGCGAGATCATCCGCATCTGCGCCCGTAACCTCGACAGCGTCACCAACGGCGCCGCCGGCATCACCAACGTGCCGCCGCCGCCCGGTCCCGAGACCGACGGTCGCGCGTTCTTCAACGTGACCGAGCCCGAGCGCTGGTACTGGCTCGCGCTGGTCGTGCTGATCCTGCTCATCCTCATGGCCCGACGCCTGGAGAACAGCCGGGTCGGTCGCGCGTGGCTCGCCATCCGCGAGGACGAGGACGCCGCCGCGATCATGGGCGTCGCTGCCTTCAAGTTCAAGCTGTGGGCCTTCGCGATCGGTGCCGCAGTCGGCGGTATGGCCGGCCTGCTGTTCGGCAGCAAGCAGACCTACGTCGAGCCCAACGGCTTCATGCTCAACCTGTCGTTCCTGTTCGTCGCCATGGTCGTCATCGGAGGGTCGGGCAACATCTCGGGTGTGCTCCTGGGGGCGTTCCTGCTGACCTACCTGCCCGAGCGGTTCCGTGAGTTCGTCGACTGGCGTCCCTTCGCCTTCGGCGTCGCGCTCGTCGCGGTGATGATCCTGCGCCCGCAGGGCCTCGTCCCGAGCCGAAGACGAGCCACCGAGTTCAAGGACCGAAGGGTCGAAGCCGAGGAGGCTGCCGCCGATGCCTGACCTGACCAAGCCCGCTGCCACCGACGAGACGACGGTCGCCCCGGACACGTCCGACCACGACCTGCTGAGCATCCACGCCGGCGAGGCGGGGGAGACCCTGCTGGAGATCGACCACGTCACGCTCCGCTTCGGAGGTGTGGTCGCCCTCAACGATGTCGACTTCTCCATCAGGCGCGGCGAGATCCTCGGTCTCATCGGCCCCAACGGCGCCGGGAAGACCACCTGCTTCAACGTGATGACCGGCGTCTACACCCCGACGTCGGGGGAGGTGCGGCTCAACGGCCAGGAGATCAGCGGCACCCAGCCGCACAAGATCAATGCGCTCGGCATCGCCCGCACGTTCCAGAACATCCGCCTCTTCCCTGAGATGACGGCCATGGAGAACGTCCTGGTCGGCTGCGACGCGCGGCACAAGACCAGCGTGCTCGGTGCGCTGTTCCGTGCCTACCGCGTGCGTCCGACCGAGGAGCAGCTCCCCCAGAGCGGCATCCGCAGGAGCTTCGCCAAGACGTTCGGCATCAGTCGGCACACCATGGAGGAGCGCACCGGACGCGTGCGCAGCATGGAGCTGCTCAAGTTCGTCGGCATCGCCGACCGGGCCCACGAGCTCGCACGCAACCTGCCCTACGGCTACCAGCGACGCCTGGAGATCGCCCGCGCGCTCGCCACCGAGCCGCAGCTGCTCTGCCTGGACGAGCCGGCCGCCGGCTTCAACCCCGCGGAGAAGGAGGACCTCATGGACCTCATTCGCCGCATCCGCGACCTGGGACACACGGTGCTGGTCATCGAGCACGACATGAAGCTGGTCCTCGGGGTCACCGACCGCATCGTGGTGCTCGAGTTCGGCCAGAAGATCGCCGAGGGCACGCCCGACGAGGTCGCCCGCAACCCGAAGGTCATTGCCGCCTACCTGGGAGAGCCTGACGATGACGATGTTGCTTGAGCTGGACAATGCCGTCCTGAACTACGGCAAGATCGAAGCCCTCCACGGCATCAGCGTGCAGGTCAACGAGGGCGAAGTGGTCTCCCTGATCGGGGCCAACGGCGCCGGCAAGACCTCCACGATGCGAGCGCTCTCCGGAGTCCGAGGCCTTCACTCGGGCAAGGTCACCTTCAACGGCGAGGACGTCACCAAGCTCCGCGCCGACCAGCGCCTGCGCAAGGGCCTGGTCCTCTGCCCCGAGGGGCGGGGCATCTTCCCCGGCATGACGGTGACCGAGAACCTCAACATGGGGGCCTACACCCGCAAGGACAAGGCCGCCATCGAGGAGGACTACGACCGCGTCTTCGGGCTGTTCCCGCGACTGCTGGAGCGCAAGAAGCAGGTCGCCGGCACGATGTCGGGTGGTGAGCAGCAGATGCTCGCCATCGGGCGTGCGTTGATGTCGCGTCCGAAGCTCCTGATGCTCGACGAGCCGTCGATGGGGCTGGCGCCGATGCTGATCCAGCAGATCTTCGACATCATCGTCGAGATCTCGCAGCAGGGCACCACCATCCTCGTCGTGGAGCAGAACGCGAAGCAGGCGCTCACCCGCAGCGACCGGGCGTACGTCCTGGAAACAGGCAGCATCGTCAAATCGGGCACCGGTGCGGAACTTCTTGACGATCCCTCCGTGCGGGAGGCCTACCTCGGCGTAGCCTGAAGCCCTCGCCGGGCGATAGGGTCGCCCGGGTGTGGTGCCGGACATGGTCGGCAGGGGGCCACTGTGGGTGCTCGAGGAAGTGGTGGCTCGATGAGTCGATCGCCGGTGACCGTACGCGCTGCAGAGCCGTCGGACGTCGCCTCCCTGCGTGAGCTGTGGAGCGACATCCTGCGCAAGGGTGGCCTCGACGAGCAGCTCGCCGACGTGGCCCGCGTCGTCGCGGCGGCGGGCGAGCGCGACGACCAGTTCGTGGCCGTGGCCGAGGTCGACGGTGAGGTGGCCGGTGCGGTCTACCTCGAGGCCTCGACCTTCACGCCGCTCAACCTCGAGCCGGCGGTCCT
>CAJDUC010000077.1_pt1 | contig 7981 bp, 7 predicted proteins | sample 7390041 | NCBI WGS metagenome assembly CAJDUC01 (sample SAMEA7055666, study PRJEB34461) | soil metagenome | biome: terrestrial ecosystem; feature: Peninsula; material: soil | place: Antarctica | collected 2016 | reverse complement strand
GACGACGAGCATCAGAGCACCCGCCCGAACCCGGTGCACGGTCCGGTGCGGGTATCCGCCCGGTCGCCCAGCATCACCAGGGCGAGCTCGTCGCCGATGGCCTCGGCGAGGGCCTCCTGCTCGTCGGTGAAGCTGCTGCGGGAGAGCGCGTGCACGATCGCGTCCATCGGGATCAGCGGGGCCAGTAGGGCGACCCGTTCGGCGGGGAGCAGCTCCTTCTCGTGGCGGAGGATCATGTGCCCGTATTCGTGGTTGATGAACTGCTGGCGGTGCACCGCCGATTCGGTCGGTGCGTAGTGAACCCGTTCGAAATCCTCGCCCGCGATCTCCAGCCACAGGCCGCAGACCCCGGCCGTGACCATGTGGGGGCTGGCCGGCCGGATCACGATGCGCTTGCCGCGCACGCCCTCCATGTGGCGGTGCAGCGTCTCGGCGGTGAGCGGCCGAGGCAGGCCGAGGTCGGCGACCAGTTGGCGGGCCCGCTCCCTGCGTTCTTCGCGTTTCACGCTGATCTCCGTTCGTGGCGCCGAAGCGACACCACACGTTGGACATGTCTAATTCGTGCTACCGTTGGACTCGGTTGGACATGTCTAGGCTACCGGTTCCATGGAACCTGCCTCGACCTGTGCGACTTGCGCGTCACGTGCCGGGCGCAAGCGGGGGGCGCGTGGTCGTTCGCGTGGCGCGGTGCGGTCGGGGTGGGGCCGCACCGCATACCGCGCCCATCTATTTGAGAATATTGTAAATTAGCGATATGCTCTGAGGGTGTCGACCACCGGACTGCCCATGGCCCTTCTCAAGGCCGAACTGTTCAAATCGCTCGGGCATCCGCTGCGTGTGCAGGTGCTGGAGCAGCTGGCCGGTGGGGAACGCTCGGTCGGCAGCCTGGCCGAGGCGCTCGGTTCCGAGCTCTCTAATCTCTCCCAGCAGCTCGGCGTGCTGCGTCGGGCCGGTGTCGTCATCACCCGGCGCGAGGGCAACACGATCTACTACGGGCTGCGCGACCCGATGGTCGCCGAACTGCTGGCGGTCGCCAAACGGATGCTGGTGGCCACCCTCGAAGACTCCAACGCACTCCTCCGCACAATCGAGCAGGACGTCTCCTAGCGGCAGCACCTTGTGGCCCGTCGGCAGTCCGCTGCCCGCTGCCCGCCGGCCGCTGACCGCCCGCAACCGGGGTTACAGGTCGTTTCCCGCGTAGGACTGGTTGAAGCTCTTGTTCACCAGGGGGAAGTCCGGCACGATCGTCTCGGCCAGCGCCACCGGCAGGGCCGGCCAGTTGAAGTAGGACGGGTCGACGATCTTCACCCGGGTGAGGCGGCCGTCCGCGCCCAATTCGACCCGGTGGCAGATCGTGCCGCGCCAGCCCTCGACCAGGGACACCCCGGCCCCCGGTCCGGTGGGGGCGAGAGCCAGGCCGCTGCCCAGCCGGCCGTCCAGGCGACGGATGAGATCGGTCGCCACGGCGATGGACACCGCGAGTTCCCCCGCCCGCACCCGGTAGCGGCCGAGAACGTCCCCGCCGGTGTCCGTGACGACGTGGAACGCCTCGCCGAGGTCGACGAACGGATGGTCGCGGCGGGCATCCGCGTCGATACCGGAGGCCCTCGCCACGTAGCCGAGCGTGCCCATCGCCTCGGCCTGGCCGGTCGGCAGGGGCGCTGTACCGGTGAACCGGTCCCGCACGATGGCGTGGCCGAGGGTGACGGCGATGATCTCCTGCATCTCGGCCCCGACCCGGCCGAGCACGGCTGGATCCGGCAGGGCGAGCACGGCGGCGCCGCCGACGGTCAGCCCGCCGCGGAGGTACCGGTGCCCGGTCACGGCCTGGTTCAGGCGGAGCAGGGTTTCCCGCAGCCGCTGGGTGTGGGAGTGCACGATGCCGAAGCCGACGTCGTTGGCCAGGCCGCCGAGGTCGGAGACGTGGTTGTAGATGCGTTCGAGTTCGAGCAGGAGTGCCCGCAGCATCCGGTCCTCCTCGGAGACCTGGATGCCGCCGGCCGCCTCGACGGCCATCAGCCAGGCCACGGTGTGGCCGACGACGGTGTCGCCGGTCACCTGCTCGGCCAACTCGATCGCCTCGTGGGGGAGTCGGCCCTCAAAGAGCCGTTCGACGCCCCGGTGCATGTACCACTGGCGCGCCTCCATCCGCACGATGGTCTCGCCGACGACCGAGAACCGGAAGTGGCCGGGGTCGATGATGCCGGCGTGGATGGGGCCGACAGCGATCTCATAGACGCCGGGCCCCTCGACCTCGACGAACGGGAAGGACTCGGTGTCGGGCAGGAACTCCGGCTGGGCCTGGGCATCGTGGCGCATCGGGTACCAGCCGCGGGGCCAGTGCCCGTGCCGCACGAGGCGGAAGGGCTGCGGGTGGTCGGCGGGGCGCACCCCGAACAGGTCTCGCATGCCTCGCTCGAAGTTGCCGGCAGGGTAGGAGAGGTCGGCCAGGCTCGGCACCCAGGCGTCGTCGTACGGCACCGGCACGACCAGGTCGATCCGGCGACGCGGGAACACGGCCGCGAAGGAATAGACCACGCGCAGGGCGTCACCGTCGTCGTGGCAGGTGATGATCGCGAGGCGGTTGCCGTCGGAGAGCACGGCGGCGGCCTGCTCGCGGAGATCGTCGCGCGGCGTTTGGCGCACGTCGGGTTCCCGGTGCGGCTGCGTCATTGGATTCCTCCCAGAACCGCGGCCGCCCGGGCCAGCAGTGTGCCGACCGGTTCGGCGATGAAGGCGACCACCGCGGTGACTCCCAGGGCGAGGATGAGCGGCAGGAGCGGCCCGTGCGTCGACCGGTCCGGCGGGGCGGCGGCGGTGGCTACCTCCGCGGCGGGTCCGGCGTCCGTGGGTCCCGCGGCGGCGATCACGGCCGGGGCGCCGATCGTCATGGCGACCGTCAGACGGGTGAGCGCGGCGAAGATGACGAGCAGCAGCACCAGCGCGATGCCGACCACGACGCCCAGGCCGGCATCGAAACCGGCGACGACGATGCCGACCTCCGAGAAGAAGATGCTGAACGGGGGAAACCCGACCAGGGCGGCCATGGCGATCAACCACGGAACGGCGAGGCCGGGGCGGCGAACGAGCAGGGCCCGCACATCATCGATCCGGGGGGTGCCCTCCACCTCGAGGATGCGCCCGGAGAGCACGAACAGCGTCGCCTTGGTCAGGCCGTGGCCGAGCACGTACAGCAGCACGGCGGGCAGGGCCGCGGCGCCGATGGCTGCACCCACGGCCATCAGCCCCATGTGTTCGATGCTGGAGTAGGCGAGCATCCGTTTGAAGTCGCGTTGCCGGATGAGCAGGGCGGCGGCCACGAACAGGGAGAGCAGGCCACCGACGCTGAGCATGACCCGGAGGAAGTCCGGCCCGATCACGGCGTTGGTGATGGTCTGGATGCGCAGGATGGCGTAGAGGGCGACCGCGAGGAGCACGCCGCTCATCAGTCCGGAGACCGGGGCCGGCGCCTGGCTGTGGGCGTCGGGCAGCCAGCTGTGCATCGGGGCGAGCCCGGCCTTGGTCGCGAAACCGAGAACGGCCAGTGCGCCACCGGCCCGGATCAGGGCCGGGTCGAGCGGCAGGCCGGTGCGGCTGAGTTCGAGCCAGGACAGGGTCGGTTCGCCCGTGCCGCGGGAGGCAGCGTAGATCAGCACGATCCCGAGCAGGGCGATGGCGACGCCGACCGAGCCGAGGATGACGTACTTCCAGGCGGCCTCCAGCGAGGAGCGGGTGCGGTGGTGCCCGACCAGGAACGCGGTGGTGATCGTGGTGGCCTCGATGGCGGCCCACATCAGCCCGATGTTGTCGGCGAGCACGGCGAGGGACATCGCGGCCAGGAAGACCGAGATCAGGGCGTCGTAGGAGCCGGCGTAGCGGCCAGGGGCGACGGTGGCGTGGCCGAGCCCGCCCCAGGTGGACACAAGCCCGACCGCGCCGACGACGGTGAGCATGTAGGCGGAGAGGGCATCCGCTCTGAGGAGGCCGCCGCCGAGGTCGGGCACCCGGCCCGCGAGCACGGCGCCGTCGAGGAGAAGCCCGGAGCCGAGCACGGCGACGCTGGACGCGACCGGGCCGAGGCGACCGAACGGGCGGGCCCCGCCGGCGAGGCTGAGCACGGCCAGGACGACCGGAACGGCCAGGGGGATCCACAGGGCGAGGTCCATCAGTCGTGCAACTTTCTGAGCTGATCGATGTCGGTATTGCCGAACTTGTTGCGCATCCGGCCGGCGAACACGTAGAGGATGACCACGACCAGCAGCACGTCGAGGGAGATGCCCAGTTCGAGGAACAGGGGAACCCCGCCGGAGGTCAGGAACGCGACGGTGGCGATGCCGTTGTCGAGCACGAGGAAGCCGATCAGCTGGGATCCGGCCTGCCGCCGGGTGACGAGCAGCAGGAAGCCGATCAGCACCATGGCGAGCCCGATCGGGGCGGCGTGCGCCGAAACGCTCGTGTCATCGCGCAGCAACCGGCTCGCCACGACGTAGCTGAGAATGGTCAGCAGCGCCACGGTGAGGAGACCGGCCGTCGGATTCAGCCGTGGAGCCTCGTCGGTGCGGGTGGTGGCGCGGGTCTCGTGGGCGAGCACCCACGGCAGCCCCAGCCCCTTGACCAGCAGCACGAGCGCGGAGACGGCGATGACCTCGGCCTCACCCTCTTCCACGCCGATCACGGCGACCAGGGCGGCGAGAGCGAAGCCCTGCACACTGAGCAGCCGGATCGAGGCGAGCAGGGAATGCCGCCAGACCATCAGGGCGCTGGTCAGCAGCAGGGCGCCGGTGCAGAGGCCGATCAGCTGGGGGTAAATGGTGTCGAACACGGATGCTCCTAAGCGACCAGGTAGGAGGCGGTCACGGCGAGCAGGGCGAGGGCGAACGACCCCGCCAGCAACTCGGGCACCCGGAACAGGCGCACCTTGGCGAGGAGGACCTCGCCGACGCTCAGCGCGACGCCGAGCCCGAGGATCTTCGCGGTGACGGCGGCCAGGCCCACCAGAACCCCCGCGACCGAGAACTCGGTCACGACGCCCCAGGGCAGGATCAGGTTGCTGAGCAGACCGAGCAGGGCGGCGAGCTTGAGCCAGGAACCCAGTTCGAGCCAGGCCAGGTCGCGACCGGAGGCCTCGAGCACCATGGCCTCGTGCAGCATCGTCAGCTCGAGGTGGGTGGAGGGATTGTCGATGGGCAGCCGGCTGGTCTCGGCCATGATGGCGATGGCCAGCGCGACCATGGCGAGCAGGCTCACCGGTGAGATGATCACCGCCGGGTTCGCGAGCCGGGTCTCCACGATCAGGGACAGGGTGGAAGTGCCGGCCGGGATCGACAGGGCGTAGACGGCGAGCAGCAGGGTCGGTTCGACCAGGGCGGCCACCGTCATGTGCCGGCTGGAGCCCATCCCGCCGAACGCGGTTCCCGCGTCGAGTCCAACGAGCGCCAGGGCCACCACGCCGATCAGCATGATCGAGACGATGACGAACAGGTCGCTCGGCACCAGCGGCAGCGGCAGGGTGCCCACCAGGGGCAGCAGTACGCAGAGCAGCAGGCTGGACACGAGGAGCGTGACCGGGCCGACCGCGAGCATCCAGCTGCTGTCCGCCGCGCGCACCGGATCCTTGGCCACGAGCTTGCGCACGTCGCGCCACGGCTGCCAGACGCCGGCACCCGCCCGCCCCTCGAGTCGGGCCCGCACCTGGCGGATCACGCCGATCAGCAGGGGCGCGAGGAACACGAAGAGCGCGAGCTGCAGCAGGGCGATCGCGATCGCCGCGAGGTTCACAGCGCCACCGGCATCAGCGCCACGGGCATCAGCGCCACCGGAATCACAGGGACACCACGATCAGCACCATGAGCAGGGCGACGAAGGAGTAGGCAAGGTAGCGGTGGATGCTGCCGTTCTGCGCTCGCCGGGCGGCGAGGCCGAACCGCTGGGCGAGGCCGAGCACGGGGCGGTAGAACCGCGTCTCGATCACGTCGGAGACGCTCTGCTCGACGTGGACGCGCTCGACCAGGTAGCGGGATTCGCCGACGTGGGTGACCTCGACGTCGCGGGTGGGGCGGAGCACGTCGTCGAAGACCCGCACCAGGGGTTCGGCGTAGGAGGTCGCGGTGTACTGCATCCTCGGGCGGAGCCTCGACCCGCCGCCGGCCCAGGGCAGCGGCGACACCCGGGTTGGGTGGCGCCTGGCAGAGATGAGCACGGCCACGAGCACGGGGAGGAGCACCGCGGCGGCGAGAACCACGAGGGTGGTCGGGTCGAGGACCACGTCGATCCCGCGGGCATCGAGGCCGGCGAGGCCGATGGTGCGCACGTCGGGCCGGAACGCCGGTCCGAGCGCCCCGGCGAGCGCCCCGGCGAGCGGGCCGGGCAGCAGGCCGAGCCCGACCACGAGCACGGCGCCGAGGGCGAGCGGGATGCGCATGATCAGGGGGACCTCTCCGGCCTGTTTCGCCTTGACGGAGCGGGGGCGGGCGAGGAAGGCGATGCCGTAGGCCTTGACGAAGGTGAGCAGGGCCAGGCCGGCGGTGAGCGCGATCACCGCGACGGCGAGCGGCATGGCGACGGAGGCCGTCACGGAGACGACCTCCCCGCCGACCCGGGAACCGTGCACGAGGGCCTGCAGCAGCATCCACTCGGCGACGAAACCACCGGTCACCGGCAGTGCAGCCGCGCCGAGGGCGGCGGTTCCGAAGGCCGCGGCCGTCCACGGCATCCGGCTGCCGAGGCCGCCGAGCCGGTCGAGGTTCATCTCGCCGGTGGAGCGGGCCACCGCGCCGGCGCCGAGGAACAGGGTGGCCTTGAACGCGGCGTGGCTGACCATCAGCAGCAGGGCGGCGAGGAGCGCGGCGTCGGCCGCTCCCGTGGCGTGGTCGCCGCGCAGTAGCACGGAGGCGCCGAGGCCGAGGAAGACCAGACCCATGTTCTCGGTGGTGGAATAGGCGAGCAGGACCTTGAGGTTGCTGGCCACGGAGGCCTGCAGGATCCCGTAGAGCGCCGAGAGGGCGCCCAGGGCCATGATCAGCACGCCCCACCAGGCCGGGCCGTTCGGCAGAAGTCGCACGCAGACCAGCAGGGCACCGTAGACGCCGATGTTCACCATGGCGCCACTCATCGCGGCCGCGACGTGGCCGGGGGCCTCCGGCAGGACCCGGGGCACCCAGACGTGCAGGGGGACGAGTTCCGCCTTGCCGCCGAAGCCGAGGAGCAGCAGCACGAAGGCCAGGCTCGCCTGCCAGGAGGAGGGGTCCAGGGTCGCCAGCGCCGCGAATCCGGTTCCGCCAGTCGCGCCGGCCAGCACGGCGAAGCCGGCGACGACGAAGAAGAAGCTCAGCTGGCTCATTGCCGAGTACCAGACCAGGGCCGACGCGACCGTGCCCCGGGTGGCGTGGTGGGCCAGCAGCAGCGCCGTCGAGCCGAGCGTCATGATCTCCCAGAACAGGAGGAACGACACGACATCGGTGGCGGCCGGAACCAGCTGCATGCCGAACAGGAACACGGCCATCGACACCCAGGCGGTGCGGGACGCGGAAGCGACCCTGGCCGAGCCGATGCCGAACAAAGAGGCGAGCAGGCCGACCACGGACACGACGAGCATGACGAGGCCGCCGAGTCGGTCGGGGGACAGCGCGAGGGGGTCAAGTGGCAGGGCGGTGGGAATCGTCATCGACCCCCGGCCGCCGAAGAGGGCGGCCGCCCCGGTGACGATGCCGGCGGCGGCGAGCAGGGCGCAGAGGATGCCGCTCACCCGCGAGCGCCACCGGGCCGAGGTGGCCAGGGCTGCGGCGACGGCGGTGGTCATCAGGAGAACCTGGCCGAGCATCCCGGCCGCGACAATGGTCATCGGCCGGTCATCCGGCGCAGGGCCTCGACGATGAGGGTGGGTGCCGGCGGATTGCCGGGCACGGAGAGGTCGACGTGCACGAAGTCGGACACCGGGCCGGCGATCCCGTAGCCCTGCGCGAAGACGCCGCCGGTGAGGGCG
>CAJDUC010000076.1_pt1 | contig 8058 bp, 6 predicted proteins | sample 7390041 | NCBI WGS metagenome assembly CAJDUC01 (sample SAMEA7055666, study PRJEB34461) | soil metagenome | biome: terrestrial ecosystem; feature: Peninsula; material: soil | place: Antarctica | collected 2016 | reverse complement strand
GACTACCGGGCACCCCTAGTGCCCCGAAACAGCCCCCCGCAACCCGCTGACCTGCGCCAACGACCACGAAGAGGCCCAGACCTGTGGAAGTCAGGCCTGCGGCCCCGTGCGGACGGCTGTGGAGCCCGGGTCGGGGCTGACCTGCGCGGATCTACCCCAGCCGACACCCGCGGCGCCACTCGTTCCACCTACGGATCAGAAGGTTGGGGGTTCGAATCCCTCCGGGCGCACAGTGGATGAAGGCCCCTGACCTGCGGAGACGTGGGGCGGGGGCCTTTTTCGTCGGCGTCTGTCGACGGAGAGCCCGTGGAGCCAGAGTGGGAGCCAATGGTTTCCACGACCGGACACGTATGGACGCCTGTGGACGTCGGCTTCGAGACCCGCAGAGCGCTGCCCTGCACAAACGCGCGCGAGCGCTCGCCGACCGTCTGATGCGCGGACAGACGTCCTCGTCCTCTGCGTCTCCGCCTTCACAGGCACGGGCGAGGACGTCATCTCGCGGGATGATGCGGATGGTCCGGCGGCTAGGGCTGCGGTCCACGTCGGCCTGCCCGCGCGGGCGTCGACGGGTCGTGTCAACCAGGCCCACGAGATCGCACACCCGGCGCAAGGCGCCACCGTGCGGTGGCGGAACCCGTTGCTCCTGCCGCCCGTGCTCGAGCGTATTGGCCGAGGGGCATCCCCCGAGGTTCTCATCGCAGACGAACGGATCGGTGCTGGTGGCCATGGTCCGTCGGTACGGAATGAATTGGTAAACCGGTTGACTGCCGGCGACCCGACTGCTTGAATGACGTGTGGCGACGGGATGTCTTCGCCGCTTGTAGCGATCCCCGCGCCCGCTGGATGCCTCGCCGTCAGGACCCACGGACATGTGTGTCCGCTGCCGCCGCGAGGGCCGGTTGTCGTCTGAGAACGGAGTGCTGGCCAATGGCGGAGACAGGCCCCTCAGCGGGAATCAGCCTCAAGGGAATCACCTGGGACCACACGCGTGGCCTGGTTCCCATGGTCGCCGCCGCTCAGCGATTCGGTGAGCTCCATCCCGACGTGCAGATCACGTGGGAGAAGAGGTCCCTTCAGGAGTTCGCCGATCAGCCGATCGCGGAGCTCGGGCGCCAGTACGACCTCCTGGTGATCGATCATCCATGGGCGGGTTTCGCCGCTGCCTCGGGTGTGCTCTGGGCCCTGGACGACGTCCTCCCGGAGTCGTTCCTCGCGGAGCAGGAGGCGGGCAGCGTCGGGCCCTCGCATGCGAGCTACAGCTACGGGGATCGGCAGTGGGCTCTCGCAATCGACGCCGCGACGCCCGTCGCCTCGTGGCGGCCCGACCTCCTGGAAGCGATCGGGAGCCCTGCACCCCGCACCTGGGAGGACCTGCTCGGTATCGCTCGGCAGGGACGTGCAGTCATGCCGGCGATTCCGCAGGACACGTTGATGAACTTCTACATGCTGTGCGCGGTACCGGGCTCAGACCTCTTCGCTTCGCCGGAGTCAGTGGTCGACGTGGAGCGGGGAGTGAACGCCCTGGAGATGCTGCGGGAGCTCGCGTCCCTGATGACGCCGGAGATCTTCGACTGGAACCCGATCCGCGTCTACGAGGCGATGACGCAGCGCGACGACCTCGCATTCTGCCCGTTCGCGTACGGCTACTCGAACTACTCCCGGCGAGGCTTCGCCCGTACGGCACTGCAGTTCGGCGACGTCGTCGAGCTCGACGGGTTCGCCCTGCGGACGACACTCGGCGGTACCGGCCTGGCCCTCTCGGGGCAGACTCGTCATCCTGACGTGGCGGCCGCGTTCATGCAGTTCATGGCTGATCCCGAGTACCAGCGCACCCAGCTGGCGGAGAACGGCGGCCAGCCTGGGCACCGGTCGGCCTGGACGGATGGTCGGAACAACGAGCTGACCTCTGACTTCTTCAGCTCGACGCTGGCGTGCCTCGACCGTTCGTACCTGCGTCCGCGGTATCCCGGGAGTCTCGCGTTTCAGGGTCGGGACGGGGCCGGGGTGCCCATCAGGGAGTACCTACGCGACGGTGGGGAACCCCGGAAGGTGATGGCGACGATCGACCGGATGTACCGGGACTCGCAGCAGGGGGGTGCACGATGAGCCTTCCTCTCGAGGGGCTCGTGGTGCTCGAGTTCGCTCAGTACATGGCGGGCCCGTGGGCCGGCCTCCGGCTCTCGGACCTCGGTGCCCGTGTGATCAAGATCGAGCGACCACGTGTCGGAGAGGCAGGACGGGTGCTCGCGACCAAGAACATGTTCGTCGACGGCGACAGCCTCGTGTTCCACACGGCGAATCGCGGCAAGGAGTCGTTCGCGGCCGACCTGAAGAACGCGCACGATCTCGCCGAGGTGAAGCAGCTCATCGCGCGCGCCGACGTCCTGACCCACAACTTCCGTCCGGGCGTCATGGAGAAGATCGGCCTGGGGCCGGACGAGGTCGCGCTCCTGAACCCGAGGATCATCTACGCGACCGTGACCGGGTACGGAACCGAGGGACCGTGGCGCGACAAGCCTGGCCAGGACCTCCTGGCGCAGTCCGTGAGCGGATTGGCGTTCCTCTCCGGTGCGAGCGATGCGCCCCCCGTGCCCTTCGGGCTTGCCGTCTCCGACGGCATCTGCGGGGCACACCTTGCGCAGGGGATCCTCGCAGCACTCGTGCGTCGCGGGCGGACGGGGAAGGGAGCCCGCGTCGAGGTCAACCTCCTCGAGTCGAGCCTCGATCTCCAGTTCGAGGGCTTGACCACCTTCCTGAACGACGGACGGCGCCCGCCTCGACGCGCAGGTGTGGCTCCGGCTCACCCGTACCAGGGTGCCCCGTACGGCATCTACCCGACATCCGACGGGTTCCTTGCCCTGGCGATGGGCCGGCTCGGGCACCTGGCCGAGGCTCTTGGCCTGCCCGCGCTCGACCGCTTCGACGCGACGGGGGATGCGTTCGATCGAGGGGACGAGATCCGAGGGATCATCCTCGAGCACCTCATCGGCGGCTCGACCCAGCACTGGCTCGACCTGCTCGAGCCGAAGGGGTTCTGGTGCGCCCCGGTGATGCGGTACGACGAGCTACGTCGCGAAGAGGGCTACCGAGTGCTGGATGTCGAACAGGAGGTCACCCGTCCCGGCGCACCGCCGGTGCGGACCCTGCGCTGCCCCATCCGGATGGACGGCGAGCGCATCCGCGGGGTCCACGCAGCGCCACGCGTCGGGCAGGACACCGAGCGGATCCGAGCGGAGATGTGCAATGACTGAGCCGGACGCACCGCTCGACGGCGTCGTCGTCGTCGACTTCAGCCAGTTCCTCTCCGGGCCCTCGGCGTCGTTGAGGCTCGCGGATCTCGGGGCGAGAGTGATCAAGGTCGAGCGTCCCGTCGGGGGCGACATCTGCCGCGAGCTGTACGCGTCGAACGCCTTCATCGACGGAGACTCGACGATCTTCCACGCGATCAACCGCAACAAGGAGGGCTACTCGGCTGATCTGAAGGACCCGGCCGATCGTGCCAGGGTGGATCGGCTCGTGGCGACCGCGGACGTCGTCGTCCACAACTTCCGCCCCGGGGTGATGGAGCGGCTGGGCTACGACCACGACTCGGTCCGGGAGTTGAACCCCACCGTGGTCTACGCGGAGATCAGTGGGTACGGGACAGAGGGCCCCTGGGCGTACAAGCCAGGTCAGGACCTCCTCCTGCAGGCGGTCAGCGGGCTTGCATGGCTCAGCGGAGATGCTTCGGACGGCCCCGTACCGATGGGCCTCGCCGTCGTCGACGTGTGGGCCGGCGCACTCCTGGCCCAGGGGATCCTCGCTGCACTTGTGCGCAAGGGCATGACGGGCGAGGGCTCGCGCGTCGAGGTGAACATGCTCGAGGCAGCGATGGACTTCCAGTTCGAGCCGGTCACCATCCATCTCGCCGACGGATCCCTCCCGGAGCGTTCGGCGGCGAACAACGCCCACGCCCTGCTCGGGGCCCCGTATGGCGTCTACGCGACGGGCGACGGCTTCATTGCGCTGGCGATGGGGAGCATCCCGCGCCTCGGCGACCTGCTGGGGTGTCGAGAGCTCCTGGAATTCACCGAGCCGAGCTCCTGGTTCGATCAGCGGGACGAGATCAAGGCGATCCTTGCCGAGCACCTGAAGGCCCGCCCGTCGCGGGCGTGGTTGGGCGTGCTCGAGGCAGCCGATGTCTGGTGCGCCGCCGTGCTCGACTGGGTCGCCCTCATGGCAGAGCCGGCCTTCGAGGTCCTCGAGATGGTGCAGACCGTCGAGCGCGGGACCGGGACGCGCTACGAGACGACCGTCTGTCCGATCCGCATCGACGGCCACCAGTTCAGGTCCTCGGTGGGGTCCTGCGGGATCGGCGAGCACGATGCGTCGATCGACCGCGAGCTCGCGACCGGGACCCTCGGGTCCGGGGCGTGGCCGGTCGATGCGCAGGCGCCGTCGGCGACGCTGCTCTCCGGCAGCGCCGTCCCGGCGTCCTGACGCTCGGCGGCCGGCGAGTCGCGAGCCGAGGCGACCCGAACGGCACTGTCCTCGCGCGCCGACCACTGTGTCGCGACAAGAGCAATCACGTACCTGTCACTCAAGCAACCATGCGGGAGAGCTAGTGAGCACCAGAGTCCATCGCCGAATCAGCCTTGACGGCACCAGCTGGAAGTTCGAGAAGATCCGCCCGGGCGGTGGAGTCGCAGAGGGGTTCCCCGGCATCGCGTCGGAGTTCCAGGGGACCTTGTTCAGCTGGCCCTCAGCGACGGTTCCCGGCGACATCTACACCGACCTGCAACGCACCGGCGAGCTGCCGGACCTCTTGATGGGACGGAACGTCACCAAGGCACGGTACGCCCAGGAATACGAGTACTGGTACGTCAGGAAGTTCGACCTGACGGACGACCTGCTCGAGGCACAGCGGCTGTGGCTCGAGTTCGAGGGGGTCGACTACTCCTGTGACGTGTGGCTCAACGGTCAGCACCTCGGCGCGCACCAGGGCATGTACTCGGCGTTCCGGTTCGACATCACGGATGTCGTAGCGCCCGGGCAGCGCCGAGACGGCGCCAACATCCTGATGGTGAAGCTGGACCCACCGCCCCGGAACTACCAGGAACTGGGCGGGGACAAGTTCTGCTTTTCCGGGGACTACATGCCGGGAATCGTCCCCGCGGGGATCTGGCGCCCGGTGAGCGTGTACGCGACCGGTGAGGTACGCATCCGCGACACCCGGATCGAGACGAGTCTTGACCCCGACGGTGGGGCGACGGTAACCGCTGAGGTCACCATCGAGAACTGGGGGGGCGCTGCCGCCACCGTCGGCCTCTCGCTGAATCTCAGCGGTGACACCTTCGATTGGGTGGGGGACCCTGTGGTGCGCACGGCCGACCTCGAGCCGGGCACGACCACCGTCTCCCTGACCGCGGTGCTCGCCGACCCCGTCCTGTGGTGGCCCTGGGACATGGGTGAGCCGCACCTGTACCGCGCCTCGGTGGAGATCCTGAGCGACGGCGAGTCCAGTGACGTGGTCGAGGAGACGTTCGGCGTCCGCGAGATCAGGATGGAGATGAATCCGGGCCGGGGCCCCGAAGAGGCCGAGCTCCCGTGGACCTTCGTCATCAATGGCCGGGAGAGCTTCCTACGGTCGGCGTGCTGGGGCGGTCCGCCGTCGTTCTACTACGGACGGAACTCCAGCGAGAAGTACGTCGATCGCCTGGCGATGGTGCGGGAGGCGAACATCAACAACCTCCGGATCTTCGGGTGGCACCCACCGGAGGTCGAGGAGTTCTACGACCTCTGCGACCGCCTCGGCATCACGGTCTGGACGAACTTCTCCTTCGCGACTCAGGCATTCCAGGCGACACCCGAGCATCTGGAGCGGTGGGACCACGAGACCCGGGCACTCGTCCGGCGGATCAGGAACCACCCGTCGACGGTCATGTGGATGGGCGGGGAGGAGGTCTTCTTCTCGGAGGCCCACGTCGCCAGCGACAACCTTCGCATCATGGACTTCATCGGCGCGGTGGTGGCGGAGGAGACCTCGACACCGTATGCACCGGCCTCACCGCTCAGCGGGGACTACGGGATCGCACTCGGGTTCAAACCGCATGAGTCGACCCACGCCAACGAGCACTACTACTCCGCGGGCCAGTCGCTCATGGAGGACTACTACCCCGCCCTGGACTTCTGCATCGTCCCGGAGCTGACCGCGGCCTCGGTGCCCGACGTGGAGTCCTTGCGACGGTTCATCCCGGCCGACGAGCTGTGGCCCCCCGGGCCGAGCTGGGGCGTGCACGGAGCGGATCTGAGCATCCTCCGGCTGCTCAACCTCGAGGTCATGGGCAGCACCGGCGAGGAGTCCCTCGAGCAGTTCGTCGAGGCGACGCAGTTCTCGCACGGGGTGATCGCCCAATTCGCGCTCGAGGCCCTGCGTCGCATGAAGCCGAGAACCAGCGGCGTGTCTTTGTGCCACTTCCTCACGTATCTGCCCGACATGAAGTGGGGGATCGTCGACTACTACGGCAAGAAGAAGTCCTGCTTCGACTTCGTCACCAGAGCCTATGAACCACTCCTGGTGAGCCTCGAGGTGTCCAAGCGGCGCTGGCGCAGCGACGAGACAGTCAGGGCAAACGTGTGGATCGTCAACGACCACCACCGCGAGATCGAGGACCTGAGCGTCAACTGGTGGGTCGAGGGTTCGGACGGTGCCGTGCATGGCGGCGCGAGGGTACAGGGGCGCGCCGGGGCCGCCTCGGCGGCCTCGATCGGCTCGATCGAGGCGTCCGTCCCGGGAAGCGACGGCGACCTGTTCCGGCTCCACGTCGAGCTCGTGGACGGCAGCGGCGACAGGCTGTCGCACAACTGGATCTGGCTCCTCGTCGGCGATCAGGACGAGGCGCGGACGCGGCTGCTCGCCGCCTACCAGGCCTCGCTCACCGAGCGACTGGAAGCGGGCCCGAGCTACTACAACGACTTCCCTGAGCTCGCGAACCTGGACTGAGCCGCGGCCCCCCTACGGGTCAGCCGACCACGACCTGGTCGGAGCCGGGACCCGACGGCTCGCCCCGGCGAAGGAACAGGATCCTGCTCGCCGCACCGCCGTTGTGCCAGCCGTGCGGGGTGTTCGCCTCGAAGGTGAGGAAGTCGCCGGCCCGATAGGTGGTCCCCGACGTCTTCTCGAGCTCGGGGGTCCCGACGTAGACGGTCCCCGAACCGCTGACTACGTAGGCAATCCACTCGGCGGTGTCGGTGTGGAGCGGGAACTCCTCGGCGTCGGCAGTGATCGAGAACATGAAGGCGACCAGCCCGAGCGCCTCCAGCGATAGGCCCTGCCACCCCAGAAGGCCGAGGTCCGTGAGTTCGGGCGCACTTTCGCGCGTGAGGGCGCTCGCGCCATCCAGGCCGGTCACCCTGAGGAGTGCGGGGGCGACGCCGTCATCGATCGGGTTCGTCATGTGAAGCTCCTCTGCTCGACGGCGCCGGGGCAGCTCGTGCGTGCGGCACCGAGTCGTCCCGGCTGGGTGTGGGACCTGTGATGTGTCGTGCCTGGACGAGGCGGCGGACTCGGCCACGGCGTGACCGAGTCGTGACCACGCTGCCGCGATGCGAGGTCTTGCGGTGGAGCAGACCTCGCGCTACATTTGGTAAACCGGTTGATCACCTGAATCCTACTAGCAGGTAGGCGCCCTGTGTCCCCGGCTCTCGATGGTCCGGACCCCCGCGGTCCGGGCAACATCTCGCGGCGTGGCTGGCCACGGGCGCCTGGTTCCTCAGGCGCGCTGGTCACCCAGGCGGTTTCCGGAATGTTCAATGACGACCATCCGAAAGGCATCGCTATGAGGTTCACCTCCACCGCCGGGACTCGCTCCCGGTTCCGACGTCGTCTGCGTCGGTCTGGGGTTGTTGTTGCTGGCACGTTGAGTCTTGGGCTTGCGCTTGGGGCGTGTTCGGGTTCGGCCGACTCGCCTGTGGCGAGTGGTGGTTCGGCTGGGTCGGGTGAGAAGACGGTGTTGAAGGTGTATGGCTGGAAGGGTAATGATGCTGAGCCGGCGAACATCACGGGGATCAATGCGGCGT
>CAJDUC010000074.1_pt1 | contig 8820 bp, 9 predicted proteins | sample 7390041 | NCBI WGS metagenome assembly CAJDUC01 (sample SAMEA7055666, study PRJEB34461) | soil metagenome | biome: terrestrial ecosystem; feature: Peninsula; material: soil | place: Antarctica | collected 2016 | reverse complement strand
GAACGGTCAGGGTTAGCCCCATGACGGTTGCCAGCGCGAGGTCCTCGGACACGGCCCCCCGATCCGGAGGGCGCGCGCCGAGGGGGAGGAAAGAGAACCAGGAGCGGCTCGCCTTCTGGTTGCTGCTCCCCGCAGCCGTGGCGGTCTTCGGCGTGATCATCTATCCGGTGGTCCGCACGCTGATCATCTCGTTCTTCGAAGTCAACTCCGCGCTGGCAACCGTCACCCCGTTCGTCGGGTTGCAGAACTACACGCACACGCTGACGAACCCCGCGTTCTGGTCGCCGATCGGCCGGACGCTGTACTTCACGATCGTCTCGACCGCCCTCGAGCTCGGCTTCGGTCTGGTCGTCGCGGGACTCCTCAACGCGAGGCTCAAGGCCCGCTGGCTCTTCCGGGCGGTCGTGGTCATCCCGTGGGCGATCCCGACGATCGTGAACGCCGCCATGTGGAAGGGCATCCTGAGCGCGCAGTACGGCGCCCTCAACGCCCTGCTGACTCAGCTCGGGGTGATCCACGAGTACCAGGCGTGGCTCGCGGACCCGATGACCGCGCTCAACATGGTGATCCTCGCGGACGTCTGGAAGACCACGCCCCTGGTCGCCTTCTTCCTTCTCGCGGGCCTGAACTCGATCCCGGGTGAGCTGTACGACGCGGCGAAGATCGACCGGGCCGGCTGGCCGCGGATCTTCCGCTCGATCGTGCTCCCGATGCTCGTGCCCTCGATCTCGATCGTGCTCGTGCTGCGCACGATCGAGGCGTTCAAGGTCTTCGACATCATCTACTTGATGACCCGGGGCGGGCCGATCAACGGGACCCAGACGATCGCCTACTACGCGTACGTCACGGCGTTCTCCGACCAGAACTTCGGTCTCGGATCGGCGCTCTCGTTCATCATCGTGCTGGTCATCCTCGTGCTGACGACCGTCTATCTCAGAGTGCTGCGACGATCGGAGATGAGCCTGCTGTGAAGAGGCAGACGCGGTACGCGATCCTCGTGCACACAGGCGCCGCGATCGTCTCGGTCGTGATCCTGGCCCCATTCGTCTGGATGGTCATCGCGAGCGTCTCGCCGCAGCGGATGCTCATCACCACCCCGCTGCGGTGGTTCCCGGACCACCTCTATCTCGACCGGTACACGCAGATCTTCAGCACCGAGCCGGGAAGCGTCGGCGAGAGCTTCCGTTCTGCCCTGGTCAACTCGACGGTGGTCGCGGCAGGGACGGTCGCGATCGCCATGGTCGTGGGGATCCTCGGCGCCTACGCGTTCGCGCGACTGCGCTTCCGCTTCCGGCGTTCCATCCTCGGCCTCTTCCTCGTGACCTACATGTTGCCTCAGGTCGCGCTGCTCATCCCGCTGTACCTGATCCTCAACTCGCTCGGTCTTCTCGACACCAAGGTCGGTCTGATCCTGGTCGACTGCGCACTGGTCATCCCGTTCGTCCTCTGGATCCTCAGCAACTACTTCCTGACGATTCCCGTCGAGCTCGAGGAGGCGGCGCGGATCGACGGCACGAGCCGGCTCGGAGCCCTCTTCTGGGTGATCCTGCCGGCCGCTCGGCCCGGGATCTTCGCGGCGATCATGTTCGCGTTCCTGCTGGCCTGGGACGAGTTCATGTACGCCCTGATCTTCACGTCCTCGAGCGCTGCGAAGACGCTGCCCGTGGTGATCTCCGAGTTCGCCGGTCGCTACACGACCGACTTCGGTCTGGTCGCGGCCGGCGGGATCCTTGCGGCGCTCCCACCGATCATCGTGGCCGTCGCCTTCCAGCGGTACGTCGTCAGCGGAATGGCCGCCGGCGGGGTCAAGGGCTAGACGCCGACCGCCCGTCACGAGCACCTACAGGCCGATCCACGGAGGAAAGATGTCCCTGAAGACCCCGTTCGTCGAGGCGATGCGCGCCCAGCCGGCCAACCTGGCGTCGGCCGACGCGGCGGTGAGACGGAGCCTCGACGCCGCGGTGCTCGCACCGTGGCAGCCCGGCGAGACCGTCGGCGTCGTCGCGATGGGCGCGTCCAGCCACTCGGGCCACGCCCTCGTCGCCGTGCTTGCCGGAGCTGGGGTGCGCGCGGTCAACCTGGTCGCGTCCGACCTGGCACTCGGTGCCCCAGGGTTTCAGCCGGCCGACCACTACGTGATCGTGTCGGAGTCCGGCCGGAGCCCCGAGCCGATCGCCGCGGGCCGCGGACTGACCGTCGGCCGGCGCATCGGGATCAGCAACTTCCCGAAGGCCGCGATCTCAGAGGTCCTGGACGCCGCTCTCGACCTGGGCGGCTTCGACGACTCGCCCGTCTACACCTCGGGCTACACGGCGACGCTCCTGGCGTACGCACTGCTGGTCGATCGCATGGGTGTCGTCCCCGCAGGTCCAGAGATCGCGGCGCTTCCCGACACCGTCGCGACGGCGCTTGCGGCGTACCAGGACCTGGCGCGCCAGATCGCGAAGTCGGTGGCTGTCGCCACGTCGATCGACGTCATCGGCCGAGGCATGTCGTTCGCCTCGGCCTCCGAGGCCGCACTGATGTTCCGCGAAGGCCTGCGGGTCAACTCCACCGGGTTCGAGACATACCAGTACCTGCACGGCCCGATGGAGCCTCTCGACGAGAGGGCCGTGCTCATCGTCTTCGGTGACGACCGGGAGCTCACTGTGCCCGACTCGGCACTCGCATCGGGTGCAGCTGTCGTCCTGGTCACGACTGCACCGGAGAGTGCGATCGCGTCGGCGGGCCACCCACGGCTCACGATCGTGCCGCTCGAGCCAGGCCTCGCAGGGTTCGTGCGGCCGATCGTCGAGATCGTGATCATGCAGCTGGTCACTGCCTACGCGAGCGAGAGCCGGGACTTCACACTCGAGGACTTCCTGTTCACCCAGAGCGACACCAAGCTAGGCGCGGAGACGGAGCCTTCATCGCCCCAGGGTCAGCGCTGAGCCCCCTAGGGCTGGTGGGGGCTTGGGCACTGAGGCGTGGACCAGGCGCTCGGCGATCACCTCGTGTCCGCCCGGTGTGTTTCGATCCTGAGGTGAACCACTCAACGGGTGTGCAGATGCCCACGCACGAGCTGCTGACCTGCGGCGACGCCCGACGCCTCAGACGCTGGTCGCGGACGTCGATGATCCCCCCGCTACTTGTGAAAGTGCAGGTCAGAGGCCCTCTCGATCTTCGGATCGAGAGGGCCTCTGACGTTGCGGTCAGCAGATGGTCAACATTGCTTGCCTCCGGACTTGCCTCCGGACGGGTGCCGACGGCGGCGGATCCGGACGGGCGGCCAACGAGGCCGGGGCGTCGGCTCCTCGGGCGGGTGCACGCGGTTGTGGGAGGCTTGCGACCCAACCAGCGGCCGCTCCCGTGGCGGCTGGACCCCGAGATCTTCGGCGGCGGCCTGCTCGTCGACCTGGGTTCGCCCCACGGCCTCACCTGGAGCCAGCACCATGGTCAGCAGGCTTGGGGGTTCGCGGCCGCGTGGACGCCGTCGATGAGCCATTTCGTGATGGCCGCGTTCGCGGGCACGAGCGTGTAGGTGAGGTCGAACACGCTGCATGTTTGTCCGTCGAATCCATCCTCCGCCGCCTGCTCGGTGCGCAGGGTCACCGTGATCGTCGTTGCCTCGGGGCTGCCGCCGACCGCGCGGACGGTCAGGCTGTCCCAGATCGATGACTGCACCCCGGAACTCCATTGCTCGAGCGTTCCCAACCGCGCGACCATCATGGGGTCGAGCATGGCGTACGCGGCCTCGTAGTTGCCTTCGTTGATCGCCTGCCCGTGCTCGACGAGAAGCGCGCCAAGGACATCGGCGCGTGGGTCGTCCGTGGTCACCGTGAGGGAGACCGGAGTCGGTTCCCATTCGCCCAGGAAGGCGCAGTCAGGGAGTTCCACCGGTTGAGGGTCCGTGCCGAGCGAGCGGATCGCTTCCGCAGCCACGAGGGCGGAGACGGAGTTGGAACGGCCCTCGGCGCGTTGCGTCTTGTCCTGGAGGTCGTAGCTCGACACCACGTCGACCTGGGTCCCGTCCTGAAGAACGAGCGGTCCGCCGCTGTTTCCAAGGTTGATTGCCGCGGAGGTCCGAATCTGGTGTGGCACGGCGAACCCATTCAGCACGCCGCTCACGCCGGTGGCGCTCACGATGCCCTCGGTGACGCTGAACGTGCTGTCGATCGGGTAGCCGAGGGCAGCGACAGGGGTCCCCTCGACCGGGTCGGAGTCTGCGAGCGTGAAGACGTGGCCGTCGAGCAGGGTCGTCGTGCTGAGCAAGGCGATCTCGGCGGAAGGGTCGTACGAGACGACCTCCGCATGCGCGACCTCGTTCCCGATGCGAACGCTGATCGACTCAGCATCGTTCACGAGATGCGCTGCCGTCAGCACCAGGTCATTCGCGACGAGCGAGCCGCTGCCAAACACGTCCTCGCTGACGCAGCTCGTCACTTCGATGAAGACCACACCGTCGCGGACCTCGTGGACCGTGTCGGCCCATCCTTGCGGGACGGGCGTCGGCGACGCAGAAGGTGTGGACAGGGGCGCGACGGTGACAGTCTCCGTGACCGTCGGCAGGGCGGAAACGGGCAACGGTGCCGGTTGCTCCCCGGAGCACGCGACGAGAACAAGACACCCGAACAATGTCGCCGCCGCGCGCGGCCGGACCTTCCAGCGCATCGTGCCCCCAGTGAGGTGAGCCGCCCGATTCTTCCCGGACAGTGGGCCCCAGTAGAATGGGGTGAACAGATCGGATGAATCGTGTCGAGTAAGCGCGGGAATTATTCTTGGGAGTTCAAGGAAGCGGCGGTCCGGGAGGTTATCGACAAGTCCCGGCCGATCGCTGATGTTGCGCGGGAGAATGGGCTGGTCGCGCAGACGTTGGGGAACTGGGTCAACGCCTGGCGGGCCGAGCACGCCGGTGACGAGCCTGAGTTGACGTTGTCGGAGCGGGCACGGCTGAAGGAGCTGGAGCGGGAGAACCGGGAACTGCGAATGGAGAACGAGTTCCTGGGAAAAGCGACGGCCTTCTTCGCCAAGAAGTCGAAGTGAGCGTGAAGTATGCGTTCATCTGCGGTGAAGAAGGCAACTTTCGGATCGAGAGCATGTGCCGGTGGGCGAAGGTGTCCCGGTCGGGCTACTACGAGTGGCGCGGCCGTGGCCCCTCGGCCACGTCGCTGCGCCGGCGACGGCTCGCGGCCTTGGTGCAGTGGTCCTTCGATGCCTCGGACGGCACCTACGGCTACCGGCGGATCCACGCCGACCTGGCCAGGCGCGGTGAGCACGCCGACGACGAGACGATCCGTCAGATCGTGCGTGAGCTTGGGCTGGTCGCCTGCCAGCCGCGCCCGTGGCGGCCCACCACGACCGTGGCGGGCGACGCATCGACCCTGCCGGACCTGCTCCTGCGCGACTTCAGCGCCCAGGTCCCGGGGACCAAGCTTGTGGGTGACATCACCTACATCCGGACCTGGGAAGGGTGGCTGTACCTGGCCACGGTCTTGGACTGCGCCACCAAGAAGGTCGTGGGGTATGCGATGGCCGACCACCTGCGCACGTCCCTCATCATTGGCGCTCTCCTGATGGCAGCCAGAAACATCACGTTCCAGCCGGGCGTGACAATCTTTCACAGCGATCGTGGCTGTCAAGGCGGACTCAACCGGTCGTCGCAACACTCCGTGATCACGGAGGTGTCAGATGGTGCGACGGCAGCAGCAGGCGGATCGGGCTCTGCGACCGGCGATGCGATCGCCGGGACGACCGATTCCCGCGAGACATGTAGAGCGGGAGTTCTGGCGCCTGATCGCGGCGGGCAAGAGCTCGGAGGAGGCCGCGGCCGGGGTGGGTGTGTCGTGGCCGGTCGGGGTCCGCTGGTTTCGTCACGCTGGCGGGATGGCGCCATTGCCGCTAGCCGAGCCGACCGGTCGCTACCTGTCGTTCGAGGAACGCGAAGAGATCGCGCTGCTCAAGGCGCAGGGCCTCAGCGTTCGCGCGATCGCCCGGGATGTGGGGCGTGATCCAGGGACGATCTCTCGCGAGCTCCGGCGCAATGCCGCCACTCGCGGCGGCAAGGCCGAGTACCGGGCGAGCGTCGCGCAGTGGAAGGCCCAGACGGCCGCCAGGCGCCCAAAGCAGGCCAAGCTCGCCATGAACTCGCGCCTGCAGGACTACGTCCAGGTCCGGTTGAGTGGGCAGCTGCGACGGCCCGACGGGACCCTCGCGCCAGGGCCGGCGACGACGTGGAAGGGCCTGAACAAGCCCCACCGCGGCGACCGGCGTTGGGCCGCGGCCTGGAGCCCGGAGCAGATCTCGCGGCGCCTGGTGGTGGACTTCCCCGACGATGAGGCCATGCGCATCAGCCACGAGGCGATCTACCAGGCGCTCTACATCCAGGGGCGCGGGGCGCTCAAGCGCGAACTGGTCGCCTGCCTGCGGACGGGACGGGCGCTGCGAAGGCCCCGGGAACGTGCGCGCAACAGGCCCCAGGGGCACGTCACCGCCGACGTCGTCCTCAGCGAGCGGCCGGCCGAGGCCGAGGACCGGGCAGTGCCCGGGCACTGGGAGGGCGACCTGATCATCGGGCTGAACCGGTCCGCGATCGGCACCGTCGTCGAACGCACCAGTCGCTACACCCTCCTGGTCCACCTGCCGCGTCTCGAGGGCTATGGCACCGTCGCACCGGTCAAGAACGGGCCCCCGCTCGGCGGTTACGGCGCCGTCGCGATGAAGGACGCCCTGCAGGCGACCATGACCACGATGCCGTCCGAGCTGCTGCGCTCGTTGACCTGGGATCGCGGCAAGGAGCTCTCCGCGCACGCGCAGTTCAAGGTCGCCACCGGCATCGCCGTCTACTTCGCCGATCCCCACTCGCCATGGCAGCGCGGCACAAACGAGAACACCAACGGGCTGCTACGCCAGTACTTCCCCAAGGGCACCGACCTGTCCCGCTGGCCCGCCGAGGACCTCCTCGCGGTCCAGGCAGCGATCAACAGCAGACCTCGCAAGGTCCTCAGTTGGCGAACACCGGCCGAAGTTCTCGACGAGCAACTACGGTCGCTCCAGGAAGCAGGTGTTGCAACGACCGGATGAACCCAGTCAATTTCGATCAAGGAAGTTCGTGCGGGCGCTGGCCTTCAACCACCTGGTCGGATCGATGGGCCGGGTCGGGGCGGCCGGGGACAACGCCGCCATGGAGTCCTTCTTCGCCCTGGTGCAGAAGAACGTCCTGAACCGGCGCCGCTGGAAGACACGGGAGGACCTACGTCTGGCGATCATTACCTGGATCGAACGGACCTACCACCGCCGCCGACGCCAACGGGTCCTGGGCAGACTTACCCCGACCGAGTACGAGATGATCCACACTCAAGCAGCGAACGCGGCCTGAGAATCACTCACCGAGCGTGTCAACCAGACCGACAGCAGTCCCGTGCTCAAGATTCACCCGTCGACTACGGCCCAGTTTTCACACGTCGTCGACAGGCGGTCGGTGAGCAGGTCGTGGCCGGTGTGCAGGGTCCGTCGAGCGCGGTAGAGCGGGTCGCCGGCGCGGCCCCGATGCCCGTGCAGGTCCTGCTGGACCCGGCGCCGGCAACGGTCCAGGGCGTCCCCGGCGAGACGGACCACGTGGAACGCGTTATGCCGACGTCGGTATAACGCGCTTTATGCCGATCTCCTGGTTATGCCGATGTGGTCCGCGTTCGGGCTGGTCAGGGGCGTGCGGGTTGCTGTGAGGTCGGCAAAATCACAGGGAGTTGAGGAAGGCGAGCAGGGTGTCCTCGGTGATGGTGTAGCGCCCGGGCCTGGTCCCGGTGGGGGTGGTTCTCGCGAGGGCCCTCTCCTTGGTGGTGATGTCGGCGTGGAGGTAGATCTGGGTGGTCTCGACGCTCTCGTGGCCGAGCCAGAGCGCGATCACGGTGGTGTCGATCCCCGCGGTGAGCAGCCGCATGGCGGCGGTGTGACGCAGCGCGTGCGGGGTGATCGCGCTGGCGTTGATGCTGGGGCAACGGGTCGCGGCGGTGTGGGCGTGCAGGGCGAGTCGGGCGGCGACGGCATCGGTGCTCATCCGGGTCCCGGTCCGGGTGGGGAACAGGAATCCGCCCGCGGGGATGGTCGCGGTGAGCTCCCGCAGGACCGCGACGGTCTCTCGGTCGAGGGGGGTGATGCGTTTCTTGCGGCCCTTTCCCTGGCAGGCGACGTGCGGCCCGGCGCCCAGGTGGATGTCGCTCGTGAGAAGGGCCGTCAGTTCTGAGACGCGCAGGCCGGCGGTGACGGCGAGCTGGATCAGGGCATGGTCGCGCTGCCCGGCCCGCGTGGCTCGATCGGGTGCGGCCAGCAGGGCGCTGACCTGCGTCGCGTTCAGGTAGGTGACGTCGGTGCGTGGGTGGCGCTTGGCCGGGATGGCCAAGATCTGGCTGATCGTGGCGCCGTGCTCGGGGTGGGCGTAGGCAGCGAACGCGTAGAACGAGTGGCTTGCCTCGCATTGAGGGGTGACAGGTCGAGATGCTTCCTCGCTGATCGGGGTGGAGCTACGGGCCACTGCGATGGCTTGTCGCCCAGTGTCAGACGGGCTCGGTCGGGCACGATGAGCGGGTGAGCATTCCATCGTCCGCCCGTAGGCTGGCTCCCCCCGGGTCGTGGCGCTCCGAGCCGCGACCGCGGCTCTCTCGTGGGCGAAGGCGCCGAGGCCGTGGGAGCCAGCGTGATGGCGTGGCCTGGCCCCCGCCGCGGGGCACTGCGCCGGGACGCAACCGTGCCCGCCCGCGAAAGGATGAGGTCATGAAGCCCCGCCGTGTGGCGAACCAGGCGAACCGGGTCAGCGGATTCGTCTTGGTGGTGATCGCGGTCGTCCTC
>CAJDUC010000114.1_pt1 | contig 9167 bp, 7 predicted proteins | sample 7390041 | NCBI WGS metagenome assembly CAJDUC01 (sample SAMEA7055666, study PRJEB34461) | soil metagenome | biome: terrestrial ecosystem; feature: Peninsula; material: soil | place: Antarctica | collected 2016 | reverse complement strand
CTGCTCGGTATCGAGCTGGTCGGCGTTCACCTCGGCGTCGTCGTCCGCGTCCACATCCGTGCTGCCGGGCAGGTCGATCGGGGTCGGGTCCCACCAGGAGACGTTGTCTCCCGGCTTGATCGCTGGAATCTCATAAATCGGCTTGTCCATGCAGTTATCCCCTTCGGCATGCGCGAGCGCTATGCGACGACTCGCAAAATCTCTTCGATCGAAGTCAGGCCCATTCGGACCTTCTCCCAGCCGTCTTCACGCAGCGTGATCATTCCCTCCGCGCGAGCCACCCGGCTGATGTCCGCGCTCGAGGCGCGGTCCACGGCGAGGCGTTCGATGCTTTCGGAGACGGTCATGACCTCGTGCACGGCGATTCGGCCCCGGTACCCGGTCTTGGAGCAGCTCTGGCAGCCGACCGGCTGGTACAGGGTCGGCAGCGGCAGGAGCGGGTCGAAACCGAACTTGAGCCCGTCGAGGTGCTCGGCGGTGTACTCGGCCGGGCCCTTGCAGCGGTCGCAGAGGCGGCGGGCAAGACGCTGGGCGACGACACAGTCGAGCGCGGAGCCCACCAGGAACGGTTCGATGCCCATCTCGGTGAGCCGGGTGATCGCGCTCGGCGCGTCGTTGGTGTGCAGGGTCGACAGCACGAGGTGCCCGGTCAGCGACGCCTCAATGGCGATCTGCGCGGTCTCGTGGTCGCGGATCTCACCCAGCAGCACGACATCCGGGTCGCTACGCAGGATGCTGCGGAGCGCGCTGGCAAAGGTCAGGCCGGCCTTCACGTTGACCTGCACCTGGTTGATGTCCTGCATGCGGTACTCGACCGGGTCTTCAACGGTGATGACGTTGATCTCGGGCCGCGCCACCGAGTTCAGGGTCGTGTACAGCGTGGTCGACTTGCCGGAACCGGTGGGCCCGGTGACGAGGATCATGCCGTAGGGCTTCGAGTAGGACTTCTTGTAGGCCTCGAAGTTGTAGTCGAGCAGGTTGAGGTCGCGCAGGCTCATGGTCGTGCTCGAGTTGTCGAGGATTCGCATGACGATCTTCTCACCCCACACGGTGGGCAGGGTGGCCACCCGCAGGTCGATCTTGCGGCCACCGTGGCTGACCGACATGCGGCCGTCCTGAGGTTTGCGACGCTCGGCGATGTCGATGTCGCTCATGATCTTCAGGCGGGAGATGACGCCGTTCTGGATGCTCTTCGGCGCGCGCTGCATCTCGTGCAGCACCCCGTCGATGCGGTACCGCACGCGCAGGCTCTGCTCGCCCGGCTCGATGTGGATGTCGGAGGCCTTGTCCTGGATGGCCTGGCTGACCAGCAGGTTGACGAAGCGCACGATCGGGGCGTCGTCATCGATCGAGTCGGAGACGCCGAAGGCGTTGGACTCGGCCGGCGCCTGCTCCTCTTCCATGGTGGTGGTGAGGTTGCTGAGCTCGTCGTCGGCGCGGTGGTAGCGGGCGATGGCGGCCAGGAGATCGCCGCGTTCGGCGACGACCGGGATGACGCGCATCTTCGCGGCCTCGCGCACGTCGTCGATCGCGAAGACGTTGCCGGGGTCGACCATGGCGACGACTGGATCTCGGTGATGACTCCGGAGTCGACGAGGGCACGCACCGCGGTCTCGTCGGCGGGGTCGCCGGCCATGAGCTTGTCGAGGTGCTCGATCGGCAGCAGGCCGTGCAGGATGAGAATCTCCGTCAGCGTGGCCATGCGAACCTCCCCTGCAGGTTCCGGCTGCGGAGGTCCTCGGGCGCATGCAGCGATGATTCAGCGCGCGAAGTGTGTGTCAGGTAACAAATAACGGTATCCCCCGGTCGGTCGCCGTGACCAGTCCCACGATCAGGGGGTAGGTGCCGGCGCCAGTGCCCAGTCGCCCAGGTCTACGACCGGGGATGCCGCGGGGCTGGGCTCCGAGAACAGGTAGCCCTGGCCGTAGCGACAGCCCATCCCGGTGAGCAGGTCCCGCTGCCCGGTGGTCTCGATGCCCTCGGCCACTACGTCGAGGTGCAGGGAGTCGGCCAGTCGCAGGATGCCCTCGACGATCGCCCGGTCGTGGTCGGACCGTTCCAGGTCGCGGATGAAGGTGAGGTCGATCTTGAGCAGGTCGACGGTGAACGCCTTCAGGTGGGTGAACGAGGAGTACCCGGTGCCGAAGTCGTCGATGGCCAGCCGCACCCCCAGTGCCCGTAGCTCCTGGAAGGTTCGAGCGGCGGAGTCGATGGCCTCGAGCACGGCGCTCTCGGTGAGTTCCAGCCAGAGCTGCTCGGGCGGGAGGCCGCTCTCGCTGAGGGCGCGCTTCACCACGGCGCCGAAGTCGTCCTGCACGAACTGCCGCGGTGAGACGTTCACGCTCACGGCCATGCGCCCGTCCCGGGCGACGGCGGCGTGGCAGGCCTGGCCGAGCACGGCGGTGCCGATCCCCTTGATCAGGCCGACCTCCTCGGCGATGGCGATGAACTCGCCGGGGAAGACCAGGCCGCGTTCCGGGCGCCGCCAGCGCGCGAGCGCCTCGGTCGCGACCACGGTTCGCTCCTGCAGGTCGACAATGGGCTGGAACCAGGTCTCGATCTCGCCGAGTTGAACCGCGCCGCGCAGTGCCAGTTCGGTGTCGAGCCTGCGCTCGATCCGGCCGCGAAGGTCGTCGTCGAAGACCTCGTAGCGGGCCCGGCCCCGCCCCTTCGCCAAGTACATGGCCTGGTCGGCGTTGTGCAGAAGCAATTCGGCGTCGTCGTGGCCGAGGCCGAACGCGATCCCGATGCTGGCGTCGACGGAGGCGATCTGGTCGCCGATCAGGATCGGCTCCGCGATGGCCAGTTGGATGGCATCCGCGATCTTGTTCACGGACGCGTTGCTGTCGACATTGGGACAGACCACGACGAACTCGTCGCCGCCGAGGCGGGAGACGGTGTCGGTAGACCGTGCGTTCAGTTTCAGGCGCCGGGCCACCTCGGTGAGCACGGCGTCCCCGGCATGGTGGCCGAGGCTGTCGTTGACGAACTTGAACCGGTCGAGGTCGATGAACAGCACGGCGACGCCCTGCCCGTTCCTTGAGGTCTGCCGGAGGGCCTGGTTGAGCCGGTCGAGCAGCAGCAGCCGGTTGGGCAGGTTGGTGAGCGGATCGTGGAAGGCGAGGTGCTCCACCCGGGCCTCGGCCAACCGGCGGGCGGTGATGTCCTCCAGCTGGTAGAGGAATCCGCCGGTGTGCTCGCCCTCACTGATGTCGGCGATGCTGACCTTCACCCAGGTTTCCTTGTCGTCTTGGCGTCGCATCCGTCGGTCCATCCGCTGGCGCGTGGATGGTCCGTCGGTGAGGCTGACCCTGTCGTCGCCGCGGTCGCCGACCGGAACGAAGATCTCGTCGATTCGTGCCGCGACCACTGCCGTGGCACGTCCGACGAGGTCGAAAAGACGTTTGTTGGCCTCGAGCACCACACCGTCGAGCGAGACGATCGCCGTGCCGAGCGGCGAGGAGGCGAACGCGGCCTCGAAGCGAGCCCGGGCGCCGGCGGCGGATTCCTCGGCCGCGCGAAGGTCGGTGATGTCGGTCACGGTGGCCAGATGCCCGGTGACCGCCCCGGTTTCGGGGTCGTGAATGGGGGCCGTGCTCACCTGCACCGAATTGACCTGGCCCTCGGGCGTGCGGAACCGCAGAGTGGTCTCGTAGCCGGTTCCCGCGGCAACGGCGGCACCCCACTCCACGGAGACGCGGTCGACGTCGTCCGGGTGCATGGCCTGCGTCCAACCATCGGCCAGCGATGCACCGATGGTCAGACCGCTGAGAGCCAGCCATTGATCGTTGGCGGTGAGGAGCCCACCCGCGGCATCCAGTTCGACGATGCCGACCGGCGCGATCTTGATGAAGGTGTGGAGCGTGTCTGCAACCTCGCCCAGTTCCCTCGTGCGGCGATCGACGGCATCCTCAAGGGTGTGGTTGGCCTCGGCCAGGGCGAGCATCGCGTGCTGCCGCTGCCGGTCCAGCACGCGCAGCTTCGACGCCGCGATCCAGGTGAGGGCGATGCCGAACACGGTCACGCTGGCGATCAGGATGGCGACGCCGAACACCGCGTCGAACAGATCCTCCCTTTGGCCCCAGAGTCGCAGCCCGCCGAGGAAGAACGGGCCGAGGAAGAGGAACGGCACGAATCGGCGCGTCGTCTCCCCCGCGCTGCCCGAATCGCGGAGCAGCGCGATCAGGCCGACTTTCGGCCACTGGAGCAGTACGGAGACAGAGAGGATCGCGATGCCCAGCGCCGTGTGCAGGGCGATGCTGGTGAAGCCGGCCACGGTGTACAGCGACGAGACGCCGTAGGCGTAGCCGAGCAGGGCGACCAGGCTGACCAGGAGGGAGGCATAGGCGAGAACCTGCAACACGATGGTGCGCTTGAGTCGGCTGGCGATGACGGCTCCGCCGACCAGCACCATGCCCACCGCGGTGCTCGGAGCCATGCGTGGTTCCTGGCCGCTCAGGGTGATTCCGGGTATCCAGCCGGCGATGCCGAGAGTGTTGCCGAGTGCGTAACCGACCAGAGTCACGGTGGCGAGCGCGATGGCGGCGGCGGCCAGGCTGAGGCTGGCCCACCGTCTCGCGACGACGAGGGACAGGGCCAACAGGATCAGGGCGACGGCGGTGGTCGGTTTCATCGGCGCGAGCCCGGGAAGAACAGTGGTCAGGGCGCTGATCTGCGTGTACCACCCGCCGAGCACGATCAGGCCCACCGCTGCGACGAAGACCGCGCCGATCCGACTTGCCAAACCCATGGTGTCCCTCGCTTGCGAATGGGGGAAGTGCCGCCATCAATACCAGACTACTTTGTCCGGCTCTTAGTCGGTGGTGGCTTCGCTGACCGGCTGTCTGGTCGACGCCCGATCGAAAGCCGCTACGCGCCGGCCCAGAGGTTGGCCACGATGTCGTGGGTGTAGCCGTCGGGGCCGGAGTTGACATAGCGGGTGGCCAGCCAGATCCCGTCGCGCACGAAGTGCGATTCACCTACGACGCCGCCGTCTCCGGTGGTCTCGGTGACGCAGCGCAGCCCACCGAGCTCGTCGTAGCAGGTCATCCCTGCCGCGGCGAGGCGCGCGGTGACCGCCGCGCTCTGCTCCGCTGTGACCCAAACCAGGTTTGTCGTGAGACCGCTGCCGGAACCGCCCTCTGGGCTGCCCCAGACACCTCAGCGACATCAGACGCCTCGATGACCTTGATGAGTTCGGCATCCGCCGTGCCCTGGCGCACGTCGGATTCCGCCGCTGCGGTCCACGGCGGGTTGAGCACCGCCAGCCCGAATGCCGCGACCATCGCCGGGCTGTAGAGCTCGCCGCAGGTGGTCGGATGGGGTCCGGCCGGCGTGGCGGTCGGAGTCGCGGCGGGGGCTGCGGCCAGGGCAACGGGCGGTGGCATGGTGCTCGGTCGCGGCCGGGTCGCCGCCGCGGCGGAATCACCCGGGAGCCCGGCACCGCCGCGCCAGACGATCAGGAGCACGACGAGGCCAACGACGAGCACGGACCCGATCGCGCCGAGCAGGAACCAGAGCCTGCGCCGGTGCGCGAGCCGGGGCGCGGATGGAGACGGTGTGGTCATTGGCGAACCCCCTGCAGATTGGGGTCAGCCTAGCGGGCGGCGGGAGCTCGAGAGGGTCGGTGACCGGCGGGTCGGGGATCTCGACAAGCTCGATCACCGCGCAGGGTCGGACGGCGGGGCGGTCGGCGGGCCGGCTCGGTCGGCGGGCCGGCTCGGTCGGCCGCGGGCGGTGGTTAGAGGTCGAGCACGAGGTCTGGGGAGGTCGCCCGCGACACGCAGGGGTACATCACCCGGAGCGAGTCCTTCTCGTCGTCGGCCATCACCGAATCGAGGTGGTCGGGGGTTCCCGCGACAACCCGCACTTCGCAGGTTCCGCAGACGCCGGTGCGGCACGAGCCGAGAATGGGCATGCCATTGTTCTCCAGTGCGTCGAGGATGCTTTCGCCGGCTTTCACCTCAAAGGTGACGTCGCTGCGGGCGCAGGTCACGGAGACGGCCTGGGGTTTCTGGGCGGACGCCCGCTCGACTGCCACGAAACGCTCGAAATGCATCCGCTCCCGAGGCACGAGTTCGGCGACCGCCTGCATCAAGGATTCCGGACCGCAACAGTAGACATCGGCGCGGGCGGCGAAGTCCCGGAGTGCTCCGCCCAGGAGCTCGGCCGCGTCGGGCTGCATAAGCTGCTCGTCGCGGGCGAAGACCTCGACCCGGTCGGGGTAGCGTTTCAGCAACTCGCCGAGGAAGGCCATCGTGAGGCGGCTGCGGCCCAAGTAGACGAGCTTCCAGTCGCGGCGAGCGGGCAGGGACTCGATCATGCCCATGATCGGGGTGATCCCGATTCCGCCGGCAATGAAGAGGTACGCGGCGGCGGGCTCGAGCTCGAAGTGATTGAGCGGGTCGGACACCTCGAGCACGAGACCGGGCTCGACGTTCGCGTGGATCCACTCGCTACCGCCCCGCGAGAACTCGGTCTGCAGCACCGCGATGTCGAGATGGGTTCGCTCTGCGGGATCCCCACAGAGCGAGTACTGCCGTTCGAGACCGTTCGGCAGGTGCACGGTGATGTGCGCGCCGGGGTGCCAGGCCGGAAGGAGCACGGCACGGGATGCCGCCCGTCCCGCGTCGGTCGGGGGCACGGGGACCAGCCGGATGCCGACAACTCCGTCGGCGAGCTGGGTCACCGCCGAGACCCGCATGGTGCGCGTGCCGGAGCCGGCCGCGGTCGGGCGCAGGCGGGCGGCGGCATCCGTGTGTCGGCCGGCCGGATTGCCACGCGCCCGTTTCGTCGCGACGAGACGCAGCACGACGGCGAGCATCGCCAGCAGAATCAGCCCGATCGAGACGATGCGGTACCAGCTCGTGCCGACGTCGGTTCCGGAAAAGGCGGCGTGGAAGGAGACGAGGATGAGAGTCGCGTAGCTCGAGTAGTGCACGACCTTCCAGAAGCGACGCGGCAGGTAGCGCATCAGCAGCGAGGTGCCCTGCACCGCGATGAGAAGGTAGAACGCGGTGACGCCGAGCGCCAAGGGGAGCGGCTTGAAGTGGCTGGTGAACGGCACGAGCACCTCGGTCAGGGACAGGTGCAGCCAGCCGTCGAGCATGAGGGTCACCATGTGCACGGTGACCATCACGATCGCCGCGCCGCCGAAGTAGCGGTGCAGGTCCTGCAGCCAGGCGGGGTTGTCGATCTGGCGCATGACCCTGGTCGAGAGGAGAATTCCCCAGACCACCGAGAGCGTCATGAGCGCCCAGCCGATGACGGCGCTGGCCCTGGACAGGTACCACCAGATGTGCGGATCGTTCATGCGTAGTGCTCCCAGTTCGTGGACGTCGTGACGATCCCCCGGTCGTCGATGAGGAGCCCCGCGGCGCCGACCGCAGGCAGCCAGGCCAGGAAATCGTCGGGTGGGCGGAGAAAGCCGGGTTTGGTCAGCACCTCGGCACGGGCGCCGGTTGCGGCGATGACCGAGACGGTCTGAACCCTGGTGAGCGCGCTGTCGTGGGTGCGAGGGTCGACAAGGTGGTGCCGGCTGCCCGAGTCGGCGGGGCTCGGGAAACGCCTCTTGCGCTGGCTGGAGGTGACGAGCGCACCCTCGGCGAGGCGAACGACGGCGGAGTGCTCGGCGGGGTCGAGCGGGTTCTCGACGCCGAGCCGCCAGGCGAGAGTGTCGGGCGCCCGGCCGGCGACGACGATGTCTCCGCCGAGTTCCGCGAGGGCGCCCCAGGCTCCCCCGCGGAGCGCGAAAGCACAGAGGAGGTCGGCGGCCAGGCCCTTGCCGATGCCACCAGGATCGATGGTGGTTCCGAACGGCAATGTCACAACCGGGCCCCTGTGCGGGGCATCGGTTTGCGAGGTGGCATTGTGCGGGGCGCTGTCCTCGATCAGCACTCCGGCAAGGTCACCGGGCGCGACCGCCGACGTTGGAAGAACGGTGACCCGTTCGGAATCGAGCACGGATGCCCGGTAGCCGGCCGCGAGGACGTCGGGCAACACGGTTGCGTCGTAGTCTCCCCCGGTGAGCAGTGCACCCTCGAGCATGGCCTCGATCAGCCGAACGGTCTGCGGGTCGACGGTGACGGGCGCACCCTCAGCGGCGTTCAGCCGGGAGACGTCACTGCCCGGGAGAAACCGGCTCCAGAGCCGCTCCAGCCGGTTGGCGTGGTCGATGATCTCATCCATCAGTGCGGCGGATGCGCCGACGAGCATGAAGGACGCTCGCCCACCCATCAGCGTCACCGTTCGCGCGAGAACCCCTGGTTGCGTTCCCGTTTCGGTGAACGCGGCCAGGATGGCACTGCGGGCGATGGAGCCGGCCGGCACGGGCTAGCCTCCGGATCCGCCGGAGGTCGCGGCGACCGGGGCGGTAACCGGAGCCGGCGCGGGTGCGGGGGCCGGTGCCGGTGCGGGTGCGGCGGGGACCGGTGCCGGAGCCGCGGCGGGAGCCGCCGGGGCCGGTGCTGCGGGGGCCGGAGCCTCGGCAGGAGCGGCCGGAACCGGTGCGGCCGCTTCGGCGGGGGCTTGATCCTGGGCCGGTGCTGCGGCATCCGTTGGCGCGGGTGCGGTCGGGGCAGCGGTCGCGGTCAGCGGAGTCGGCGACGGGTCGGGGGTAGCAGTCGGGTCGACCGCGCCGGCCGTGCTCGCGGGGTCGGGCGTCGGCGCGGCCTTGCGGGCGGCGGCCTCCTCAGCGTGAGCCGAGAGCTGGAAGCCGGTCACCATTCCGACCAGGGCGAGCGCGGAGAAGGCGCCGGTCACGGCCTTTGCGCCGCGGGCGGGGTGGCGGCGTTTAGTCGTCCTTCTCATCCGTCTCTCCGCTCTTGTGGGTCTCGGTTTCGTGCGAGTCGTCGTCTTCGACGTGCGGGGTGGAGGTGGGAGTGGGGTTTACCGAGGGGGTGACCGGGGCGGGGCGGGGCGCGTCGTCGCTGCCGCTTCCCGTTCCCGTCTTCCCTGTGGAGGGCTGCGCGCTGGGCTCGACCGCGTCCGAGTCGTCGGAGCCGGGCGAGGCGCTATCGGTCGGGAGGGGAATCCCGGTGGGCGACGGGCCGGGCGTGGCCGTGTCGGTGGTGTCGGTGGTGGGCGTCAGGAGCACCGACTCAGAGGTCTTCCCGACCGGGGATTGCACGGCCGAGGAGAGCACGTCCGAGTTGACGGCCATGGCGGCG
>CAJDUC010000075.1_pt1 | contig 9171 bp, 8 predicted proteins | sample 7390041 | NCBI WGS metagenome assembly CAJDUC01 (sample SAMEA7055666, study PRJEB34461) | soil metagenome | biome: terrestrial ecosystem; feature: Peninsula; material: soil | place: Antarctica | collected 2016 | reverse complement strand
CGAGATCGAGACGTACGACTACAACCTCGGGGGCAACGGCAAGAGCCAGATCCTGGGCACCCAGGGCTTCGTCAAGCTGGTCCGCCAGAAGGACGGCCCTGTTGTCGGTGTCCACATGATCGGCGCCCGCATGGGTGAGCAGATCGGCGAGGCCCAGCTCATCTACAACTGGGAGGCCCTGCCCTCGGACGTCGCCCAGCTCATCCATGCCCACCCAACCCAGAACGAAGCGCTCGGCGAGGCCCACCTGGCGCTCGCAGGAAAGCCGCTGCACGCTCACGCCTGACGTGTGGCCGTCGACCGCGGTCACACCCAGCCAAGGTCAGCCAGGTCAATAAACTGCAGACATCGACCGTCGCACCGCACAACGAGGAGACCTCAGCTCATGTCTGAACGAGTGACTATGCCGGCCCTTGGGGAGTCGGTCACCGAAGGCACAGTGTCCCGATGGCTGAAGAACGTCGGCGACGCGGTGGCCGTTGACGAGCCGTTGCTGGAGGTTTCGACCGACAAAGTCGACACCGAGATCCCTTCGCCGGTTGCCGGCATCCTTCAGGAGATCCTCGTGGCCGAGGACGAGACCGTCCCGGTTGGCACCGACCTGGCCGTCATCGGTGAGGGCGAGGCCGCTCCGGCCGAGTCCCCAGCCGCGGGCACCCATCGCCGAAGCACCCGCCACGCCGTCCGGCGACGCACCCGCCGAGACACCCGCCGAGACACAAGGAGTCTCGGGCGGAGAGGTTGCTGGCGGCACCACCGTCAGGATGCCGGTCCTGGGCGAGTCCGTGACCGAGGGAACGGTCAGTCGCTGGCTCAAAGCTGAGGGCGACCAGATCGCCGTGGACGAACCGTTGCTCGAGGTCTCAACCGACAAGGTCGACACCGAGATCCCCTCACCGGCTGCCGGCACCGTCACCAAGATCCTGGTGGGCGAGGACGAGACCGTCCCCGTCGGCGCAGACCTGGCTATCATCGGTGGCAGCGCCGGGGAAGCAACCACCGCCGCAGCGCCGACCCAGCAACCAGCCCCTCCTGCTCCTGCTCCGGCTACTGCCGCACCTGCCAACGCCGCCACTGCACCAGTCCTCGACCCTGTCGCATCCGCCCCGCCCGCACCGGCGCCTGTTCCCGCGGTCACGACGTCGGTCCCGACGTCGGCCGCAACTGACGCCTCGGCATACGTGACGCCGTTGGTCCGCAAGCTCGCCAGCGACAACGGCGTCGACCTCGGATCGCTCAAGGGCACCGGTGTCGGTGGCCGTATCCGCAAGCAGGACGTTCTCGACGCCGCCTCCGCCGTAACGGCTGCGGCCGCGGCCGCGGCTACCGATACTGCCGCTGTCGCTGTCGCCCCAGTCGGCCCCCCTGCGCAGGCCGCATCGGCTGCAGGTCCTGGCACAGCGGCGACCTCGCCCAAGCGGGGAACAACCGAGAAGATGAGCCGCCTGCGCAAGGTCATTGCGGCGCGGATGGTCGAGTCGCTGCAGGTCTCCGCTCAGCTCACCACGGTGGTCGAGGTCGACGTCACCAAGATTTCCAGACTGCGCGACAAGGCCAAGCGCGACTTCGAGATTCGTGAGGGCACCAAGCTCAGCTTCCTGCCATTCTTCGCACTCGCTGCCGTCGAGGCGCTCAAGTCCCACCCGGCCGTCAACTCCAGCGTCGAAGGTGACCAGATCACCTATCACGGTTCCGAGAACCTCGGCGTCGCAGTCGACACTGATCGCGGCCTGCTGGTGCCGGTGATCAAGGACGCCGGTGACCTCAATATTGCCGGGCTGGCGCGCAAGATCGCCGATCTGGCCGAGCGGACCCGCACCAACAAGGTCTCTCCCGACGAGCTCGCGGGTGGGACCTTCACACTCACCAATACCGGCAGCCGCGGGGCGCTATTCGACACCCCGATCATCAACCAGCCCAACGTCGCTATCCTCGGCACCGGCGCGGTCGTCAAGCGTCCCGTCGTGGTCAAGGACAGTGACGGCGGCGAGACGATCGCAGTACGTTCCATCGTCTATCTGGCCTTGTCCTACGACCACCGCGTTGTCGACGGAGCTGACGCAGCACGATTCCTGATGTCGATGAAGGCCCGCCTCGAAGAGGGAGCTTTTGAAGCCTCCCTGGGCCTCTAGATCATCACGCCGGAGACCGAGAAGCCCATGTTTGAGGACAGCCCACCGCCGCAGCGCGTTGCCATCACCGGTGCTTCCGGACTGATCGGCAGCACGCTGTCCGCGTTCCTTCGGGCCCGGGGCGACGAGGTCATCCACGTGGTGCGCCGAGAGCCGGGGGGCAGTCACGAAATCGCCTGGGACCCCTCGTCTCGAAGGATCGACTCCGGTGACCTGTCAGGGCTGAACGCGGTCGTCCATCTCGCGGGAGCCGGCATTGGCGACCATCGTTGGACCCCGGCATACAAGCAGGTGATCCTTTCCTCGCGGGTAGACGGCACTGCGACCATCTCGAAAGCCCTGGCCGATCTCGGTGAGCCCATCGCACTCGTGAGCGGTTCGGCGATGGGGTTCTACGGCGACCGCGGCGACGAGATACTCACCGAAGACAGCACCGCGGGGCACGGCTTTCTCGCGGATGTCGTGCAAGCCTGGGAGTCCGCCACCCGACTGGCTCAGGACGCAGGCCTCCGTGTCGCCCACGCCCGCACCGGACTCGTTCTCGCGCCCAAGGGTGGCGCCATGGAGCGGGTGCTACCGCTGGCCCGGCTCGGACTCGCGGGCCCGCTCGGCTCGGGTCGGCAGTACTGGAGCTGGATCACACTGCACGACGAGATCCGGGCACTGGCCCATCTCATCGACCAGGACCTCAGCGGACCGGTCAACCTGGTCAGCGTTCAGCCGCTGCGTCAGGCCGAGGTGATGAAGGCCCTCGGTACAGTTCTTGGCCGTCCGGCTTTGCTGCCGGCCCCAACCTTGGCGCTCAAGGTCATTCTGGGCGAGTTCGCCGGGGACATTCTGGGCAGCCAGAGGGTGCTGCCCAGCGTTCTGACCGCGTCGGGGTTCGCGTTCGACCACGACACCATCGAGAGCGCCATGCGCTGGCTGGTCAACTCGAGCTAAGGCGCCGTGAGCGCCAAAATCCGCCAACCGTCGCGGGTCAGGCTCAGCGTGAAGACCGCCGGCCCGACGGTCTCTTGCGGATGAGGGATCTTGCGACCGTCCGGCTGGCCGGTCTCGTAGGCGGGTGTGACGATCGTGGCCCGGATCCGTGCCGTGGTGGACGACCCCTCGAGGTAGGCCGCGTCTTTCACCACAAAGGCCAGCCCGAGGTACGCCGCCCCGTTCTTCAGCGCGGCCTCGAGGTTGGTCCTGTCGGCACCGGCCTTGGTGGCCCCGGGGGCATAGACCAGATCGAGGAGAACGGCGTTGCGCGCTGCGTATGCCAGTGCCCGAGCGTCAACCAGCGCCTGCAACACCTCCGCGGCGGCGATCCGCGGTGAGCCAGGCTCTGTCATCACATCTGTGAGCCTCGCGGGAGTGGTTGCTGACGACCGACTCGCACCAGGCACATCGGCCATGGGTGGCTGGCGCAGGGCCCAGGTCGCGCCGCCACCAACGGTTCCAGCCACCAGAAGTGCCAGGCCGGCGATGAGAAGTGGCCGATGGAGAGTACTCCGGGTCGACGTCTGCGCCGGGGCCGGAGCAGGCGCGGCAGTGGCCCGGATCCGGCGGGTGATCTCGCTGGCCGGGTCAGAGAGCGATGTCAGAACAACCGGCTCTGCGGCCGCAGACTCGAAGACCTCGATGGCGGCGACGCGCGCGCCGGGTCGTGCACCCGGGTCGGTGGAGAGGCAGGTACTGAGCACCTCGACCAGGCGCGGAGGCAGGCCAGGGCTCCCGGTCATCAACGGCGGGCGGGTCAACGCGGGACCGGGCGGCGCGCCGGTCAGGCAGAACCAGCCCAGCACCGCCATGGAGTAGACGTCCGAGGCCGGCGAAGGCGCTGCGCCGCTGACGACCTCTGGCGCCATGAAACCCATCGGGTCGGCTCGACCGACAGCTGACCGTCCCAGCAGACGAGCCACCCCCAGGTCGCCGATCAGTGGCCTGCCGTCCGCGCTGAACAGGATGCTCGACCGTGTCAGATCGCCATGAACGGCGCCGGCCGCGTGCAGGTCAGCCAGGGCGCCGAACAGCGGGGCGACAGTCGTGACAGTTTCACCAGGAGTCAGGTGCACTCGGCCGGCGATGAGCTGGGCAAGGCCGCAACCCGTCATCTGGTCGAGAATCAGGGCTAGAGCGCCTTCGGCGGAGGCCACGGCAGCGTGCTGACGAACCAGGTGCGCGTTGTCGATCCCGTCGAGCACGGCCATGGTCTGCATTGCCTGCGCTCTGGCCTCGGTAACATCCTGGACGGGGATGAGCCGCAGCACAAACTGCTCATCATCGAGGTGACGCACAGCCGCCCACGTTGAGCCCAACGAGTCCGAGCTCAGCTCATGGGTGACGGTGAAACCCGGTACGCGCGGCGGGACGAGGATGGCGGCCCCCTATGGTCTCGACATGGCAACTGACGCACCAACGATCCTCGCAACGTCCGGTGGCTACCGGGATCACGACCGTCTGCGCTTCCAGTTCGCTGACCTGCTCCACTATGCCGTTGATCTCTCCTTCGCCTCCGCAGTTGTCCCCAGGGTGTGCAACATCAGCACGGCCTCCGGCGACGACCCCCGGCTACAGATGGACATGTCCGAAGCCGGTCGCGTGGCCGGCTTCAACCTCACCCACCTGAGCCTGTTCTCGATGCCGAACCTGGATGACATCGAGGGCCATCTGATGGAACAGGACGTCGTGTGGGTCAATGGCGGTGCGGCCCGCATGAACGAACAGCACAGTCGCGACGCCGAGGCTGGCGACCGCCCCGGCGAGCCACGGCCACGGGTTCAGCTGGTCGCTGCAGGCGAGGCCGTTGGGCGGGAAGTTGCGGCATACCAGGCCTGGCCCGTCACGGTTGAACCACGCGACGAGAAGCGGCCCCGAGGCGATCGCGCACAGCAGGATCGTCCACCCGCGCACCCGGTCAGGTCGGGCAGCCAGCAGGATCACGCCCGCAAGTGCCACCGGCATGGTGAAGAGACCGATCGAGACCATGCCCGCATAGCTGACCAGAACGGCGGCACCGACCGCTACCCACGCCGTGACGGTCTTCGCCTTGTTGGTGCGCGCGGTCGTTACTCCACCGACAGGGTCGAGCCAGCCGGCGAGAAGTGCCGGCGAGTGTCGTTGAGGTACCGGCGCCCCAGACCGTCCGCCCTCGCGCTAAGCCAGTCGGTGAACCTGGTCTGGCCGCTGGCGGGGGCATCGGAGTCGGCGAGCCCGTCAGCCATTGCGTGGTACTCGTCGCCGGTGAGGATGTGGTCGCGCAGGGCAATGCCGAGCACGGTGGTCATGGACGGGAGCACCCAGCCAGGCACGCTGACGATGGGTGTCCTGCTGGCGACAGCATCACGCACGTGCCCGACGAGCGTGCGGAACGTCATCCGGTCCGGTCCGACGGCGTCCACGACGACGCTACCAACCTGTTCGCCCACGTCGGCGCACAGCCTGGCCAGGTCGTCGACATGGATGCCGCGTACCCAGTAACCGCCACCACCTCCGACGGCGACCACGGGAAGGTGTCTCAGCATCCAGGCGACGTTGTTGATCAACACCCCATCCCTGCCGAAGAGGAACGCGGGGCGGACGACGACGCACGGGATGCCGGTGCTGCGCAGGTCGGCCTCGACCAGAGCCTTCCCGCGGAAATACGGGTATGGCGACCGGACGTCCGGGTGCGTGATGGACACGTGAACGATCCTTCGAACGCCGGCTTCTAGGGCTGCGGCGAAGAGCCGATGACTGTTCTCGACAGCGGTCTCGAAGGTCGTGCCGTCGCACTGAAACCGTACCCAGTAGGTGTTGTAGAGGGTGTCGACGCCGGTGAGGGATTGCCGCAGCTGCGCGCCGTCGGTGAAGTCGAGCGGGTGAACCTCGATCGGTGTCCCTGACATCGGTGCCCGGTCGGGGTGTCCGGTCAGCGTGCGGACGCGCCGTCCGCGCTGGAGGAGCTCATCAGTGATCGCCGCTCCGGAGTAGCTGAACGCCCCGGTGACGGCGACCAGGGGCTCAGGACTGGTCATGACGGCCTGCCGGTGGTCGACTCCGGCGGCGTGGAGATCAGCGAGGGGATGCTGGCGACGTGGTCGAGCAGCGCTACGGTCCGGGCGTTCTCGTCACCCAAGCTGGCCAGCAGTTCGAGGCCGATGATGCCGGCGACGACTGCGTGAGCGATGTCACGCGCGGGCAGCAGCGAGCCGAACGGTAGGCCGGCCGTGGCTTTGGTAACCGCGACCTCTGCAAAGGCGTACCAGGGGGTGAGTCGTTCGGCGACCTGTTCCCCGAGACCGGGGACGGCCTGCGCGCCGGCGATCATCTCAACAAGGACCTTCAGGTCACCGGATTTGACGTCATCGGCGACGACGATCCGTCCGGCGCGAAGCAGGTCGGCAGGGCTTGCCGCCGAGTCGAGCAGCGGCCGGTAGGCGGCCATCCGTCTGTCCGAGACGTCGTCGAGCGCCGCGAGCAACAGGTCGGCCACAGATCCGAAGTGGTAGAAGACCTGTGACTGCGTCGACCCGGCACGGCGGGCGATGTCCCTGGCGCTGGCCCCTGCGAAGCCGACGTCACCGAGCGCCTCCACTGCCGCATCGACGAGCGCCTGGCGGGTGGCTGCTGACCGGGCGGGTATTGCTCCCGTGGAACGCCGTGCTCCTGCTGTGGCCATCCTCATCAACTCCGGGCATTTGATTCAATCAACTGCTCGAAAAGTTACCAACGGGGTGACGCAGTGGCAACCCCCGTGCCTGGACCCGTTGCCTGGCTTAACGCTGACCCGGTGTCCGGACCTGCTCCACGGTCCCCTGTGCGGCGCTGGTACGGGCGGCGTCGATGACGGCGAGCGTATGCACCGCGTCATACGGGTTGACGGGCATGGCGGCCTGGGGATCCGGCGCCGCCAGCGCTCGACCCACCTGCCGATAGAAGTCGACCTGTCCTGCGACGGGCCGGGCCACCGGCGTGCGGCGATCCCCCTGATAGACCCACCCGCAGTGCGCCGCGTCGACGTCGGCCAGGTCGGGGTAGATGTCCCCGCCGACGTCCTCGAACTGGTTGAGCAGGAAGGCGCCGCCGCGTCCGAGGATCCGCACCCGTGGTCCGGGCGCGGCAGAGACGGACGTTGCACTGAGGTGGGATGCCACCCCGGAGGCATGCCTGCAGGCTAGGAACGCGTCGTCCTCCGCGGCTGTGGTGCGGGCAGCGACCTCGGCATAGACCGTGACGATCAGCCCGAACAGGTCGACCGCTGCGTCGATCATATGGCTGTGCAGATCAAGCAGGATCCCCCCGCCGTCAACCGCTGACGCGTTCTCACGCCAGCGGTCTTTAGGCGTGGGACGCCAACGTTCCCAGCGAAACTCGTGCCGGAACACCTCGCCGAGCCGACCGGAGCGCACGGTCTCTCGAGCGGCCACATGCTCGGCGTCGAATCGGCGGTTCTGGAACACAGTCAGAGCCACGCCGGCTGCGCGAGCTGCGTCGACCACGGCGAAAGCCTCGGTCGCGTTCGTGGCCAAGGGCTTGTCGACCACCACGGCGATCCCCGCGTCAGTGCACTGCCGGGCTTGACGAGAGTGGAGGCCGCTGGGAGTGGCCAGCACGATGAGATCGAGCCCGTCCACATCAAGCAGCGCGTCGAGGTTTGCCACCACGCGGGCGTCCGGCAGATCGGTCCGAACCTGTTCCACGCGTTGCGGATCGGACGTCGAGACCGCGGCGATCGTCATACCAGCCTGCTGTAGAAGGGGCGTGTGGATGCCCCGGCCCGCGGAACCGAACCCGGCCAGGCCGACGGTGGCCATCGAAGCCTTGGTCATCTGTCTAGCCGGCTTGGCCACCAGATGCGTCGACCGAGGTCGTACGCGAAGGCCGGCACCAACAGGGAACGGACGACCAGGGTGTCCAGCAAGACCCCGAACGCCACAATGAACGCGATCTGGACGAGAAAGACGAGCGGGATGACGGACAAGGCCGAGAACGTTGCTGCGAGCACGATGCCCGCACTGGTGATGACCCCACCAGTGACGGCCAGACCGACGATGACTCCCGTTCTGGTCCCCCGCTCGGCCGACTCCTCGCGGACCCGGGTCATCAGGAATATCGAGTAGTCGATGCCCAAGGCGACGAGGAAGACGAAGGCATAGAGCGGCGTGGCCGGATCGGACCCCGGGAACTGGAAGACGTGGTTGAACACGAGTGCCGCCACACCGAGGGTCGCTGCGAACGAGATGACGTTGGCGACGACCAGGATCACCGGCGCGACCAGGGATCGCAACAACAAGATCAGCACCAGAAACACCACGGCGAGGATCGCCGGGATGATGACCCGCAGGTCCCGCTGGCTGGCCTGCCGGACGTCGAAGTTGACGGCAGTACTGCCGCCCACCAGAACATCCGGACCGACCGTGTCGAGGCTGTCGCGCAGCGTCTCGACCACGGCCTCGGCAGCGGGGCTGTCCGCGGCAGGTGTCAATGTCGCCTGCACCAGAACATTGCCATCCACGACCTTCGGCGGCACCCCGGGCGCTTCCCCCACAAACGCAGAGGCGACACCACCGACGGACTTCACCTTCGCCAGTACCTGTTCGGCCTCGGCCTCGGGCGCGATGATCTGCACCGGCGAGCCCGAGCCCGCAGGGAAGTGCTCGGCCAACACCTCCTGGCCGGTGACGGACTCGACCTTGTTCAAGAAGACCTGCGACTGGGTGATCCCGTCGGCCTTCAGTGTTGGGGCGAAGGCCGCGCAGGCGAGCAGTGCCACCAGCGTGACCACCCAGGTGCGACGCGGGTGTTGAGCCACCATGCCCGCAACTCGACCCCAGATGCCACGACGTCCCACCGAGTCCTCGGCATGGACGTGGTCAACCCTGGGAATGATCGGCCAGAAGATGCGGCGGCCGAAAAGCAACAGCACCGCCGGCAGGAAAGTCAGCGCCGACACCAGCGCTCCGGCGATGCCCAACGCGCCGATGGGCCCCAGTCCTCGAGTGCTGCCGAGCTGCGACAGCAACAGACAGAGCAGGCCAAGAATCACGGTGGCCGCACTGGCGGCGATGGGCTG
>CAJDUC010000073.1_pt1 | contig 9470 bp, 7 predicted proteins | sample 7390041 | NCBI WGS metagenome assembly CAJDUC01 (sample SAMEA7055666, study PRJEB34461) | soil metagenome | biome: terrestrial ecosystem; feature: Peninsula; material: soil | place: Antarctica | collected 2016 | reverse complement strand
GGTGAACCAGACGAGGCCGCCCCGCCCACCGGAGAGCAGCGGGAGGCCGGCCGCGGTGAGCACCAGCAGCAGAAGCACGGCGAAGAATCCCTTGCGGGCACCGAGGATCGCCCCGGCGAGCATCACCCCCAGGGTCTGGAAGGTGATCGGCACGGCGACCGCGCCGATCGTGAGGGCGCCGGGCAGCCCGAGGGCGGCGATCAGGGCGGCGAAGATGGCGATCTGGGCGAGATCGCGCACGGAGAGGGTTCGGGCTGTCATGTTCTTCAATCTAGAATTCGCATCACTTCCGCCGCTGGAGAAGTCCTACAAAGAATCGGTCGAAACTCTGGTCTAGGCATCGTGCGCGCCCGCAGACCCCGTACTGCCCGCGCACCGGGCGATCGCGTCGGCCGCCCGCACCAGGGCCAGGTGACTCAGCGCCTGCGGGGTATTGCCGGCCTGGAGCCCGGCGTCGACGTCGTATTCCTCCGACAGGAGCCCCACATCGTTAGCGAAGCCGACCAGCCGGTCCATCAGCGTGACCGCGTCGGCATCTCGACCGCTCCGCGCATACTGTTCGACCAGCCAGAAAGAGCAGGCCAAAAACGGATGCTCGCCCGCGGCCAGCCCGTCAACGGCCGCGTCGGTGCGGTAGCGGAGCACGAGGCCTCGCCGCAGCAGGTCGGCCTCGATCGCGGCGACGGTGCCGAGCATCCGGGGGTCGTTCGCGTCGCAGAACCCGACCTGGGGGAGCACCAGAAGCGAGGCATCCACCTCGTTGCCGCCGAAGAATTGGGTGTAGCAGTTCCGGGCCCGATTGAAGCCGCGCTCCTCGATCTCGCGGCGCACCTCGTCCCGGAGGCGTTCCCAGCGTTTCACCGGGCCGGGGAGTCCGAATTCCGTCGCGCCGCGAACGAGCCGGTCGAAAGCGGCCCAGACCATCACCCGGGAGTGGGTGAATTCGCGGGCCGGTCCGCGCACCTCCCAGATTCCCTGGTCGGGCCTCGACCAGTTCTCCTCGAGAAAGCCCGCCAGGGCCAGCTGCAGCGGCCAGGAGAACTCGTTCTCGGTGACTCCGGCGGCTCGCGCGTCGTGCAGGGCGACCATCACCTCGCCGATCACATCGGACTGGAATTGGTCGACGGCGCCGTTGCCCACTCGAACCGGTCCGGAACCCTGGAATCCGGGCAGGCTGCTGAGCTCACGTTCGGGGAGGTAGCGTTCGCCCGCCAGCCCGTACATGATCTGGACGTCGTTCGGGTCGCCCGCCACGGCCCGAAGCAGCCACGCCCGCCAGTGCTGGGCCTCCGATTCGTACCCGTGCGAGAGCAGGACCGTGAGCGTCAGGGCCGCATCCCGGAGCCACACATAGCGGTAGTCCCAGTTGCGATGGCCGCCGCGCTGCTCCGGTAGGGAGGTCGTGGCCGCGGCAACGATGCCTCCGGTGGTCTCATGGGTCAGGGCGCGAAGCACGAGCATGGACCGAACGACCTCGTCATGGTATGGGCCCTGGTGCGTGCAATTCCGGGCCCAGTTCCGCCACCACGCGCACGTGGTCTCACGGACCTCCATGAAGTCCAGGGCCGCCGGTGGCTCCCGGTGCGACGGGTACCAGCTCAACTGCAGGTCGACGTCCTGGCCGGCGTCCACCGTAAACGTCGCCACGTGACGGTGATCGGCGGCATGCAGCACAGGTCCGCGCACGATGATCGCGTCGGGGCCGGCTACCGCGACCAGCCCGTGGTCGTCGTCGGTTTTCACCTGGCGCACCCAGGGCATGGTCGTCGCGTATCCGAAACGGATGCGCAGGTCCTGGGTCATCTCGACCGCCCCGGAGATTCCGCGTACCCGTCGCAGAACGTCGGCCCGGTCGTCGCCGTGCGGCATGAAGTCGACGACCTCCACCGAACCTGTGCCGGTGGTCCAGACCGTGATGAGGACGAAGGTGTCTTCCTCGTACGAGCGGGTGCAGGTAGCCTTCGGATCGGTCGGGGCCAGGAGCCAGCGTCCGTGATCCTCGGTTCCGAGCAGCGCCCCGAACATCGACGCCGAGTCGTACCGGGGCAGACAAAGCCAGTCGATGCTTCCGTTACGCCCGACCAGTGCCGCGGAGTGCGAGTCGCTGATCAGGGCGTAATCCTCGATATTGAGTGCCATGGAGTCATCTTGCCAGCTACGTTGGGCTGATGACGAAGCCCATCTCGACGCTCCTGATCCTCGGCGCCGGCGGAGACCTTGCCGCCCGGCTGCTCCTGCCCGCTCTCGGCCAACTCCTCACCCGACACCCCGATCGCCGCGTACGGCTGATCGGAGCTGGCCGCGAGGAATTCACCCAAGCGGAGTGGCTGGCCAGGCTCAAGAAATCATTCGCGCTCTGCGAGGCGACCGGCGCCGCGGTCGACGATCTCCTCAATACGACTGAGTACCACAACAGCGACCTGGCCGACCCGGACGAACTGGAGCGTCTGATCGCCCTGTGTCCCGGAGTGCCGGCGATCTATTTCGCCCTTCCACCGGCCGTTGCCGCCGACGTCTGCGACGCCCTTGGCGACGTCGCCCTTCCCGACGGTACCCAGCTCGCTCTGGAGAAGCCCTTCGGCGTAGACGAGAAGAGCGCCGTCGCGCTCAACGCCCGGTTGGCCAAGCTCGTTCCCGAGAACCAGATCCACCGGGTCGATCACTTTTTGGGTCGATCCACGGTGCTTAACCTTCTTGGGCTGAGGTTCGCCAATCGCATCTTCGAACCGCTCTGGAGCAATATCCACATCGAGCGGGTCGACGTCGTCTACGACGAACAGCTCGGTTTGGAGGGGCGCGCCGGCTACTACGACCGTGCCGGGGCCATGGTCGACATGATCCAGAGCCACCTCCTGCAGGTTCTCGCCGTGCTGGCCATGGAACCTCCGTCGTCACTCGGCGCCGCCGACCTCCGCGATGCGAAGGGAATCGTGCTCCGGGCCACCCGGCTGCGGGGCGGCAGCCCGACGCGGTCGACCAGGCGCGGCCGGTACACCGCTGGATCCGTCGACGGCAAGGACGTCCCGGCCTACCTCGACGAAGACGGGGTGCGGGCGGCCAACGACACCGAGACCCTGGCCGAGGTCACCTTCGAAATCAATAACTGGCGTTGGGCCGGCGTGCCGTTCACCCTGCGCTCGGGCAAGGCGTTGAGTGTCAGGCGGCGGGAGATCGCGATCACCTTCAAGGCCGTGCCGCATCTGCCGAGTGGCCTGACCGGACTGCCGGGTCCTACCGTGCTGCGAATCTTCCTCGGCCCGGACGAGATGGCTCTCGACCTGAACCTGAACGGAGCCGGGGATCCGCGCACTCTCGACCAGGTGCGCCTGGGGGCGACATTCGGGCCGGGCCAGCTCCTGGCCTACGGTGAGGTGCTCGAGGGTGTGCTCGACTCAGACCCCGCACTGTCTGTCCGCGCGGATGCGGCGGTGCAGTGCTGGAAGATCGTCGCACCGATACTCGAGGCCTGGCGTGCGGGCAAGGTGCCGATGGAAGACTATCCGGCGGGCTCGGACGGACCGGCCGAATGGAAGAAGCTCGGCTGAGCCGGGGCAGCTGAGCGGGTGCAGCTGAGCCGTGGTGGCTGGGTCGGTCAGGCGACGAGGCGAGCGCGCTCCGCGGACTGCGGGGCAGACTGGCTCGCCGGCTCGGCGGCCGAGAAACTGGGCAGGTGCACGGGGGCATTCGAGGATGCCCGTTCCGGTTCGGCCCACACGGAGATGGGGGCCGGGGTCCAGGACAGAGCCGTGGGCTCCGCGACGACCTCGCCGCGCAGAAGTGCGGTTTCGGAGCGCAGCACCTCGGTGAGGGAGGCGGCGATCTGGTGGGCCTTGAGACCGTGGAAAATCACGTCAGTGTCGTTCTCGCTGCGGGGCACGAGCGTCCATTTGCCCTGTGCGCCGACCAGCTCGGACAGCTGGCCGTGCAAGAGTGCGAAAACCTGCTCGTCGCTGAGCTCGGGCACGGGTGTGGGTGCGGCAATGACCGGTGCGACGCGACGTCGGCGACCAAACATCGGGAGCTCCTCTCAATTGACATGCTGGTGTTGATACCAGTCTGCCGCCCGAGCGGGGGACCACCCGGCTGACACGCCGGGGACACGCGCAAGTCAGCTCTCGATTTGCCGTTCGTCGGCGTCTTTAATCACCGTTCCGATGGCGACGGCCGCGCTCAGCGCCCAGCCGAGCCACATCAGGACCAGCCGCCAGTCGCGTGGACCGCGCTTCGTGGCCTGAAGGATGTTCCACCCGCCGGCGACGACGCCGATGATGGCGCTACTGAAGATGAATTTTCGCATTGAGGCCTCCTTCGTCTAACGCTACCCGGACTGACACCTCCGCGGTTCTGCGCGTCGAGACGGCCGACCAGGATTCGGCCGGCAAGCCAGTCAGTGGTGACGGCCGGGCAGGAGCGCCTCGATGGCGCGCCGGGACCGCGGGAAGCGGCGCGGCCGGGCCTGTTTGGTGTGCAGCCGGGCGAAGGCGAGGGTTTCCACGAGCAGGGCAAGCCGCTCTTCCTCGGTCTTGCACTTGCGCGTGTTCACCTCCGCGACGATCTGACCATCCCACTGCGCATCGGCGAGCACCCCGAGCACCTCCGCGACGGGCTGATTGCCACGGCCGGGGACGAGATGCTCGTCGAAGACCTTGCCCTCGTCGAGCGAACCCGAGCCGTCACACAGGTGAACGTGACGGAGTCGGCTGCCCAACGTTGTGGCCATGGCCAGGCTGTCGCTCCCGCTCAGCGCGGAGTGGGAGAAGTCGAGGGTGACCGCGTCGCAGTCCATCGCCGTCGGATCCCAGCCCGGGGAATACGCCTTGACGCTCCGACCGCTGAATTTCCACGGAAACATGTTCTCGACCGCGATCTCGATCCCGGTCCGCGCGCCGATCTCACGCACTATCGCAAGGAAGTCCTTGGCGTACTCGGCCTGCCAGCGGAACGGCGGATGAACGACGACGGTCGACGCCCCGAGGGCGCCGGCCAGCTCGGCGGATCGCTCGAGCTTTACCCGTGGGTCCCTGCCCCAGACGAAGTGCGTCAGCAGCAGCACGGGTGCATGGATCGAGAGGATCGGAAGCTTGTACCGATCGGAGAGTGCCCGCAAGGCGGCGGCATCCTGGGTGACCTCGTCGCGGGTCACCATGATCTCGATACCGTCGTAGCCGGCCAGTTTCGCCAGCCGGAACGACTGCTCCGTCGGGAGGGGGTAGGCGCACGTCGTGCTCATGCCGATGCGAATCATTGGCGCCAGCATAGTCATCGCTTCTTAAGCCTTGGGGGGTCGCGCATCCGCTGTGCCGGCTGCCTGCGCGGACCGGCTGGTAGCCTTGGAAAAACATCACAATGATCGCGCGCGGCGCGCGCAGGAACGAGAAGAACTCATCTCGCCAGCAGCCGAAACCCCGCAGTCCGACAGCCAGAAGACCACCTATTCCCTGGTTGTCGTCTCGAACCGTCTGCCGGTCGAATGCGAGGTGTCCGAGGACGGCAGTGACAGTTGGCGCACCTCCCCGGGCGGCCTGGTCACGGCGCTCGAACCGCTGATGCGTTCCGCCCACGGGGCCTGGGTCGGCTGGCCGGGAGTCGCCGACCGCACCTTCGCCCCGTTCACCAACGACGGCATTTCCATCGTTCCCATCCGGCTGAGCGCCGCGGAGCTCGAGGACTACTACGAGGGCTTCTCGAACGACACGATTTGGCCGCTTTACCACGACGTGATCGCCCCGCCGAGCTTCCATCGCGAGTGGTGGGAGGCCTACGTGCGGGTCAACCAGCGCTTCGCCGATGAGGCGTCTGCCACCGCCGCTCCCGGCGCGACCGTCTGGGTGCACGACTACCAGCTTCAGCTGGTTCCCCGCATGCTCCGCGAGGCTCGTCCCGACCTCGTGATCGGCTTCTTCAACCACATTCCCTTTCCGCCATACGGGATCTATGCCCAGTTGCCCTGGCGAAAGCAGATCATCGACGGCCTCCTCGGTGCCGACCTGATCGGATTCCAGCGTGCGGCCGACGCCGGCAACTTCTCCCGGGCCGTGCGCCGCCTCTACGGCTACCCGACCCGCGGGGTTGCCATCGACGTCCCCGGGCTCAACGGCGTTCAGCGCCGCGTCATCGCCAGGCACTTCCCGATCTCGATCGATGCCAAGGCCTACGAAGAACTGGCCAGAACGCCCGAGGTGCAGGCCAGGGCCCGGCAGATTCGCGAAGACCTCGGCAACCCGAAGACGATCATGCTCGGCGTGGACCGGCTCGACTACACGAAGGGCATCGCGCACCGGATCAAGGCCTATGGCGAACTGCTCGAGGACGGCAGCATCAGCGTCGAGGACGTGACCCTGGTGCAGGTCGCCAGCCCGTCCCGCGAACGGGTCGGCCCCTACATCGCCTTGCGCGACGAGATCGAACTCGCCGTTGGGCGGCTCAACGGCGACTACTCCACGATCAGCCACACGGCGATCAGCTATCACCACCACGGTTACCCTCGTGAGGAAATGGTGGCGCTCTACCTCGCCGCCGACGTGATGCTCGTCACGGCGCTTCGTGACGGGATGAACCTCGTCGCCAAGGAGTACGTCGCCGTGCGAGCCGACCGCGACGGCGTGCTGGTGCTCAGCGAATTCGCCGGTGCCGCGGACGAGCTCAAGCAGGCCGTCCTGATCAACCCGCACGACATCGACGGCGTCAAGGCGGCGATCCTCCGGGCCATCTCCATGCCGCGCCAGGAACGGCTGCGACGGATGCGCGCCCTCCGCCGCAAGGTCTTCGACAACGATGTGGCAGCCTGGTCCTCCTCTTTCCTCCGTACCCTGACCGAAGGAGCCGCCGTGCGCCCCGGAATCCCCGATGCCCTTGCCGATGCCCTGCGCGAGGTCACTGGCACCGGCACGCTGCTCGTCGCCCTGGACTTCGACGGCACCCTTTCCCTGCACGTTGACGACCCGGAGGAGGCGCGTGCCATCCACGGCGTCAAGGCTGCCGTGCAACGCCTGCTCGACCTGGACGGCGTTCGCGTCGCCTTCGTCTCCGGTCGCGCCCTGGTCAGCCTCCGGCACGTCTCCGAGCCGCAGGACGACGTGCTGCTGGCCGGATCCCACGGGATCGAGGTGCAGTTGCAGCCGCCCGAGATCGAACTGGACCTCGTCACCGCAGAACTCGAGCAGTTGGAGACGCTGTCCGAAGTTCTCGAACGCATCTCCGGATCGGTGTCAGGCACCTGGATCGAACGCAAACCGGCCGGACTCGCCCTGCACACCAGGCTCGTCACACCGCAGGCCGGCCAGACGGCGCAGCGGGAGGCGAGAGAACAGCTCGGTTCGCTACTGCCGGACCTGACCGTGCGCGAGGGCAAGAACGTGATCGAGTTCGCGGTCAGGTCCAGCACCAAGGGCGACGCCCTCGAGCGCCTCCGTCAGCACACCGGCGCCGACCATGTCTTCTATGCCGGGGACGACCTCACCGACGAGGACGCGTTCGCCGTGCTCGGCGACGGCGACCTGGGCCTCAAGGTCGGCGCGGGGGCATCCCTCGCCGGCTACCGGGTTCGCGGCCCCGAGGAGGTCCCGCTCGTTCTCGGCATGATCGCCGACATTCGCGCGGCCGCCCAGGCGACGCCGCCTGCCGAGGCGTGAGCCCGACCGAGGCGCCCGCGGGCGCCCCGGCCGTCGTCCGTGCCCCTGCGACGTTCTAGACTCAGTGCATGCCTGAGTATGATCTGAAACCGCGCAGCCGCGACGTCACCGATGGAATCGAAGCCACCACCTCACGGGGCATGCTTCGCGCCGTCGGCATGGGAGACGCCGATTGGGAGAAACCTCAGATCGGGATCGCCAGTTCCTGGAACGAGATCACCCCCTGCAACCTGTCCCTGGACCGCCTCGCCCAGGCGGCCAAGGAGGGCGTGCACTCCGGTGGCGGTTACCCGCTTCAGTTCGGCACGATCTCCGTCTCCGACGGGATCTCGATGGGCCACGAGGGCATGCACTTCTCCCTTGTCTCCCGTGAGGTCATCGCGGACTCGGTCGAGGTCGTCATGCAGGCCGAGCGCCTCGACGGCTCCGTGCTCCTCGCCGGCTGCGACAAGTCCCTCCCCGGCATGCTGATGGCCGCCGCCCGTCTCGACCTGGCCAGCGTGTTCCTCTACGCCGGTTCGATCGCGCCCGGTTGGGTCAAGCTCTCGGACGGCACCGAGAAGGACATCACCATCATCGACTCGTTCGAAGCCGTCGGCGCTGTGAAGGCCGGTCGGATGACAGAGGCAGATGCCAAGCGGATCGAATGCGCCTTCGCTCCGGGCGAAGGTGCCTGCGGCGGCATGTACACCGCCAACACGATGGCGAGCGTCGCGGAGGCCCTCGGCATGAGCCTTCCCGGTTCCGCCTCGCCGGCCTCGGCCGACCGTCGCCGGGACTACTACGCGCACCGTTCCGGCGAGGCCGTCGTCAACCTGCTGCGCCTGGGCATCACCGCCCGCGACATCCTCACCCGCAAGGCCTTCGAAAACGCCATCGCCGTTGCCATGGCCTTCGGCGGATCGACCAACGTCGTGCTGCACCTCCTCGCGATCGCGCACGAGGCGGACGTCGATCTGAGCCTCGACGACTTCAACCGGATCGGCGACAAGGTGCCGCACATCGGTGACCTCAAGCCGTTCGGAAAGTACGTCATGAACGACGTCGACCGCCAGGGCGGCGTGCCGGCCGTGATGCGGGCGCTGCTCGAGGCCGGCCTCATCCACGGCGACGCGCTCACCGTGACGGGCAAGACCGTCGCAGAGAACCTCGCGGAGATCGACCCGCCAGACCTCGACGGTGAAGTTCTGCGCACCCTGGACAACCCGATCCACGCCAGCGGCGGCATCACCATCCTCAAGGGATCGATGGCGCCGGAGGGGGCCGTCGTCAAGACCGCCGGGTTCGACAGCGACGTCTTCGTCGGACCGGCCCGCGTGTTCGAACGGGAACGCGCGGCAATGGACGCGCTCACCGTCGGCGGGATCGACAAGGGCGACGTCGTCATCATCCGCTACGAGGGACCGAAGGGCGGCCCCGGCATGCGCGAGATGCTCTCGATCACCGCGGCCATCAAGGGCGCCGGGCTCGGTGCCGATGTACTACTGTTAACGGACGGCAGATTCTCAGGCGGCACAACCGGACTGTGTATCGGCCACATAGCACCCGAAGCGGTGGACGCAGGTCCCATCGCCTTCGTGCGCGATGGTGATCTCATACGGGTCGATATCGCAGCTCGCACGCTCGACCTACTGGTCGACCCTGAGGAGCTGGCTGCACGGCGCATCGGCTGGGCCCCACTCCCACCGCGCTACACCCGAGGAGTACTCGCGAAGTACTCGAAGCTCGTCCAGTCAGCGGCCGTCGGCGCCGTGACCGGCTAGCGTCCACCATTCGCCAACGAATTAGGGACTTGATCTCATGACCGCGGATTCACCCGTGCCATCGCCATCGCCCTCG
>CAJDUC010000072.1_pt1 | contig 9694 bp, 3 predicted proteins | sample 7390041 | NCBI WGS metagenome assembly CAJDUC01 (sample SAMEA7055666, study PRJEB34461) | soil metagenome | biome: terrestrial ecosystem; feature: Peninsula; material: soil | place: Antarctica | collected 2016 | reverse complement strand
AGTACTCCATGACCCACATGCGCGACGCGGTCAAGAGCGGCCACTGGCCCCTCTTCCGGTACGCGCCGGGGACAGAGGAGGGCACCAAGCCGTTCCGGCTCGACTCCCGCAAGCCGGCGATGGCGCTGAGTGAGTTCGCGCGGGTGGAGGCCCGGTTCGCCATGCTGGAGCGCTCGGACCCCGAGCGGGCACACCACCTGATGGCACTGGCCCAGGCCGATGTCGACGAACGCTGGCGCTATTACGAGCAGCTCGCCGGAGTCGAACGAAGCGTGCCGCACGAGCCAGGTGCAATCGTCGACCCTGAGGGTGTCGCGACCGAGGAGGTGCCGAAGTGACTGCCGAACCGGCTGCCATCCCGGCGTTCGACCTGACCACGACCTACCTGGGACTGCGGCTGCGCAGCCCGCTGGTCGCCTCGTCCGGGCCGTTGACCGCCCGGATCGACTCGCTGCGCGCGCTGGAACAAGCCGGTATCGCCGCAGTCGTGCTGCCCTCGTTGTTCGAGGAGCAGATCGAGCACGAGGACATGCAGGCTGCCCGGCTGGACGACCTGGGCTCGGACAGCAACCCGGAGGCGACCAGCTACTTCCCCGACCTGGGGGAGTTCGAGTCGGTCGTCGACCGCTACCTGCGCCACGTCAAGGAGGCGAAGAAGGCACTGTCGATCCCCGTGGTTGCGAGCCTGAACGGGGCGACATCTGGCGGCTGGGTGAGGTATGCGCGGCTGCTTGAGCAAGCCGGCGCGGACGCGATCGAGCTCAACATCTACGGAATCCCCGCCGACCTCGATGTGACGGGGCAGTCGGTCGAGGACGAGCAGGTCGAGCTCGTAGCCCTGGTCAAGGCGTCCCTCTCGATCCCGCTGGCGGTCAAGATCGGCCCCTACTACAGCGCGCTGGGACACCATGCCGCCAGGATCATCGACGCGGGTGCAGACGGCCTGGTGCTCTTCAACCGCTTCTACCAGCCGGACATCGACCCGAAGACTCGCCAGGTGGCACCGGCGCTGGTGCTGTCCTCGTCGGCGGAGCTTCGGCTGCCGCTGCGCTGGACCGCCATCCTGTCTGGCCGGGTGGAGTCGTCGCTGGCCGTGACGACCGGGGTCCACACGGGTGCCGACGCGGCCCGCTGCTTGCTCGCCGGCGCCGACGTGGCGATGATGACCTCGGCCCTGGTGCTGAAGGGCCCCGAGCACGTCGCCGTGGTTGAACGCGAGCTCGTCGAGTGGGCTGTGGAGTCAGGCTTCGAGTCGGTCTCACAGCTCCAGGGCAGTGTCAGCCAGCGTCACGTCGCCGACCCGTCCGCCTTCGAACGGGCCAACTACATGGCCGCCCTGACCGGCTTCACCAGCTCGTTTCGCTGACGCCTGCGTTTGATAGCCAGCGGTTTGAGAGCCAACAGGACGCACCGGGTCCAAGGGCATCGAGCCGATGAGCCGATCGTGATGAACCCTGTCTGGAACCTTGAACATTTCTTTACCTTTCTAGTCTTGACGATCCGAAATGCTTCGAACGACAGTTGACTGGAGTCAATCTTGATGGAGTTCGACCGCTGGATTCTCTGGTCCAGCAACGTCTGCGAACCTACCGTCGGCCGACGCACCCTCTCGGGCTCGAGGAACTTGAGTGGTTTCCGCGAGGTCGTCTAGGCGGAAAGACGCAAGGCATGCTGATTCGCACCCGCCCGGTCGCATGGGAGGACGCCCGCGATGGCACCAACGATTCCGCGGTCGCGCTTGGTGCAGACCAATGACCGAGACGCTTCCGGAGCGCGAGTTGCACCCCACCTGTCAGTAGCCGCTGATGCATGACCTCGCGCTGCTCGACCTGGTGCTCCCGTACTTGCTCCGGGGGGAGAACCTGGGCGCCCAGCACGCGGCGTTCTCGGTTCTACGCGTCGTCTCGTGGGAGACGGCGGTCGACGACGCCGCGGTGACGATCCGCGGTCGGTGCGAGTTCAACGGGTACGCCCGGATCGACCCGTCCTCGGGCGGCCTCGCTATCACCGCAGGGGTCGACGAGGGGGCCGGGGCCTTCGACGCGAGCCGCCGCACCTCGGTATTCGACATCCGTGAGACCGCGATCGAGTTCGAGCTCTTCGTGCCGAGGGCACCCTCGGCGGTCATCGCTGCGGGTGAGTCCGGCATCACCGCCACGGGATTCGCCCCAGCTCGCGCGGTCCTCACTGCCCTCGGGTCGGGATCGGTCAACGACTACCCCTCTTCGGGGTTCACCCTCGACCTGATCCTCGAGGCACCCTCGATCCGCCCGCCGTTCCTGCACCCGGCCCGGCTGAACGACCAGGGCGTCCTCTCGCCCGACAACTCAACCCGCGAGGTGTCGATCACCCTGCCGAAGCTGCGCTTCCGCCTCAGCCACGGCAACCTGAACCCCAGCCAGCTCCGGTTCGAGCTGGTCTCGATGGGAGTCAGCTCGCTCGACGATCCGGGCGACTTCGGCGTCGCCGAACTCATCACGATGAAGCCCCCCTACGCATACATCGGCGGTGAGAAGGATCGCGTCGTCGGCATCGGCTTCCGCAGCGCGACCCTCGACCTGTCCAGCGACTGGACACCGCCGGCGCTCAAGGACAAGGCCCAGGTCGGCGATGACTGGACCGGTCTGTACCTGCCCGAGGTCCGGCTGTTCGTCTCCCCGGACGGGCTCCGAAACTTCGCCTTCGAGTGCGGCGCTCAGCAGCTGCTGATCGGCCTCGGCCAGACCGGCGGGGTCTGGGGCGACTTCGAGGTCGGCCTGGTGAACCAGGGAAGTGGCGACGTCCGGATCCAGCCGCGGTTCGTGGCGCCCAACGGCCGCGTGTTCGGGGTCACGCCCGCCGGTGCGCATCGCGCGACGGTGCGTCTGCCCGAGCACACCCGACTCATCGTGGACGTCGTCGGCGGGCGCGTACCGCTCGCCCGCTCGGTTACCGTCGGCGGCGGAAGCGCGCAGACCGGCGTCGACTTCAACATCGACCTGTCCACTCTGGCCAGCGTCGACATCGTCATCCGGGTCACTGACTCCAGCGCGACCGCCGTCACCGAGACCCTCACCATTCGAGCCGAGAAGATCGCCGACACTCCGCAGCTCGCCACCCCCGGCCCGCAGACGCCCGCGCCCAACGATGCGACGCTCACCGCGCCGACGGGCGACTTCGCCTTCGAGCTCAGCCAGGGATCGGGCGACGCCGTCACCGTCCGTACGGTGCCGTCCGACGACGCCCTGCGCTGGAGCGTCGATGCGGGAGCGGAGTCGGCGGCGAGCCGCACCACGGATGCGACGGTCGCGGCCGGCACGACGCACACGGTCCACGCTCGGCACCCGGCGGCGAGCGTTCCCCCGCATCTCGACTACTACTTCTTCTTCGACGAGCCGCCCGGCTCGGACATCTCGACAGGTCGGGCGACCGACAAGGTGAGCCACAACCGCGAACCCGGCGCCCAGTCGCCCGCCGCCGCGTATCAGACATATCTGGGCTCGCTCACGATCGGTGCGGACGTGACCATCCACGGCCACGCGAGCTTGGAGGTCGACAACGACACCAAGCGGCGCTACAACTACCTGCTCGCCAACCGGCGGGCGGTCGCGACCCGGGACGCGATCTCGGCGCAGTTCCCGGACAAGAACTTCCACTTCATCATTGACCCGAATCCGGTGTCGACGAATGCTCCGACGCCCGCCGAGATCAACGCGTGGGTGTCTGCCTCGGGGTGGCTGAGTCACGGCTCTCCCGGGGACAACAGCTGGTGGCGCACGATCGTCGACCTGCCGAGCGCAGGGGCCAGCGAGCGGACCGGCCAGGTTACCGTGCGGCGCCCCCCGGTCGGAGCCGCGCCGCCGCCACCACCACAGGACCCGCCACCGCCGACGGCCGCCCCACCGCCGGCCTGGTTCCGTTCCGCCAAGGTGATGGTGCGCATCGTCGACAGCCAGCTGATCGCGCTGCAGCTCGACTGCGAGGTGGACTTCCAGACCCTGTCCGAGGACCGGCTCGCGGCCACTGGCCAGCTGCCCAGCGGTACACCCGCGCCGCGCGGGCACACGCTGGTCAACGGCACGGCGCTCGGTCCGGACAACCCCGCGGACGGCATCACCAAGATGCGGATCCTGGTCCAGACGGACCCGGCGACACGCCGGTGGCTGACCCTCATGTCGGTCGGCGCCGACCCACACGACACCGACGGGCTGTTCTACTTCGGCTGGCTCCCCGGCGAGACGATGCCGGCCTCGAAGGACCTCGGCCTGACGATGCTCGGGTCCTATCTCAGCTTCTGGCCGTTGCTGGCCGCGGCTCCGCCGGTCGACGCCGTCCAGAACGCAGTCGAGGGACGCGACGGCGCAGTGGTCGACGCCGTTCTAGCCGGTGCCGTACTCGTCATCCCTGCCGTGATCGCCGCGATCCCGTGGTTCCAGGTCGAGCGGGTCAAGGTCTTCGGCGCCGAGTATGTGCAGAACTGGCGGGACCCGGACATCGAGGCGAGCCTGCTCTTCGACATCGGCGTCGACTGGTCCGCGAACATCCTCGACCTCGTGATCATCCCGCGGGACCACCCGCTCGCGATCCGCTACAAGGCCATCGGGCTTCGGTTCGCCAACCACGACGACTCGACCAAGCAGTTCTCGCTCCGTCCGGTCTTCGACAGCTCTCGCGGGTACACGATCGACCTCGCCAGCGGCGGCGGCCTGCGGCTGGCCGAGCCGCTCGGCCAGATCCTGCGGATCCTGGGCGCCCGGCTCTCCCGCAGCAACCCACTCACATTCGAGATCGACATCGGCCTCGGCGTGGATCTTGGTGTCGTCTCGATCGACCGCGCGAGCCTGCGGGCCTACCTGGACGAGCCGCGGCCGCCGGAGCTGACAGCCCTGGCCGCGCGGGTCGACATCCCCGGGGCGCTCGTCGGCTCCGGATACCTGCGCATCGGCTCGAGCGTGGACAGCGAAGGCCACACGATCTCGACGATCGGCGGCCAGATCGACCTCACCCTGCGGCCGATCAACCTGCGGGTAGCGGCCGCGGTGGAGATCGCCACCATCCCGGCCGATGCGGGCGGGCCGGCCACCGGCGTCTACGTCGGGCTCAACGTCGTGCTGCCCGTCGGCATCCCGCTCGGCACCACCGGGATCGGGATCTTCGGCTTCCGCGGGATCTTCGGGATGCACTACGAGCGCAACACGGCGATCGGCGCCGGCAGCGGTGTTCCCGCGCTCGAGTGGCTCAAGGCCGCGGACGGCAAGCCGCACCTGCTCGTCAACCCCGCGCACCCGGAGACGCCGCTCTGGGTCCCGCACATCGACCACTGGTCCTTCGGTCTCGGCATGCTCATCGGGACCATGGAGGGCGGGGTCATCATGAACCTCGACGGCACCCTCCTGCTCGAGCTGCCGGGTCCGCGCCTGCTGATCATGATGACGGCCCGGATCGTCTCGCCGCCGCCGTCGATGGACGGGCTCGGCCAGAAGGGCGGCGTGCTCGCCGTCATCGAGATCACCCCCGATCACCTGCTCATCGGGATCCTGATCAGCTGGGAGATCGACAAGCTGGTCAAGATCGTGATCCCGATCGAGGCGATGTTCCCGTTCGGCGCCAACGCCGGCAAGTGGCACATCTACCTCGGCGCGCGGCCGGACTACGGCAAGACCGTCGAGGTAGACGTGCTCGGCATCGTCAAGGGCACCGGGTACCTGATGTTCCGCGGCGACGGGCTCGCGGCGTATGCCGTTCAGCGCGACACGCTGCCCGCGATCAAGGGATTCGGCATCGGGCTCGGCGTGGGGGCGAGCTTCACCTGGGGCGATGTCAGCGCCGGCCTCTACCTGCGGATCGGTGGCGGGATGGACGCCGTGATCGGCTTCGACCCGTTCACCCTGGCCGGCACCATCTGGGTAGCCGGTGAGCTGCGGCTCTTCATCATCTCGATCGGCGCCGACGCGCAGCTGACTGTCATCGTCGCTGAGCAGAGCGGCGGCGACCTCGGTCTGTACGTGCACGGCATCGCCTGCGGGCACGTGAGCTTCCTGTTCTTCGAGGTCTCCGGTTGCGTTGAGATCACCATCTCGAGCCCCGAACCGGTTGCCCCGATGCCGACCCTGATCGAGAAGGTCTCGCTGCAGGCCCGGTCGCCGGCGCTGGCCCAGGGCACCGGTGTCGACCGCGGCGTCGACGTGAGCCTCGGCAGCGGCATCGAGCAGGCGGCCCAGCCGAGCATGAGCGACTCGAACCTGCCGATCGTGCCGATCGACTCGATCCCGATCATCGGTATGACGATCCCGCCGGTCGCCAAGGCCGGGCTCGTCATAGACGGGCTCGGGACGGCGGTGCCGACCGCGCCGGGAGTACCGCCGGATGAGTACAGCGAGCGCTCGGGAGACCAGTACCGCTACGAGATCGAGGCGATCCGCCTCGAGCGGGTGGCCGGCAACGGGTCCGTCCAGACCCCTGCGGTCAACGGGGCCGCGGCGCCGATCGTGTGGTGGACGTCCGCCCCGACGACGGAGCCGAGCCCGATCGCTCAGCTCGCCCTGCTGACCTGGTTCCCGACACCCGCGCCCAAGGCGATCGAGAAGACGGACCACCTGGTCGAGAACGTGATGGACCGCTGGGGGACCGTGTGCGCGACTCCGGCCCAGCCCGCCGAGGTGCTGTGGACGTTCAAGCTCGAGCCGCTCGGTCCGGCCCAGACGGGTTGGAAACTCGAGGGCATCGCGTGGCCCGACGGGCCGGGGACGATTCGGTCCACACCGCCGGGGACCACGCTCGAGGTGACGGAACCGTGGCGCACGGGTGACCCCTCCATCGACAGCGCCCGTGGGATCATCCCGGCGATCGTCGTCGGCGGCCTGGTCCCGTGTCATACCAAGGGCCCACAGCAGCCGCCGGAGGTGTTCGTCGGTCGCCAGGTGCTCGCTGCGAACGACCCGGTCCGCAACCTTGTGACCCGGAGCGTGGACAGTTCCGGGGTCGCGCTGAGCCCTGCGTTCCACGCCAAGGCCACCGACGCGCTGCCCGGCCTGAGCTCGATGGTCAGCCACCCCGCACCGCTCGGTCTCGAAGCGACGATCAACCAGCTCTCCGACCGGATCCCGATCAGCCAAGCACAGCTCGACAGCCTGCAGCCGCTTCACGCGATCGCCGCGGCGGCCGGGCTGAACGCGGGAGCGAGGGCCACCGGGCCTGCCGGGGCCGGTTCTTCGTCGAACGGCGCCGCGGCCTCGAACCAGTGCCCCGTGAAGGCCCTAGAAGCGCCGCTCTTCGACGACGGGCGCCCGACCCTGTTCGGAGACCCGGCAACGGACAAATGGGTCGCCAAGGAGCTCAAGAAGCGCAAGGTCACGCACGGACCCCTCGACGACGTCGTGGTCCTGCACACCGGTGGGTTCGTCACCTTCGGTGTTCTGCTCTTCGTGCCACGCCAGCTCTTCGAAGGCAAGCACGTCATCGTGCGGGCCGTCGCCGCGGACGGCACCGAGCTGGAGTCCGTTGCGGTCACGTCATCGAACTGGGTCAACATCACCCCGTTGCCGGGGAGATGGACCGACCCGTCCGGGCCGTGGGCCGACGACCTGTCCGACCTCGTCCGCTGGGGGAACAGCTCCCCGAACCTCCCGGTCTTCGTCGCGCTGGACAAGGCGCCCGACGCAGTCCGCGTCGAGGTCGGCACGATCGGGCTGAAGCCCTTCGACCCCAAACAGGACAAGCAGGCGAGACCGGCCTACTACGTGGGCGCCGTCGCCGTCACGTCGATGGCCGAGGTGGCTCGTCGCGACTGGGACGACGAGCAGATCACCCGCGACCGCACCACGCTGACCAACGCGATCGGTCCGGCCAGCTCAGCCAACTCGCTCCTCGTACCCAACTCGCTGTACCGGATCGTCGTCGACTGGAGCGGTGCCCGGCGCCGCGACGGTGAAGTCAGAGGGACGGTTGCCGCCCCGATCACCCAGACCTTCTGGTTCGCCACCGATCGCATCGACCCCGATCCGGCGGACGCGACCAAGCTCATCTTCGCCAGTAAGCCGACCCTGCCGGTCCGCCTTGACCCGTGGGTACTCATCACGATCCCCGAAGACGGCGAGAAGGGCTACTACGGCATGGAGGACGTCCGACTCGTCTTCAACACGCACGACGTCGACCGACTGTTCGGCGCCTACGGCAAGGAGCTCAGGGTCCGGTTCCAGGCCGCGAGCGGCCGTCACCCGGAGGCGACCCCCGCGGTCGCCCACCCGTTCCCCATGACGGCGGACTCGCTCACGCCGGTGAAGGCGACCCTGCTCTCGCCCTGGGAGCAGGCCGTCGTTGAGGCGATCGACCGCAAGAACGCCGACGCCGCTGCGACCGGAGGGCCAGGATTCTGCGTGGCCGCCGACGACAGCCGCGAACGGCACACCGTGCTGGACATCCCGATCCCGCTCGACCCGTACATGGACTACATCCTCGATATCGAGTGCGTCGCCGCCGGAGCCGCAGCGAATGCGACCGGCCCGAGCATCTACCGCCGCCACTTCAGCACGGGCGCGTTCGGCACCTTCGAGCAGTTCGCCTCAACCGTCGTCGCGTCGCGGCCGACGGCGCGGTCCACGACCCCGGGAGGCTTCGAGGCGATCAGGGCGTTCTTCGCGGGCCGCCAGCCGAAGGGCAGCGAGCTCGACGATCAGCTGCGCGCCTACGGCATCGAGCCACTTGCCGTACCCGATCGCGCTCGGGTCGTCGTGTTCTGGGAGCAGTCCGGCAGCAGCCTGCCCCAGCCGGTCGCGGTGCTCATCGACGCGACCGAACCGCTGCACCGGTCACGGCAGTACCCGCGGCTGCTGACCGACACCACCGGGCCCGAGAACGCGCAGCGCTGGGTGCTCGAGTCCCGCGAGTGGCTCACCCTGCGTGACCGCAGCAGTGCGGGCCTCATCGCTGCCGACGGCGTCATCTACGCGCCCGGCGAGCAACGCGCATTGATCGTGCTCGCAGCTGGCGCCCGCGGGAAGCAGCTCACCGTCGACCTGGTGGACCATGCGTTCTCCGACCTGGCCTTCTTGCCACAGACCGAACGTGCCGTGACCATCGTGGACCTGCCGCTGACGGCAGCGCCATGGGAAGAGAACTAGGAGGCGACGATGGCGACGCGAACCGTGGACCCGCGCCGATTCCTGCTGATCGGGTCGTTCACCGACTGGTTTGCGCTGGCTCGGCAGCGACTTGACGAGAAGGCCGAGAACCCCGCCTCGATCGCCAAGGAGCGCGGGCTCCGATCGGCGCGGGTGCTGCAACTGCGCTGGGTGACCGATCCGGCCCTGGGTTACCCGTCCGCGCCGTTCACCATCTGGCGCCGACGTTCGAGCGGGGTCACCGCGCCCGGCATCGGCTACTCCACGCCGTCGATCCTCGGGATGAGCTTCGTCGTGCTCGACCGGCCGTGCGTGTACGTGAACGTCACGATGGATGGTCCGGGCGGCGCGGTGCTCGCCTTCTCCGGTATGCCGTACTCCTCGGCGATGCTCACCCCTCAGATCGCAGCGGCCGGTCCCGCCACGGTTGGCTTCAGTGGGCCCCACATCCAGTCGCTGGTGGTACCGATTGGCACCACGATCGTGGACATCACCGGGGTCGACGCCGCCACGGCTGACGACCCCGCCTGGCAGCGGGTCGAGGTCGTCGGACTCCCCGTGGACGGGCGGTTCGCGGGAGTCCAGCGGCTGGACAC
>CAJDUC010000069.1_pt1 | contig 10434 bp, 6 predicted proteins | sample 7390041 | NCBI WGS metagenome assembly CAJDUC01 (sample SAMEA7055666, study PRJEB34461) | soil metagenome | biome: terrestrial ecosystem; feature: Peninsula; material: soil | place: Antarctica | collected 2016 | reverse complement strand
GCAGACGATCTTCATGTCCAGGCCTTGGGCCTTGATGTCCTTGGCGACCTGCGCCGCGGGGCTGGAGACGTTCTGGATCACGATGTACTTCGCGCCCTGTTTCTTGGCCTGGCTCAGCAGGCCGATCTGGTTCGGGGTCTTGGGCATCGGGTAGGCCGTGTAACCCAGCTTCAAGCCCTTTTCGGTGACCCACTTCTGGCCGTCGGCAACCGGGGCGGTGCCGAACGGGCTGTCGTGATGGAAGACCGCGACCTCCGTCTGACCCCCCGCGTCCTTGGCGATCCAGTTGAGTGCTACCCGCATCTGGTCGGAGTACGTCGGCGCCACGACGAAGTTGTAGGGAGACTCCTTCGGGTCGGTGAGAATCTCGGCATACGAGGCGGACATGAACGGCAGTTTGTCGGCGGCGACCTTCTTGCGCAACGCCTCGGAGTCACCGGTGCCCCAACCCTGGATCAGCACGGCGTCGCTGGAGACGTACTTCTTGTAGAGCTCCTCGGCGGCCGGCACCTTGTAGGCGTAGTCGTTGGACTGGGCCTCGATCTTGCGCCCCTCGATGCCGCCCTTGGCGTTGATCCAGTCGATGTAGCCGAGCATGCCCTCGTTGTAGGGCGTGCCCACGTCGCCGGTGGCGCCGGTGAGGTCGGCGATGATGCCGATCTTGATGGGCGTCTTGTCGTCGGACCCGGCCGCCTTGTCGCTACCACCGCAGGCGGTGATCCCGAGCAGCACGGCCACACTGGCGGCCGCGATGGCAAATCTCTTGGTGTGCTTCATTTCCAGCGACTCCTTCTGTTCGGATGACTCTTACTGTTCGGACGACGTGGGCGGATGAGCTCGTGTCTTAGTAGCGGAACGGCCAGAACCGCACATAGTCCTTGATGCGTTGCCAGATGCGCGCGAGTCCGCGCGGCTCGATGATCAGGAAGAGGACGATGACAAGGCCGAAGACGGCGTTCTTGATGGCCGGCAGCTGGTCGGCCAGGAACGGAAGCTGGCCCTTGACCGCATCACTGGCCTCGGTGAGCAAGGCGGGCAGCAGCATCATGAAAGCTGCCCCGTAGACGGCGCCCGCGACCGAGCCCAGCCCCCCGACGATGATCATCGCGAGATAGAGCACGGAGACGTCGAGGGTGAAGCGCTCCCAGGTGACCGTCTCGGTGTAGTGCGCGGTCAGGGCGCCGGCCAGCCCGACGAAACCGCTGGAGACGGCAAAGGCCGTGACCTTGGCCCGGGTGAGGTTCACGCCAATGGCCTCAGCGGCGATGTCATGGTCGCGAACCGCCATGAAGGAGCGGCCGAGCCCTGTGCGGAACAGGTTCCGGGCGGCCAACACGGCGATCACTGCAAGGACGAGCAGGACCCAGTACCACTGGGACTCGAACGTCTCGCGCTTGATCTCCCACCCGAACAGCTCCAGCCGGGAGACGTCGATGAAGCCCTTGCCCTCGGACAGCCAGGTCCAGCGACGGACAACGAAAATGATGATCTCCTGGCTGGCGAGGGTGGCGATCGCCAGATAGAGGCCCTTGAGTCGTAACGCCGGAAGTCCGAAGAATGCCCCGATGCCGGCCGTCGTGAGAACCGCGATCAGCACGCTGAAGACCACGGGAAGCCCGGCGCGCTCATGAAGGATCGCGCTGGTGTAGGCGCCGACGGCGAGGAAGCCGCCCTGCCCCAGGGAGATCTGGCCGGTGAAGCCGACCAGGATGTTGAGGCCGACAGCGCCGATGACGGCGATCAGGATCGTGTTGACGATGCCGAGCCAGTACTTGTCCAGGACGTAGGGCGCGGCGACCAGGGCGATGATCATCAAGCCCAGTCGGGCGTACTCGGCTCGGGTGTGCCGCAGCGCCAGCTCGGCCCGGTAGCTGCGGTGGTGGATGCCGGTTGCGGTTGCCATCGCTCAGACCCTCTCGATCCGTGTCTCGCCGAACAGGCCGTAGGGCCGGACCATGAGGATCAGAACCAGGACGATGTAGGGGATGACCTCGGCCAGGCCGGGGTCGGCATAGCCGGAGACGTACTGCTTGAGCATGCCGATGGTGAGTCCGCCGACGATGGTGCCGGGGACTGAGTCCAGGCCACCGAGGATCACGACGGGGAAGACGATCAGCCCGAAGCTCGCGATGTTCTGCTCGACCGCCGACACATCCGCCAGCAGGACGCCGGCGATCAGTGCGCTGACTGCAGCGAGTGCCCATGCCATCGCGAAGATCCGGCGGACCGAGATGCCCATCGTGAGGGCGGCCTGCTGATCGTCGGCCACAGCCCGCATCGCGATGCCGTGACGAGACCGCCGGAAGAACATCGTGAAGGCGGTCAGGACGAAGGCCGCGATGGCAATGACGAAGAGCCGGTTCAGCGGGACCTGGCCCCCGAAGATCTTGATCGAGTCACGAGGCAGGATCGCCGGTTGCTCACGAACAGAGGTGCCGAAGAACATCTGAACGACCGCCCGCAGGACCGCCGACAGGCCGATCGTCACCATGATCACGCTGATCGGGCTCTCACCGATCATCGGTCGCAGGACGAACCGCTCGACGACGATACCCAGGCCTACCGCGATGAGGATGCCGACGACGCTGGCCAGCACGACCGGCAGGCCGAGCAGCACGAACGCGGCGTAGAAGGTGTAGGCACCGACCAGCAGGAACTCGCCCTGGGCGAAGTTGATGACGCTGGTCGCCTTGTAGATCAGGACGAACCCGAGCGCTGCGAGCGCGAGGATGGCGCCGTCTGCCATACCGTAGACCGTCAGTGACACGAAGGTGCTCATCGGCGGCCACTCCAGACGGGACGGCGGCCTCGGCCGGCGGGAACGACAAAGCCGATCAGGTCGAAGATCCGCAGGTCGATCGTGCGCTCCACGATCGAGCCGTCCTGATAGGTCACCGCGCTACGGACTTCCACACCCGGCTCGCCCTTGTCGAGCGCGGCGATGATGTCGGCGTAGCGCTCGTTGATCACCGAACGGCGGACCTTGCGGGTGCGGGTGATCTCGTCGTCGTCGGGGTCGAACTGCTTGTGCAGGATGGCGAACCGCTGGATCCGGATGCTCTCGGGCAGATCCTGGTTGGCCCGGTCCACTTCCTCGGCGACGAGGTCGTAGACGTCCTTCTTGGCGACCAGGTCGGTATAGGTCGTGTAGGACAGGTGCTGGTGCTCTGCCCATGAACCCACAGTGAGGGAGTCCAAGGTGATCAGGGCCGTCATACCGCCGTGGGCTTCCAGGTCTTCCCCGGCCGCGCCGCCGTCGCCGGCGAACGTGACGGCCTCTTCGATGTAGGGCGAGAACTTCAGCTTGTTCTCGATGAAGGCGCTGGAGAAGCGCGTGCCGTCCGCCGTCTGCAGGACGTCCTTGGCTCGGTCGATGACGACGAGCTGGCCTGCCTCATCAAGGTATCCGGCGTCACCGGTGTGCAGCCAGCCGTCCTTGTCGACCGTCTCGGCGGTCACCTCGGGCTGGCGGTGATAACCACGGAATACCGACGCGGAACGGAGCAGGATCTCGCCATCATCGGTGATCCTTAGCTCGGTGCCGGGGATCGGCGTGCCCACCGTGTTGAACGCGATGGCATCATCGCGGTGCACAACGGCGATGCCGCAGATCTCGGTCTGCCCGTAGATCTGCTTGAGGTTGACGCCGATCGCGTGGAAGAAGCGGAAGACGTCCGGGCCGAGAGGGGCCCCACCGGTGTAGCAGCGTCTGATCCGGGCCAGGCCCAGCTGGTCGCGGACCGGGTGGAGGGCCACAGCGTCGGCGAGGCGATAGGCCAGACCCAGCCAGACACCAGGACCCTGGCCCTTGACCCGACGCCCTGCCACCTTGTCCCCCACGGCGTAGCCCCAGCCAAAGGTCGCCCGCTTGAGCCAGCCGGCCTCGTCGATGCGTACCTGCACCTCTGAGAGCATCGACTCCCAGATGCGTGGCGGGCTGAACATGACGTTGGGGCCGATCTCGCGCAGGTCCGCCTTCTGGGTCAGGGCGTCCTCGGGGAAGGAGATGGTCAGGCCTCGCGAGAGCCCGCAGGCCACAGCGAGCATCTGCTCGCCGATCCAGGCAAACGGAAGGAAGGACACGTAACGGTCCTTGGCGCCGATCGGGTCGACGGCGGTGAGGTGCTCGGCCATCGCCAGCAGGTTGGCATGAGAGAGCTCGCCGAGCTTGGGGCGCGACGTCGTGCCGGAGGTCGTGCAGATGATCGCGATGTCCTCAGCGCTGCACTCGTCCAGCTGGCTGTCCAGCCAGCCGGGTCGCTGCGTTGCGAGTTCTCGGCCGAGCGCCTCGACGTCGGTGAAGTTCCGAAGACACGGATCGGTGTAGGACTCCAGACCGTGCGGGTCGTAGAAGATGATGGTCTCGACGAGCAGTGCGGGACCCCCTTCAGCTCCGGTCGCGCCCAGGCCTGTCTTCTCGTCGTCTCGCAGTCGCAGCAGCTTGTCCACCTGCTCCTGGTCCTCGGCCACGACGACCTTGACCCGAGCCAGGGTCAGGATGTGCCTCAGCTCCTCGTTGATGCTGGTGGGGAAGATGCCGACCACAGCGGCCCCCAGTGTCTGCGTCGCGAGCTCGGCGATGAGCCACTCGGGCCGGTTGTCCCCCAGGACCGCCACGACATCGCCCCGTTGGATCCCGAGGGAGGCGAGCCCGTGCGCGAAGTCGCGCACCCGGTCGTTGTACAGGCTCCAGGTCACGGGCTTCCAGATGCCGTAACGCTTTTCCTGAAGTGCCACATCGTGCGGACGCTCGGTGGCGAGTCTCGCCAAGAGCTGCGGGAAAGTGCTCACTCTGCCCCCTCCGCTCCCAGGTAGGCCTCGATGACGGCCGGACTGCGCTTGACCTCGTCAGGAGTGCCATCGGCAATCAACCGGCCGAAGTCGAGGACGCTGACCCGGTCCGAGATATCCATGACGACGTTCATGTCGTGCTCGATGAGGACCACGGTGACGCCGGCGAGCTCGTGGACGTCGAGGATGTAGCGCGCCATGTCCTCTTTCTCCTCGGCGTTCATACCGGCCATCGGCTCGTCCAGCAGCAGCAGCGCCGGCTGGATGCAGAGCGCCCGACCGAGCTCTACGCGCTTCTGGATGCCGTAGGCGAGCGACCCGACGGCGTGGTGGCGATAGGCCTGCAGCTGAAGCAGGTCGATGACCTCCTCGACCAGGCCGCGATGAGCGATCTCCTGGCGGCGAGCCGGTCCGAACCACAGAAGGGACGCGGCCACGCTGTGGTTCATGTGGATGTGCCTGCCGAGCATGAGGTTCTCGAGGACGGTCAGCTGGGCGAAGAGCTCGATGTTCTGGAAGGACCGGGCCACCCCCAGCCGGGCGATCCGGTGCGGCGCCAGCCGGGTGAGCTCATGGCTGGTGGCACCACGGTCGGCACGGCCGGCACCGGTATGCAGGACGATGTTGCCTTCCTGGGGGTGGTAGAGGCCGCTCGCGCAGTTCAGCAGGGAGGACTTGCCGGCGCCATTGGGCCCGATGACCGCATGAATATGCCCTTGGGTGACGGTGAAGCCCACGTCGGTCAGTGCCGTGACGCCGCCGAAGCGCAGGGTGACGTCATGCACCTCCAACAGGGGCTCACCTGCGCGCACCCCGCTGGAGTTCAGGGTGTGCTGGTATGCCCGGGTGAGCACGTGGAGACCTCCTCGTCGCCGGACATACCGGCTGTTGCCGGCGGTTCCGAGTGAGCATAGGGTTCCACTATGTGAAAGGCAATACCTTTTTTCGGAATGGATGTTCGATGTTATCGTCCTTTCATCGACTGTGAGCCCCGTGATATTTCGCTGACGTTGCACATCCCCTCGAGGAGAGACCCGATGCAGAACGACGCCGACACCGCCGATGGTCGCGGCGGTCTTGGCACCGTCCGCAATGCGGTCGTGCTGCTCGAGCTGCTCAGTCGAGGGCCCGCCTATCAGCAGCTCACCGACCTCGCCGAGAGGTCCGGGCTCTCCGTGCCGACGGTCCACCGGCTGCTGCGTTCGCTCGTGCTCGCTGACCTGGTCGAGCAGGACCCGCGTTCCTCCCGCTACGGCCTGGGCCCAGAGCTGACCCGGCTGTCCCATCTGTACCTCGCCCGGCTGCCGATCCTGGGCGCCCTGGCCCCCTACCTCGTGCAGCTCCGCGACCAGGTCGGATCCACGGTGCATGTTGAGGTTCTCGTCCGCGGACAGGCCGTCTACATCGACCAGGTCGACGGCGATGACCACGGGATCTATCGGGACGCGCACCGCGTCCACCCAGCCTTCGCAACCGCTGGTGGTCGGGTACTCGCCGCCCGGGGGGATGCTGAGGCCTGGAAAGCCGCCTGGGAGGTCGCCTCTCCGCAGGATCAGCAAGAGGCCGATCGCGGTCGGGACACGTGGGCGCGGGCGAGCCACCTGGTCACCGACGGTCCGGATCCCAGCGCGCCACGGGAGATTGCCGTGCCGGTCATGGACGGTCATGGTCTTGCGGTCGCCGCACTTGCGGCCAACCTGCCACCCATTGCGGATGCGGCACAGGTCGAGGCGACGGCCGCCCACCTGCGTCTCGCCGCCGCAGCAGCAGGAAGGACCCTGGGTCATGGCTGAGCAGAGCCCCGCCGCTGGCGACTCCTCCGGCGCTGCAGCAGCCGCCGCCATCACAGACTCCTTCGACCTCTCCGCCTGGGCCACGGTCGCGTCAGAGCTGACCTGGACCAGGCCGTATGACGACCTGTGGGTTCCGGGGCACGCCGGCGGCGCATGGTTCGCGGGTGGGCAGCTGAACGCGTCGGTCATCTGCGTCGACCGGCATCTGCCGCACCGGGCTGATCAGGTCGCGATCCTCTGGGAGGGCGAGCCGGGTGACCGCAGGTCGCTGACCTTCCGGCAGCTCCATGATGAGGTGCTCGCGCTGACCCGAGGCCTGCGCGGCCTCGGCGTGGTGCCGGGCGATCGCGTTGTCCTGCATCTGGGCTGGCTGCCCGAGACGGTCGTAGCCATGCTCGCGTGCGCCCGCATCGGTGCAGTGCACACGATCATCCCGACGCCTCTGCCCGCCGAGGCCCTGGCCGACCGGCTCGAGGATCTGACCCCCAAGATCCTGTTCACCCAGGACGGTGCCTGGCGGCGGGGAGCGGCGCGGCCGTTGAAGACCCTCGCGGACGAGGCACTGAGCGCTGTCGCCGGTTTTGGCGTCGAACAGACCATCGTCGTCCGCCGGACCGGCATGGATGTGGCCTGGTACGAGGGTGATCGGTGGTACCACGACCTCATTGCCGGCAGCCGCCCCGGCCGGAAAGTAGGCCGCCTCGGTGACGCGGCGCCGGCGAGCCTGCCGGCCAGCCACCCACTCATCGCGGTCAACCTGGCCAACCGCCGCGGTCGTCCGGTCACGGTGCTCCACGCCACCGCGAACGTCATGGCCAGCTCCACCGCAGTGCACCGACGCGGCATCAGCGGCGGCGGCGTGTTCTGGTGTGCGGGCGACGTTTCCTGGCTCGGCGCCCAGGTCCACGGGATCTACGGCCCGCTCGCCTGCGGAGACACCACGGTCATGTTCGAGGGCACGCTCGACGTTCCCACGCACGCCCGCGCGTGGGAGGTCATCGAGCGATACGGCGTCGCGACCCTGTTGACCTCACCATCGGTCGTCCGAACCATGCGGGGCTGGTCCCACGAGCTGCCCGACATGGGCTCGATCAAGTCCCTGGCGCGGGTCGTCACCATGGGTGAGCCGATGGATCCCGAGCTGCACGAGTGGCTGCTGCGCGACCTCGGCCGGGGCGACCTCGAGGTCGCCGACGGCTGGGGTCAGGTCGAGCTCGGGGGCATCGTACGTCTGGACCGTCCGGTGGACCCCTCGGGGATGCCAGACCCGGGACTGCAGATAGTCGACGCAGCCGGCCGGCCGGTGCCACACGGTGATTCCGGCGAGCTCGTTCTGGGCCGGCCGTGGGCCGGGACCATGGGTCAAGCCGAGGGCCCGACCATAGAGGTCACCGAAAGCCACTGGTCCCGCCACCCGGCGGTCTACGCCACTGGTGACCTGGCCCGGCGCAGATCTGACGGCGCGATCGAGTTCCTGGGGCGCACCGACGAGGTGGTGTCGGTGGCCGGGCAGCTCGTGTCGCTCACTGAAGTGCGCGAGGTGCTGTTGGCTCACCCCTTCGTGCGGTCCGCTGACGTCGTTGAGCGCAAGGACGGTCAGATCGGTCGATCCCTTGCCGCCGCAGTGGTTCTCGCAGCCGAAGCGCTCCCAGAGACTCCGGATCTTGTTGCGGTGGCCCGCGACCTGCTCGATGCGGTCCGCGAGGTGATGGGCGGGCTGGCGCGGCCGCGAATACTGCTGTTCGTGGACCGGTTCGGTGACGAGCTCACAGCTTCAGATCGACGAGATGCACTGGCAACGTTGGCTGCTCGCGAGACGCACGGGCCGCTGCAGCTGACCTGGTCGCAGGTCGTTGCTGCCGCCGCCCGCAGCCCGCGAACCTAGTCGGCCTACGAAATACGATCGCCGCGCTCGAACATCTCGACTACCGCCCGGGCACTCGGCGTGCCGACACCCGGGTCGTCGCCCGCGGCCAGCAGCACCCGGACCACGTCGTCCCACGGTCCGTCGGTGGTGATGACCTCAGATTAGGACGAGATCGCCCCCCTGTTCTCGAGCTCGTCGAGACCGTGTTGACCGGGAGTCGTCACATGGTGGTGGGCCTCGATTCGCACGACCGCCGCCCACCCCGATCCCGTCACCAGGCGCAGGTGCTGGCCGCTCGGGCAGACCGCATCCAGCGGGTGAAGCTGAGCCCGGCTCTCATCGGCTCCTGAGACCGCCGCCGAACCGGTGAGCAGCACCAGCACCTCGCTTTCGGAGACAGCGGTCGGCCGGGTTTCGGACAGATGCCTGACGGCAACCATGGCCGAATGCCGGTCGGCACGCGTCATCACGTTGAGGTCACGAGTCGGCCCAGCCGGCAGACTGCATGAGGTCTGGCTCGCCCCTTCGAAGCTCAGCGACTCGTGCAGACCCAGGACGTGGGCGACCCCGTCGACCACGAGATCCATCCGGTCGCCCTCAACCAGCGTGATCACGCGGTCGAAACCCGGGAACGCCGAGAACGGGCCTGGCTCGCTGACATCGGCGATGCTGATCCGCCAGTCGAAGCCGTCCGGCCCAGACCCGCCAGAGGCCACGATCTCGCGCGTCACGCCGCCGCCGTTACGCCAGGGCACGGCGGGGAGCTCGGTGAAGCGCACGATGCCCAGGTGTCCGGGGCCGTGGACTGGATCTGGGCTCGAACGTTGGCCTTGCGTCTGGTCAGGACCCATGTCGGCCGCGCTCCTCGAGCGCGCTGGCGATGGGAACACCAGGTCGATAAGTCAGATGCAGGTATGACGGCGCGTCCAGGAGCGTCAAGTCCGCGCGGTTCCCGGGTCTGATCACGCCGATATCAGCGCGGTGCAACGACTTGGCACTCACAACGGTCGCGGCTCGCAGGGCCTCCGCCGGCGTCATGCCCATCTCGCGAACCGCCAGCGCCAGAACAAACGGCATCGACGACGAGTAGCAGGTGCCGGGGTTGCAGTCGGTGGCCAGAGCGACACTCACGCCGGCGTCGACCAGGCGCCGAGCGTCGGGGTATCGCGAACGTGTGGAGAACTCCGCACCGGGTAGGAGCGTGGCAACGGTGGTGTCTGATGCTGCGACGAGCGCCTCGATGTCCTCTTCGGACAGGAAGGTGCAATGGTCAACGCTGGCAGCACCCATCTCGACCGCGAGGCGCACGCCGGGGCCGGGGCCTAGCTGGTTGCCGTGAACTCGAAGGCCGAGACCTGCGTCCCGACCCGCGGACAGCACGACCCGTGCCTCGTCCCCGGTGAACGCGTGCGGGCTGCGTGGCTCGCAGAACACGTCGATCCAGCGGGCGTGGGGGGCACACGCCGACAGCATCTCTCCGGTGACCAGCGCGACATAGTCGCTGCGCCGGTCGACATACTCCGGAGGCACGACATGGGCGCCGAGGAACGTTGTCTCAGAGGTGAACTCGGCAGCGATCCGCAACGAACGCGCCTCATCGTCAACGCTGAGGCCGTAGCCGCTCTTGATCTCGACCGTGGTCGTTCCTTGGGCGCGCATCTCGGCAACACGCGCGCTGACCAGGGCACGCAGCGAGTCGTCATCGGCGGCCCGGGTGGCCCGGACCGAGTTGGCGATACCGCCACCGTCGTACCTGACGCCGGTCATCCGGGCGGCAAACTCCGCCGAGCGGTCACCCGCAAAGACGAGGTGCGAGTGTGAGTCGACGAAGCCCGGGATGACCGAACACCCGCCCACGTCCCGACGCCGATCCGCCTCTGGCGCCCTCGCCGCCGGCCCGACCCACGAGATGAGCCCGCCCTGAACAACGACCGCAGCGTCGCGTAGAAGGCCCAGCCGCTCCGAGTGGTCGGCCCCCTCCAG
>CAJDUC010000060.1_pt2 | contig 10442 bp, 6 predicted proteins | sample 7390041 | NCBI WGS metagenome assembly CAJDUC01 (sample SAMEA7055666, study PRJEB34461) | soil metagenome | biome: terrestrial ecosystem; feature: Peninsula; material: soil | place: Antarctica | collected 2016 | reverse complement strand
CCAAACGCCCGACGCCCGCCACACCTCGCGGCCCGCGCCACGGAACCCGGCCCGCCGCACACCACGCGCCACGAGCCCGAACACACGCCACGAGCATCCGCCGTTGCTACGCAAGAGGGCGCCAGGACTCGCGGCCCGTGTTGCGGCGCTGCGAGGCGTGAGCTGGAGGGCGACCGGATGTCTAGGGGAGCGCGCGTCAGACGGGGTCAGCCGGGGTCAGGCGGGGCGGGCGAACTCGGGCTCGAGGACCTCGCCGTTGAGCACGTCGAGGGTCCAGCCGTCCGGGCCGCTCTGTGCCACGGTGAGGGCAGCGTTCAGGATCGTCGGGATGGGGCGGTCGAGGATGCGGATCAGACTCAGCCGGATCAGAGTGCCGTGGCTGACCACGACGATCCGGGCGCCCGGGTAGGCGCTCGCCAGCATCCGCAGTGCGTCGACGCCTCGGTCGGCAACCTCGGCCTCGGGCTCTGCGCCGCGGAAGCCACCGTTGCCGGTCGGTCCGCCCAGTTCGCGCAGTGCGTCGAGCTCGGCGCCGGCGCTGAGACCCTCGGCAAGGCCGTAGTCGCGTTCGACGAGGGCGGGCATGCGCTGCGTGACGGTGAGCCCCAGGCCGTCGGCGATCAGATCGGCCGTCTCGGCCGCCCGCGACAAGGGCGAGGAGACGATGAAGTCCCAGTCATACGATGACAGCGCCCCGACGGCGGCGACAGCCTGGGCGCGTCCGGTCTCGTTCAGCGGAATATCGGACCGGCCCTGGATGCGCATCAGCGCATTCCATTGGGTCTGGCCGTGGCGGACAAGGGCGAAGGTAGTTGCAGAACTCACCCGTCCATTCTCCTCCAGCGCCCCGGCCGCGGTCACCCCTACCGGGCGGCGACGGAGTCGGCCGCGGCCGGTGCGCCCACGTTCGACGTCTTGAGCAGCCGGACGAGGGCGCGCACCGACCAACCGAACAGCACGATGACCAGGAGGTTGCGCATGGTGAGGAGCAGCACGGCCAGGGGGTCGCCATCGATCAGCTGCAGGTAGAAGATCGGGAAGATCATGGTCGTCAGCACGCTGATCGCAAGCATGAGATAGGCCGCGGCGCGCCACTGCCGCCAGGCTCGGGTCGCGCCGACGACCACGATCGGCACCAGCCAGAGCATGTACTGGGGGGAGCCGACCTTGTTGAACACAATGAAGGCCCCGACCAGGGAGAGCGAGCCGAGGAGCAGAAGCAGGGTCGGTTCGCTGCCGCGCCGGAGCCCAACGAGAAGGAGCACGAGCACCGCGCCGACGGCCAGGAACATCAGCGGAGTCATCACCTGTGCGGCGAACGTGGTGCCCGGGCCAATGACCTCCCGGGTCGCAATGGCGTAGTTCTGGTAGATGACGGTGCCTGGCCGCCCGGCTGAGGCCAGCCATACCCAGGGTGTGGTCACGGGAGCCTCAAGCTGAAGGGCACGGTCGGACTGCATGGTGATGAAACCGGTGAGAAAACGGATGCCGCCAGCGGCCCAGACCAGGCCAGCGACGCCCACGCTGATGGCCGCGCCCGTGGCGGCGACCAGCCACCGGCGCCGCACGACGGCGACCACCGCCAGCATCACGGCGGCGGGCCAGACCTTGATCCAGGTCGCAGCCGTGAGCAGAGCCGCGGCCGCAACGGGACGGCGGGCGAGCAGCACGAGGGCGATGATCACGAGCGGCGCGGTCAGTCCCTCCAGCCGCAGCAAGGCGACCGGGCTGAGCACGAAAAGGATCACCAGCCAGAGCCACGCCGCCCGGTAGCCGCGGGCGTCCCGGCCTCGGTCGATGAGCGCAGCAACGGCGAGGGCGTTCAACGACATCGTCATCAGGAACCAGAGCAGCTGAAAGAGGAGGGGCCCGCCCAGGCCGGCCAGCACGATCGGCAGGAGCGCCCCGATCGGATACACCCACTCGACGTTGATGCCCTGCCACAGGTGGTGGACGAGCCCGTTCTCCGCCCAGGTGCGGTAGAGCGGCAGGTCACCCAGCACGCGTCCGGTGAGGATGGTCGGCAGCAGGGCGAGCAGGAACACGGCGTGCACGGCGAGGAAGGCGAGCACCATGGCGCGGGGGCTGTGCAGCCACGCGAGCCTGGCCGGGGTGATGGCGCGGGAGAGCCGGCGATCGGCGCGGTCGAGAATCAGGGACACGGCACTCACCTCTAGGCACGTCGACATCCGGTGTGATGCCTGACGCCAGCGTAGAAAGCCCAGATGACAGGGAGGGGTTCGTCAGGCGTCCAGCGGGCGACGGATCTGAGAGTGCTCTCAGCGGAACTGCCCTGACGGCGTCTGTCGGTTCAGGTCACGGGGGAGGACGCGAACAGCACACGCTCGCTGGCCACGAGGTCAGCGGCCTCGAACAGTCGGGACAGATCCCCACCGGCCGCGAGGCGCTCGGCCTCGCTTTGCGGGGCCATTCGGCCCAGCATGACTCCACCCAGGGCGCGCACGGCGCAGGCCGCGATGATGCCCTCGGGGGTTCCGCCGATGCCCATCACGAGGTCGATTGCGCTGCCCGGGGTGGCGGCGGCGATCGCCGTCGACACGTCGCCCTCGGCGGTGAGGCTCACTCGCGCGCCGGCGGCTCGCAGCTCCGTGATCAGCTCGGAGTGGCGAGGCTTGTCGAGCACGGCAACCGTGAGGGAGGCCTCGGTGACGCCGGATGCGGCCGCGTAGGCGCGGAGGTTGGCGGTGGCGGTTCGGCGCAGGTCGAGCACCCCGCGACCGGCGGCGCCCGCGATGAGCTTTTCCATGTAGAAGACCCCGGCCGGATCAAACATGGTGCCGCGCGGAGCGAGCGCGATGACGCTCACCGCTCCGGGAAGCGCCCGCGCGGCCAGGCTCGTGCCGTCGAGGGGATCGACGGCGATGTCGCAGTCCGGGCCGCGGCCCGTGCCCAGCCGTTCCCCGTTGGCGAGCATCGGCGCCTCATCCTTCTCGCCCTCACCGATCACGACCGTGCCGGAGAACGGTGCATCCATCAGGATGGCCCGCATCGCCGCGACGGCAGCCGCATCCGCGGCCACCTTGTCGCCGCGGCCGACCCATTCCCGGGCGGCTGCGGCCGCGGCGTCGGTCGAGGCGCGGACGGCCTCGACCAGGTCGGACGGCCAGAGGGCGGCGCCGATCACGGTGGTCGGGGAGGCGCCGTCGGGAAGGTTCGTCTGCGGCATCCGCCACCTCATTGCTCGAGAGTTCGCCCCGTGACCGGGGAATCCCAGCCTATCGGGCGGGTCGATCCCGATCCCGGCTCAGGCTGCCACCCGGGCGCAGGCTGCCACCGGGGCTCAGGACAGGAGTTCGCGGATATCCGCCGCCGTCAGCGCGGAGCCGCGCGGCGCGGCATCCGTCATCACGCTCTCGAAGAGTCGCGCCTTGGTGGCCTTGAGCGCCATCACCTTCTCCTCGATCGTGTCCTTGGCGACCAGTCGGTAGACCATGACGTTCTTGGTCTGGCCGATGCGGTGCACCCGGTCTACGGCCTGCGCCTCCGTGGCCGGGTTCCACCAGGGGTCGAGCAAGATGACGTAGTCGGCCTCGGTGAGGTTGAGGCCGAAACCGCCGGCCTTGAGGCTGATCAGGAACACCGAGTTGGTGCCGTTCTTGAACTCGTCGATGACCCGTGCTCGTGCCCTGGTCTTGCCATCGAGGTAGGAATAGCTGATCCCGGCGGCATCGAGCCGGTCCCTGGCCTTGCCGAGGTACTGGGTGAATTGGCTGAAGATGAGGGTGCGGTGCCCCTCCGCGACGGTGTCCTCGAGCAGTTCGAGCAGCGCGTCGAGTTTCGTGGACGGGATCCCCGCATACGCCTCGTCGTAGAGGCTCGCGTCGAGGCTGAGCTGGCGCAGCATGGTGAGCGAGCGGAAGATCTCGAACCGGTTCGCGCTGAGGTCGTCGATCAGGCCGAGCACCTTCTGCCGTTCCCTGGCCAGGTGCGTGTCGTAGACCCGGCGGTGCTTCGGGTTGAGCTCGAGTTCGAGCACCTGCTCCTGCTTCTCCGGCAGGTCGCCGGCCACCTGGTCCTTGGTGCGGCGCAGCATGAACGGGCGGATGCGTCGGCGCAACTGGCCGAGCCGGTCGCCGTCGACGTCGGTCTCGATCGGTTTGCGGTAGTAGTCGGTGAACCGCCCGGGGCTGGGGAACAGCCCGGGAGCCGTGATCGAGAGCAGCGACCACAGCTCCATCAGGTTGTTCTCCATCGGCGTGCCCGTGATCGCGAGTTTGAACGGCGTCTTCAGACGTCTGGCACACTGGTGCGCCCTGGACTGGTGGTTCTTCACGAACTGGGCCTCGTCCAGCAGGAGCCCGGCCCAGTCCAGCCCGTCGTAGCTCTCGTAGTCGAGCCGGAACAGGGTATACGAGGTGATCACGACGTCGACCCCCTGGGCCACCTCGGCCAGGCTGGTGCTGCGCTTCGCCGCGGTTTGGGTGATCGTGGCGACACGGAGGCTTGGAGCGAACCGGGCGCACTCCGCCGCCCAGTTCGACACCACGCTGGTCGGAGCCACGACGAGGAACGGGGCGCTGGCGGTGCCGGTGGCGCCGGCGGCCGACCCCGACGCCTGCTCGTGCGCGTGGGCGATCAGCGCGATGGCCTGCAGCGTCTTGCCGAGCCCCATGTCGTCGGCGAGGATGCCGCCCAGGCGGTGGTCGTAGAGAAAGCTCAACCAGTCGAACCCGGCGTGCTGGTACCCGCGCAGGGTGGCGTGCACGGCTGAGGGGAGCGGGCGCCGGTCGATCCGGTCGGAATCCGTGAGCCCGGCGACGGCGGTGCGCCAACCCTCGGCCTGGGCCGCGACCACGCCGAGCGACTGCAGTTCTTCCCAGAGGTCGGCCTGGAACCGGCTGAGCCCGAGCGACTCAGCGCCGGCGTCCTGCAGGCCGCGGGCCTCCTCGATCAGCCGGCGAAGCTGCTCCAGTTCGGGTCGGTCGAGGCTGAACCAGGTGCCGCTGGGCAGGATCAGGATCTCCTGCGCGGCCGACAACGCCCGGAACAACTCGTCGAACGGGATGTCCTCCCCGTCGATGGTGACGGTCACGGCGAGGTCGAACCAGTCGTGGGCGGCGGTGCTCTCCGTCGTGGCCAGGCTGATCACCGGCGCCTCCTCGGCTGCCCGGTACTGCGGGGCGTCGGCGCTGACCATGACTCGCACGTCGGGCAGGACCTCGAGCTCCGGAACGGTCCGCGCCAGAAACTCGATCATCGCCGCACCCGCGAGCGTCGATATCAGGGCCAGGCGCGGGTGCCCCTCCGGCATCGCCTCGGGCGTGCCGTCGGGCGTGGCCTCCAGCGCGGGGTAGCCGACCAGGACGGGAGCGAGGGTGGCGAGGATGTCCTGCTCCCGGGCTGGATCCCGGAAGCGGGAATCGCCGGGGGCCGGCCGGAGAGTGCTGCGGTGGAGCACGGCGCCTGCCCCGGGGGAGAGATATTCCCAGTCCCAGCGCAGCTCCAGGCGTGCCCCTGGCTCGTGGGTCAGCGATAGTGTCAGCCGGGGTCTGGGCGACTCCGGCAGGTCGAACGATCCATCGGTGCTGGTCAGGGTGAGCTGTCGACGCAGGAATGGGTAGAAGTCGGCGAGGAACAGGGCCTCGTCGGCGCCGGGAACGACGAGGTTGTCGGCGGACGCGGCCAGGGCGAGCAACTCGGCCCCCAACTGGTGCTCGAGTGGCGCGAGGACGAGCGCGGACCGCCCGCCGTCGGCCGCGGGTGCGGGTGCGGAGCCGGGCTTGCCCCGGGCGAAGACGCCGTGGGCCGGGCTGCCGATGAAGCCGAACTCGGCCAGGCCGAGCCGACGTCCGGCCAGGATGACGGCGGGGGCCAGGACCAGTCCGCCGCCCTCCCGGCGAATGTCGATCTGCAGAGCGGCGGGGCTCGGCGACACACTCACCCGTTCTGGGCCGCCCACACCGGTGACCAGGGCGACTCCCGCGGTCCGCGCCTCGGCGAGGACCTCCCAGAATGCCCGGTTGGCGAATCCGTCGAGCAGGATCCACTGTTGAGCGAAGCCGTTCGATCGGTTGCCGGCCGAGTACAGCGCGTAGAGCGCCTTGAGCACCGCCAGCTGACCGGGATCGTAGCTGCCGTAGATGTACGCGAGGTTGTCCCAGGTGAGGTTGCCGCGGATCCATTTCCCTTTTTTGCCCATGATGACCGGTCGGGCCCCCAATCGCGCACGAGTCGCGCCGCCGCCGAACCGGGCGTCGCGGCCGGGGTCCTGCAACTCGAACTGGATGCCGACCGGCGTGACGGCCTGGACGGTGGCGGTCGGTCGGGCGATCGGCGCGAGGGCGCGCTGCCAGTCCGGCAGTGCGGGTGCTGCCGGCGGGCCGGACGACGGCTCGAACCGGGGCATCCGGCGGTCGCCGACCGCGCGGCCGGGCTCGGCGACGGGACGATCGTCGCCCGCGGGGGCGCCGGCGCTGACGAGCAGGAGGGCGGCCACATGCTTGCAGTTCTTCTTGATCGGGCATGTGCAGACCCCGGCGGCCCGCACCAGGGCACCGGCGGCGTTCGTCGTGAATGACACGGTCACGGCATAAGGCTCCTGGCGGGTGCCCTGGACCTCCCCGAAGAGCTGGGCCCCGGCGCCGAACCATTCCTGCCGGGTGACGTTGCCATTGCGCGCGTAGCGCTCGCCGCGAGAGAACGCCTGGCTGCCCACCAGTAGTGCAATCTGGTGGGAACTGAGCGAATGAGCCATAAGGAGGGTCCTATTCTCCCACGGGAATGCGTCGCACCGACCGGCCGGCCCGCGTCGACCGCCTCGGGTCAGTGCTCGACGGAAGAACCCTTCCGCAGGGTGTGACCCTGGAAGAATGCCGGGTCGGTGCGCCGCATCAGCAGCATCAACACCACACCGCCGAGGAAGAGCACCATGGCCAGGATGAAGACGAGTCCGACCCCGCCGATATTCGACCCGCTGCCGTAGTCGGGATTGATGCTGTCATAGAGGGTGGTGACGAAGATGACGACCAGGATGATGCCGCCGAGCAGCGGGGCAAGGAACTTGAGCAGGAAGGCCCGGGGTCGGCCGAAGGCCTCGGCCCGGAAGTACCAGACGCAGGCGAACGCGGTGACGCCGTAATAGAAGCAGATCATCATGCCCAGGGTGAGGATGGTGTCGGTGAGAACGTCGGTGCTGAGCACCCGCATCACCGCATAGAACAGCCAGGCGACGATGCCCGCCACCACCGTGGCGAAGCCGGGCGACTTGTAGGTCGGACTGATCGAGGCGAAGCGGGTCGGGAAGGCCTTGTAGTGGCCCATCGCGAGCATGGTGCGGGCCGGCCCCACGAACGTGGACTGCAGCGACGCGGACGAGCTTGACAGCACGGCCAGCGACATCAGAATGGCGAACGGGCCCATCACCGGCCCGGCCAGGGCGGCGAACACGTTCCCCTGGATCTCGTCGTTGCCGAGTCCGAGGTCGCCGGTGCCGATTCCGGAGAACATCAGGGCCGCGACCGCGACCAGCACGTACAGCCCGAAGATGACGCTGACGGTGAGGGTGGCCGCACGTCCGGGCGTGGTCTTCGGGTTCTTCGTCTCCTCGTTCATGGTGAGGGTGACGTCCCAGCCCCAGAAGATGAAGATGGAGAGCGACACCCCCGCCGCGAAGGCGGAGAAGGAGGGAGCCAGGAACGGGTTGAACCAGTCGGCGCTGAAACCGAGGGCGTCGAAGGCGGTTCCGTTGCTGACGTGAGAGAAGGCGGCGACGCTGAACCAGATCAGTACCACCAGCTGGAATGCCACCAGCACGTATTGCACGGCCTTGGTGGTCTCCATGCCCCGGTAGGAGATGTAGCAGGCCGCCGCCATGAAGACCAGGCAGGTGAGCACGTTGATACCCACGTTGGCGGCGAGGTCGGCCAGGGCAGGGGTGCCGAACAGCTGGGCGAGCATGAGGTAGAAGAAGTCGACGGCGACCCCGGCGAGGTTGGAGAGCACGACGACGGTGGCGACGATGAGTCCCCAGCCGCCCATCCAGCCGATCCAGGGGCCGAAGGCACGGGTGGCCCAGGTGAAGGAGGTGCCGGCATCCGGCATGGCGTTGTTCAGCTCGCGGTAGCCGAGGGCCACCAGGAGCATCGGGATGAATCCGACCAGGAAGATGCCCGGAAGCTGCGTGCCTACGGCGGCGACGGTCGGGCCGAGTGACGCCGTCAGGGTGTAGGCCGGAGCGATGCAGGAGATGCCGATCACGGTCGCGCCCAACAGGCCGAGCGAGCCGGCGCGGAGACCCTTGTCGGACAGGCCGCCCGCGCCTGTGGTCGGGGTGGCTGCGTCGGGAGCAGGGTGCACGTTTGTCATGAGGGACCGGCCGTCAGCGGGTCAGGCGTGCGTGGGTGCCGGTGGGCACGACGACGAGCGGAACGGGCAGCGCGTGCAGCATCCGGTGCGCCGTGATGCCGAGGAAGATCATGGTGGGCTGGGCGAGCCGGCTGGACCCGACGAAGGCGAGCTCCGTCTCCTGCCAGTCGAGAGCCTCGACGGCCGCCTCGACACTGTGCCCCGATGCCACTTCGGTGGTGATGAACCCGTGCGCCCGCGAGTGGGTCGAGAAGTAGTCGAGTACGGTGCGCAGGTGGGCGCCGCTCTCGTTCTCGTCCGCCACGGCCTCGCCGCCGGTCGCGTGGGTGCGGTGGGCGTCGACCTCGACCAGGGTGACGAAGCGCACGTCGACGGTGAGACCCTCGGTGAAGGCGATCACCGAGTCAAGCAGGGTGCGCCAGCCCGGCCTGGTGCCGATCGCGCAGGTGATCCGGCTGATCTGTTCCGGCGCCCGGTAGCCGTGCGGGGCGAGGGCGACCGGCACCGGCGCGGCGTGCAGCAGCCCGTTCGCCACGCTGCCGATCGTGAATCGGTTCAGGATGCCGCGGCGCGACGCCCCGACGACGATCCGGTCGGAGTCGAAGCGTTCGACCGCCTGCAGCAGGCCTTCGGTGGCGGAATCGGCCCAGAGCAGGTGAGTCGTCGCGACGACATCCGCCGGGATACGCAGCGCCGCCTGGCTGAGCCATTCCAGGGCCTGCTCCTCGAGCAGCGACTCGAAGTCGGCGGCCGAACCACCCACCTTGGTCGGCACGGCGGATGAGTGCGGCAACACCAGGCAGAGCCGCAGCTCGGCACCGGTCAGGCGGGCCAGGGCGACACCCAGCTCGATGGCTTCGTTGCCGCGTCCGGTTGCTTCGTAGGCGACGACGTAGTTGGCGACTCTGCTCACTAGCTCACTCCTTCGATTCGGTGGATCCGGCGATCGCGCGGAGTGCGGTGCGTGCGGGCGATGCGTGGTGCGGCCGTCGGGTTCGTCGGCCGGATCGCGCGGGTCCAGTCATCCACACCGTACAGCCAGAGCGGGGCCGGTGGGGCCGGGAAACGGTGGTCGGGCGCGGATCATGCGCCGGCTCCGCATCCGCATCCGCATCCGGCCCCGGCGCCGCTGGCGCGTCGCGCGAATATCGAATAAAGTTGAGTCGACATGACTCAGCTTTGGTCACCCCGCTGGGGTCGGCCGCCAGAGAGAGGATCTCGCCATGCAAGCAGGTCAGCAACCGCCGCAGGAAGACGCCAAGACCGCCCTCGAGCTCTACGGGGTGAACCTCACCGAGATCGCCAAGAGCGGCAAGCTCGACCCGGTGATCGGCCGGGACGCGGAGATCCGACGAGTCAGCCAGGTGCTCACCCGCCGCACGAAGAACAACCCGGTACTGATCGGCGAGCCGGGGGTCGGCAAGACCGCGGTCGTGGAGGGGCTCGCCCAGCGCATCATCGCCGGCGACGTCGCCGATTCGCTCAAGGGCAAGCAGCTGGTCTCCCTGGACCTGGCCGCCCTGGTGGCCGGCGCGAAGTACCGCGGCGAGTTCGAGGAGCGGCTCAAGGCCGTGCTCAAGGAGATCAACGATGCCGAGGGCGAGATCATCACCTTCGTCGACGAGCTGCACACCCTGATGGGTGCGGGCGGCGGCGAGGGTTCGGTGGCGGCCTCCAACATGCTCAAGCCAATGCTGGCCCGCGGCGAGCTGCGCCTGATCGGCGCCACGACGCTCAACGAGTATCGCGAGTTCATCGAGAAGGATGCCGCGCTCGAGCGCCGCTTCCAGCCGGTGCTCGTGGATGAACCCAGCGTCGAGGACACCGTGGCCATTCTGCGCGGGCTCAAGGAGCGCTACGAAGCCCACCACAAGGTGTCGATCGCGGACGCCGCGCTGGTGGCCGCGGCATCCCTCTCGAACCGGTACATCACCGCCCGGCAGCTGCCGGACAAGGCGATCGACCTGATTGACGAGGCCGCGAGCCGGCTGCGGATGGAGATCGACTCCGCGCCGGTGGAGATCGACGAGCTGCGCCGCAGCGTCGACCGGCTCAAGCTCGAGGAGCTGGCGCTGAAGAAGGAGAAGGACGACGCCTCGAAGCAGCGCCTGGAGAAG
>CAJDUC010000068.1_pt1 | contig 10474 bp, 10 predicted proteins | sample 7390041 | NCBI WGS metagenome assembly CAJDUC01 (sample SAMEA7055666, study PRJEB34461) | soil metagenome | biome: terrestrial ecosystem; feature: Peninsula; material: soil | place: Antarctica | collected 2016 | reverse complement strand
ATGACCAGCCGGGAGCTCCTCGCGATGATCCGCGCCCTGCGCGGCGTGAACCTCGTCGGTGCGGACGTCGTCGAGGTCGCCCCGGCCTACGACCACGCCCAGATCACCGCTGTGGCCGCCTCGCACGTCGCCTACGAGATCATCTCGGCGATGACCCCATCGGCCGAGACGGCGCCGTCGGCCTAGCAAAACACGATTGCCGGTCTGGTCGGTAACCTCGCGTCACGGGAATACCCCGGGTCGCCCGGCCCTTGTTAGTCTTCGGGCGACGCCTTCGAGCGCCCTGGAGATCCAGCATCCTGCGATCTCGTCACAACGGTCCGTCGCCATCCTGACGTTCCCCCCGCATCCCGGTTAGGCCAGAAAACAATGAAGCTCAAGATCATGTCGGCGGTTCTCTTCACAGCGACCGCGATTGCACTCGCCGGCTGCTCAGCCGGCGGGTCCGACCAGGGCCAGACGGCCACGACGGGCGGCGACACCTCGCTCTCGTCCGTTCAGGACTCCGGCACGCTCACCATCGGCACCGAGGGCACCTACCGTCCGTTCTCCTTCCACAGCGAGGGATCCGGTCCGCTGACCGGCTACGACGTGGAGGTCGCCCAGGCCGTCGCCGAGAAGCTGGGAGTCAAGGCCAAGTTCGAGGAGACCCAGTGGGACGGCATCTTCGCCGGCCTCGAGGCCGGCCGGTTCGACGTGATCGCGAACCAGGTGTCGATCACGCCGGAGCGCACCGCGAAGTACACCTTCTCGACCCCGTACACCTACTCCTCCGGCGTCATCGTCGTCAAGAGCGACAACACCGACATCACCTCCTTCGCCACCCTGGCCGGAAAGACCAGCGCCCAGTCACTCACCAGCAACTGGAACACCCTCGCCACCGAGAGCGGCGCGAACGTACAGGCCGTCGAGGGCTGGGCCCAGTCGGTCGCCCTCGTCGAGCAGGGACGAGTGGATGCCACGGTGAACGACAAGCTCACCTACCTCGACTACAAGAAGCAGACCGGAGCCGACGGGCTCAAGGTTGCCGCGACCACCAAGGACCAGTCCGAGACCGCCTTCGCGTTCGCCAAGGGCAGCACCAAGCTCGCCGACGCCGTCAACACGGCGCTCGAGGAGCTGCGCACCGACGGCACCCTGGCCAGCATCTCGAACACGTACTTCGGGGCGGACGTCTCCCAGTAACCCGAGAACGCGCCGCCACCAGTCAGCCTCGAGCCAGATTCCGGACAACTCCGCATGAACCAAGCAACGTGGGACCTGTTCCTCAGCTCCCTCGGTCCGATCGTTCTCGGCGCCGTCACCGGAACGATCCCGCTGGCACTGGTGTCGTTCGCGGCGGGTCTCGTACTGGCCCTGGTGCTCGCCCTGATGCGACTGTCCCGGCGCCGTTGGCTGTCCTGGACGGCGCGGGTATACATCTCGATCGTGCGCGGCACCCCGCTGCTGGTCCAGCTGTTCGTGATCTTCTACGGGCTGCCGTCGCTCGGGGTGCTGATCGACCCGTGGCCGAGCGCGGTGTTCGCGTTCTCGATCAACGTCGGCGGGTATGCCGCCGAGGTGATCCGTGCCGCGATCCTCTCCGTGCCCAAGGGGCAATGGGAGGCGGCGTACATGATCGGCATGTCCCACCGGCGCGCGCTGACCCGGATCATCCTTCCGCAGGCCGCCCGGGTGTCGGTCCCGCCCCTGTCGAATACCTTCATCAGCCTGGTCAAGGACACCTCCCTCGCCTCGCTGATCCTGGTCACCGAACTCTTCCGCCAGGCGCAGCAGGTGGCCGCGTTCAGCCAGGAGTTCATGCTGCTCTACCTCGAGGCCGCCCTGGTCTACTGGGTGATCTGCCTCGCCCTCTCCTCGGTGCAGGGCGTGCTTGAAAAGCGATTGGACCGTTATGTCGCCCACTGACCTGCCGACGGATGCCGCGCCCGCCGGCCCACCGGCATCCGAACCACTGCTGACCGTGCGCGGCCTGCGCAAGAGTTTCGGCTCCAACCAGGTGCTCGAATCGATCGACCTCACGGTCGGCCGCGGCCAGGTGCTCGCCTTGATCGGGCCGTCGGGCTCGGGCAAGACCACCATCCTCCGTTGCCTCAACGGGCTCGAGATCGCCGACGGCGGTACCATCGCCATCGGCGACGACGTGGCCCTTGACTTCGGCACTTTGCCGGTGCGGAAGGAACTCACCGGGCTGCGCGACCGCTCCGCGATGGTCTTCCAGAACTACAATCTTTTTCCGCACAAGACCGTGCTCGAGAACGTGATCGAGGGTCCGATCATCGTGCAGGGCCGTTCGCGGGCGGAGGCCACCGCGGAGGCACTCGCGCTGCTCGACCGGGTGGGGCTGGCCCACAAACGGGACGCCCACCCGTTCGAACTCTCCGGTGGTCAGCAGCAGCGGGTGGGGATCGTGCGCGCCCTCGCGCTGCGCCCCCAGCTGCTGCTCTTCGACGAGCCCACTTCCTCGCTCGACCCGGAGCTCGTCGGCGACGTGCTTCGCCTGATCAAGGAACTCGCGGTGGAAGGCTGGACCATGGTGATCGTCACCCACGAACTCGAGTTCGCCAGGGAGGTCGCCACCGAGGTCGCGTTCGTCGACGGCGGCCGGATCGTCGAGCACGGCGACCCGAAGCAGCTGCTCCGTAATCCCACCGAGGAACGCACCCGCCAGTTCCTGCACCGGCTGCTCTTCCCGTTCTAGGGACGGATCAGGCGACGGACCGGCGCCGGGAGCGCCTCAGGCCACGGCGACTCGCGCGGCTTGGAGCGTGCGTTCCCGCATCGCGAGGAAGAGCGGGAAGGTGAACGCGAAAGCGGTCAGGCCCGACAGCACCACGTAGAGCCAGCCCCACCTCATCCCTAGCCGGCGGGCCTCGACCAGGATCAGGATGCTGCCGGCCACCGCGGCGACGAGCAGGTCAACCGTCAAGGAGGAGACTGCCGGACCGCTGCCCACCCAGTCGCCGATGAAGTCGCGCAGCCCTGTGATCGCCAGCACGTTGAACGTCCAGGTGCCGACGAGCCCAGCGAGGCTCAGGCCCAGGTAGACGAGCGAGAGCGGAGTCCAGTTTTTGTTCATGACGCCAGTATGCTCGCGGGCCGTCTAGGGTGTCACGGCCGTCACGGCCGTCACGGCCCGTCTCGGCCGTCTCGGCCCGTCTCGGCCGTCTCGGCCCCGTCTGGGCCCATCTGGCTCGGCCGGTGAAGCCAGCGGAGCGGGCGGGTCAGTCGGCCGGGCCCGCGGCGAGCACCACGGTCGCCGACCGGGCGCCGCCGGCGGTATCGAGCCAGTCGATCACGATGGAGTCGCCCGGGCCGTGCACAGCTAGCAACGGAGCCAGCCCCGTGGCCGGATCGACCGCGGTGCCGTCGATCGCCGTGATGGTGTCTCCCGAGGTCAGGCCCACCGTCGCAGCAGACGAGCCGGTGGCGACGCCGACGATCACGCCGGACGGCCGGTCGATCTCAACCCCGAGGAATGCGGGGTAGCCGACGGTGATCGTGCCCGTGCCGAGGCCGGCATCGATCTGGGAGACAACGCCGAGAGCGGCCTGGATGCCGATCGCGTAGCCCGTGATGCTCCCCGTGCCGGAGGATGCCGCAGTATCCACCCCGATCACCTCACCGTCAGCGTCGTAGAGAGGCCCGCCGGAGTCGCCGGCCTGGATGTCCGCGTCGACCTGGATCAGGCCGGTCAGGGTCTCCGCGGCCGAGCCGCCCTCGCCCGTTGCCGTGATCGTCTGATCGAGGCCGGTCATCGTGCCGGCCGCCGCGGCCAGACTGCCCGTGCCACCCGCGTTGCCCACCCCGGTGACTGTGTCACCGACGGCGACCGCCGACACGGTGTCGAGCGGCGCGGTGGCCAGGCCAGAGGCATCCGTGAGTTGCAGCACGGCGATGTCCTGCGAGGAGTCCGTGCCGACCACCGACGCGACGTAGCTCGCCCCGGTCGACACGACCGTCACGCCGATGCTCGTGGCGCCGTCGATCACGTGGTTGTTGGTAAGGATCTCTCCGGTCGAGGTCAGCACGATGCCGGTTCCCGCGACAGAGGCGGTCTGGTAGCCGAGCACGGTATCGATCACGACGACGCCGATGGACTGCTCCGTGCTCGCGGGCGTGGTCACCGGGGAGACCGCCGCCTGGCCACGACCGACCGGCGGCGTCTGCGGGGACGCGCCGGCGTCGGTGTGGCCGCGTCCCGACCACGGGCTCACGACGCTCGCGGATCCCCGATTCGTGCCGGTGACGGCCGTGCCCTCCGCCCGCGTCGACCCGCTCGACATTCCGGCGACGAGACCGGCGCCCGCGGACCCTGCGACGAGTGCCGTCACCAGTCCGAGCGCCACCACGGATCCCGCCCGGAACCGGGTCGCATGGTGCGCGGGAACGGCGCTGTGGCGGGGGCGCCCCGTGCCGTCGGTGACACCCGTGCCGTCGGTACTGTCGCCGGCACTTCCGCTGAATGTCATGGGAATCCCTTGTCCGGGCTTACGGCAGCTGCCGTCGCATCTGCTCCCACCCAAGCCGCTGAACCTATCGGGAAGCTATGAACCACCGGGGGATTGCCCGAGAAGGTGCTCCGGCGCGGGCGCGATCTCGCTGTAGCCCTGATCCGTCACGATGATCGAGAGCTTCGCGGGAATCTGTTCCTTCATCGAGTCGACGTGACTGATCAGCCCAATGGTGCGGCCGCCGGCCCGAAGCCCGTCGAGTGTGCTCATCGCCGTTTCCAGCGTCGCGCTGTCGAGCGAGCCGAACCCCTCGTCGACGAACAGTGTGTCCAGGGCGATGCCGCCGGCCTGGTTCGAGACCACCTCGGCCAGTCCGAGGGCCAGGGCGAGGGAGGCGAGGAAGGTCTCACCGCCGGAGAGGGAGTGCGTCGGGCGGGCCCGCCCGGTGTGCTCGTCGCGGATGGCAAGGCCCAGCCCCGATTGGTTGCCCCGGAACTGCACCGTGTCATCGTGTTCGAGCGTATAGCGTCCGCCGGTCATGGTGCGCAGCCGGCCGTTGGCCGCGGCAATGATCTGTTCGAGCTGCGCGGCCAGCACGTAGGTTTCCAGTCGCATCCGTTTGGTGTTCGGGTCTTCGCCGTGCACGACGGCGGCGAGCCCGCGCACCTGGGTCTGCGTGGCGAGCAGGTCGGCCGAGACCTCGACGAGCTGCCTGGCCTCGTCGAGGATGCGTGTGGTGCCGGCCACCCGCTCGGCCAGCGAGGCGCGATCGGCGATGGCGGTGTCGCGAAGGTCGGCCGCGTCGGCCAGTGCCTTTCGCGCCGGGGCCGGGTCGACCGGCACGGAGGGAAGCGCGGCCAGGTCGGGTTCGGCGAGAACGGCATGCGCGGCCGCCAGATCGTCGTCGTGGCGACGAATGCGCGTCTCAAGCTCGAGGAGGGCGGCAGCGGTGAGGCGGGCGGCGGCCGCGGCGGCCTCGTCGGGGAAACCCTCCGCAGCCAGTTGGGTCGCCGCGGCCCCGGCCGCGGCGACGCGCACTCCGCGGTGCTCGCGGCTGCGATCGGTGGCTTGGTCGAGGGATCGTGCCGCCGTGAGCTCGTCCTGCAGCCGGTTCGCGAGCTCGGTCACGGATGCGCAGTCGCCGCGCTGGGCGGCAACGCGCTCGGCGATTCCGGCGCGCTGGCCTTCTCGCGTTGCACACAGGGCCGTGTCGATCGCCCCGGCCTCCCGCGCTTCGGCCAGTGCGCGGCCGGCCGCGTCCAGTTCGCCGCGGAGCCGAGTCTTGGCGTCGCCAAGCTCGGTCTCCTGAACGGCGGCACGCCTGGCCGCGGCGAGAGCGGTCTCGGCGGCGGCGACATCCGCCCGCAAGTCGTCGATGCTTCGCTCACCCGACCGGGTGCGCGCCTCCGCCAGGCGCACGGTGGTCTGCTGGATCAGGGTGCGGGTCTCCTCGAGCTCGGCCGAGGCGGCCGTCATTCCCGTTCTGGCCGTCTCGATGTCGCTCTCGGTGACGGGCTCGGTGTCCCCGACCGCCCTGGCCGGGTGCACGGTCGAGCCGCAGACCTCGCACGCGCGTCCGTCAATCAGCTGGTCGGCCAGTTCCACCGCGTGACCGGCGAGCCTGCGGTCGACGAGGGCCTGGAAGTGCACGGCCGCCGCGGTGTTCGCGGCGGCGGCGGCGATGTCGGCCTGATAGGCCCCTTGGAGTTCCCGGTCGAGTGCGGTTGCCTCGTCGGCGGCGGATCGGGCTGCCTGCGCCCGGATCAGGGCGGCGCTGGCCTCCGGCTCGCGGGCGGCGGCCAGTGCCGCGGCTGCATGGTCCCGGTCGACGGTGTCGAGTCGGCCCGGCAGTGCCGCGAGGCGCGCCTCGGCGGACTCGAGGGCAGCGTCGTGAAGGGCGAGCCTGGCCACGATCTCGTCGAGGTCCCGGTCGAGGCCGGGGAGGGTTTTCTCGGCGATGAGCACATCGTGCAGGGAGCCGAGTCGACCGACCAGCGCGTCGATGACGGCGCCGATGGCCTCGGGCGTCTCAGCGTCTGCTTCCGGACCAGCGTCTGCTTCCGGACCAGTGCCTGCTCCCGGACCAGTGCCTGCCGCGTCACCGTCAACCTGGACGATTCGTCGCCAGTCGGCGCGCGCAGCCGCTTCGACGGCGAGCGATGCGGCGAGGAGTGACTCGGCCTGCTGCCTCGCCGTGATGAGTGGCCAGACCCGCCCGGCCCGGTTCGCGGCCTGCACGGCCGCCCGGTCGGCATCTACGGATGCACCGCGCCCGGCCAGGTCGGCGGCCTCGGATGCCGCAGCATCGCGACGGTCCTGGCGCCGCCGCAGGTCTTCCTGGGCCCGGACGTTCTCCGTCGCCTCGGCCAGGGCCGCGCCCGCGCGCAGCGCGACGTCGCAGGCCAGCCCGAACTGCACGTCGATCCCGCGCTGCACCGATTCGAACCAGTCGATGTCGACGTTCTCGTGCGGGGCTTCGAGCCCCGCCTGCCCGGCGACAGCGCCTGCCAGGTCGCCCAGCCTGCCCTCGGCGGTGGCCAGTTCCTGGTCGAGTGCCTTGCGCCGATTGATCAGGTCGGTCTCGAGCTGTTCGAACCTGATGGTGCCGAACAGGGTGCGGAGAACGGCCCGGCGGTCGTCGGTCTTGGCAAGCAGGAATTTCTGAAATCGGTTCTGGGCGAGCAGGATCACCTGGAGGAATTGGTCCTGTTTGAGCGGGAGGATGCGGGTCAGCTCGTGCCCGACGTCGACCGGGCGGGTGGCCACTGTGCGCCACCCCTCGCCGTCGCAGAGGTCCAACCGCGCGTCGGGCTGAGCCATGGTCGTGCCGGTCCCGCGCTTCTTCGCCTTCTCGTAGCGGGGGGTGCGGTAGATCCGGTAGTCCTGGTCGCCCAGTCCGAAGTCGAGTTCGACGAAGGTGGGATCGTCCGGCTCGCAGTAGTCGCTGCGCAACTGGGATTCCGTGCCTTCGTAGCGCGGGACGTTGCCGTAGAGCGCGAAGCAGACGGCGTCCAGGATGCTGGATTTGCCCGCGCCGGTCTTGCCGGTGATCAGGAAGATTCCGTCGTCGTCGAACCGTTCGAAGTCGACGATCTGCTCGTTCTTGAAGGGCCCGAATCCCGCGAGCCGCAGCCGTTTGATCTTCATGCCGTGATCTCCCGCAGGTCGTTCGCGGCCATCAGCTCGGCGACCAGCACGCGTTCGAACTCGGTCTGGCCGATCCCGTTGCGCACGAACTCGAGGAACCCGGCCACGATCTCGGGATCGGACTTCAGGTGAAGTCGTTCGCCGTAGCTGGCGGTATCCGTGTCGACGGTGACGGTCGGCCGGTGCTCGAGCGTGACGCAGTGCGGGTACCGCTTCTGCAGACGGCGCATCCCATCGAGGGGGCGCACCTGGTCGGTGAGCACCGCCGACACCCAGTCCTGCTCGAATTCCGCGTGGGCGTCGCCGGTGAGCAGGTCGTCGAGGTGCCCGGTGAGCACGGAGAGCCGTCGGGGAACCGGCAGGGCTACCCAGACGATGTCGGCGGTGTGGTCGGCCTGGAGATCGACGAGCCAGGCCCCGCGCGGTTTGGCCGCCTCGGAGAAGGAGTTGTGCAGCGGAGCGCCGGAGTAACGCACCCGGTCGGTGAGCGTGGCACGGCCGTGGATGTGCCCGAGGGCCACGTAGTCCGGGTAGGTCGCGTGCGCGGCACCGTCCTGCGCGGCACCGTCCTTCGCTACGTCGGGTTGTGCGGCACCGTCCTGCGCGGCACCGTCCTCCGCTACGTGGGGCCGCGCGGCACCGTCCTTCGCTACGTCGGGTTGTGCGAAGACGGCGAGCGGCACCAGGTCGAGCCCGCCGGCGGTGATGTCGCGCTCGACCTCGGTCGCTTCGGCGGCCGGGATGACCCCGGCCGCGAAGCAGTGCGCCAGAACAACGGAACGCCCGCCGCGCACGGCCAGGTCCTCGCGGATGCGCTTCATCGCGAAGGTCAGCACCTGCTCGTGGTTACGCAGGGTCTCGTCTGGATAGAGGTGTCGAATCATGGCCGGTTCGAGGTAGGGGATCCCGTAGAAGTGCACGGGGCCGCGTGCGTCGTCGATGGTGACCGGTTCGAGGAACTGCTCCGGCCGGGTGATCACGTGAATGCCGGCCAGCCCAGCCCATTCGGCCTGGAAGCCGAGCCTCGTGGCCGAGTCGTGGTTGCCGCTGGTCATCACGACCGAGGCACCGGCCTGCCGAATCTGCCGGAGCGCCCAGGCCAGGAGCGAGTACGCGTCGGCCGAGGGCATCGCGGAGTCGAAGATGTCACCGGCCACGACCACGACCTGCACCTCGTGGTGCCGCACCACCTCGACCAGCGCCCCGAGCACCTCGCGCAGGTGGCCCAGGGTCGAATGAGTGTGGAAGCTGCGCCCGATGTGCCAGTCGGAGGTGTGCAGGATCTTCATGCCTCTCACGGTACTTGGCACCGCCGACATCCCGGGGACAACCCCTCGACTCGGACAAATTGAACCAAGATCTTTGTTTATCTTCGTTTCCGTTGACAAACAAAGGCAATCACAGGTAGTGTGAAGATTATTCACCCAGTGGCCCCGGTCACTCAACGTCGAGGGAGGTCTCATGTTCGCCGAAGAACGTCAGGCTCTGATCGTCGATCTGGTCTCCAGCTCGAGTCGGGTCACCGTCAGCGACCTGGCTGCCCGCTTCGACATCACCCCGGAGACCGTGCGCCGCGACCTCGACACCCTCGAAGGCATGCGCCAGTTGCGACGGGTACACGGCGGCGCCGTGGCCCTTGACCGCCTGAGCATGACCGAGCAGAGCCTCGCGGAACGCCAGACCCAGCGCCACGACGAGAAGGCCCGGATCGCCGCCGCCGCCTTCACCATGATCCCCGCCAGCCAGACCGGGTCGATCCTGCTCGACTCGGGCACGACCACGGAGCTGCTCGCCGATCTGCTCGTGGGCTGGACCCCCGCCGAACCCGGCGACGAGCTCCTCGTCATCACCAACGCCCTGCCGATCGCCTCCAAGCTGGCCGACAACGACGAGATCGCGCTCTACATCCTCGGCGGTCGCGTGCGCGGCCTCACCCGGGCCGTCGTCGGGCCGAGCACCATTGCCCAGCTCGACGCCCTGCGACCGGACATCGGTTTCATCGGGGCCAACGGCATCCACGCCGAATTCGGCTTGAGCACCCCGGATGCCGTCGAGTCCGCAGTGAAAACAGCTTTTGTCCGCTCGGCCCGGCGCGTTGTCGCGCTGGCCGACTCCTCCAAGCTCGACAAGGAAACCCTGATCCGCTTCGCGGCGCTCGGTGAAATTGACGTGCTGATTACGGACGCTCCCCCATCAGTGGAACTTGCCGCAGCCCTGGCCGCGGCCGACGTCGAGGTTGTGATCGCGTGATAATCACGTTTACCCCAAATCCAAGTCTGGACCGCACGATCGGGCTGAGCGAACCGCTGGCCCGCGGCGAGGTGCAACGAGCGGTGTCCTCACGCGAGGAACCGGGCGGCAAGGGCGTCAACATCTGCCGCGCCCTCGAGGCCTCCGGCCTGCCCAGCCTCGCCATCCTGCCGGGCGACGAACTTGACCCCGTGCTGCAGGGCCTGCGCACGGCCGGGATCCCGCACCTCGGTATGCAGATCGGCGCCCCCATCCGCAGTAACGTCGCGATCACGGAACCCGACGGCACCACCACGAAGGTCAACGTGCCCGGACCGGTTCTGAGCACCGAGCAGCAGCTCGCCTTGATCGCCCTGGTGCTGGACAAGGCCGAGGGAGCCGACTGGCTCGTGCTGGCCGGATCCCTCCCGCCCGGCGTGCCGGTCGACCTCTACGCCGACATCATCCGGCAGCTCCGGGCCCGCTACGGCGCCTCGGCGCCGAAGGTCGCCGTGGACTCATCCGGCCCGCCACTGGCCGCCGCCGTCACCGCGGCCCCCGATCTGATCAAGCCCAATGGGGAGGAACTGGCCGAACTCACCGGCCTCCCCGACGCCGACGCCCTCGAGGGCGACCCGGCGCTG
>CAJDUC010000088.1_pt1 | contig 10724 bp, 5 predicted proteins | sample 7390041 | NCBI WGS metagenome assembly CAJDUC01 (sample SAMEA7055666, study PRJEB34461) | soil metagenome | biome: terrestrial ecosystem; feature: Peninsula; material: soil | place: Antarctica | collected 2016 | reverse complement strand
CCGACGGCGCCGTCCAGGAGTACGGACCCGGGAAGCCGCCGGGCCCGACGGCGGACCCCGATCGTGACCACGATTGTCATCAGCGCGTAGAAAAGCAGGTAGCCCGCGTTGGTCGGGGAGGGGAAGGGCAGCGCTTCATTCGGGCCGGTGGCGAGGAGAGCGTAGACGTTTGCGGCCACGACGCCGCTCACAGCAACGGCCGTCAGGACCAGGTCGGGATGACCGCGTCCGGCGCGACGCACGGACAACCAGCACACCATCAGAAGCACCAGCTGGGTGGACATCGACAGCACACCGTCGGCGAAGGGGTCGAAGCCTTCGCCGTGCAGGAGCCTGGCGCCTGTGAACACCAAAACGAGGTTGCCCATGAGCCAGGACAACCACATGGTCGATCGGCCGAAGTACCTCAGTACCGGGTCCCGATATCGTGCGAAATTAGTGACCTGCAATGGAGCTCCCGGACTGACGTTTGTTCAGACTACCAGCGGGTCTCCGGATCTTTGGGGTGGAAATGGTCGGGGTTGTGCCCCACATCGGGGGAGTGCGGGAAAGCCGCGGAAAATGCAATGCGGCGTCGGTGTTCCGGTCCGTCCGACGCCGGTCATTACGATGGAGACACAGCCGAAGCACGACTAGCAGGAGGCACAAGATCATGACGGTACTCGTGGGGTTCTCGAGTAAGTACGGTGCGACAGAGGGGATCGCCGAGCGCATTGCTCGGAAGCTGCGCGAGGCCGGTCGTGACGCGGTCGCGCTACCGATGGCATCCGTTGACAGCCCGGTGGACTACGAGGCCTTCGTGCTCGGCAGTGCGGTCTACATGGGGGCCTGGCGCAAGGACGCGACCAGGTTCGTTCGGGCCAACCTCGCTGTTCTGGCCGACAAGCCGGTCTGGCTGTTCAGCAGCGGGCCGCTCGGCTTCGACCGGGCGGATGCCCAGGGTCGCGACAAGCTGGCGGAGTCCGAGCCGAAGCAGTTCGACGAGTTCCGCGAAGCGCTCCGCCCGCGCGGGCGGCAGGTGTTCTTCGGGGCGCTCGACCCGAGCGTGCTCGGCCGCAGGGACCAGTTGGTGCGACGCATCCCGTCGGGCCGTGAGCTTTTGCCCGAGGGGGACTTTCGCGACTGGGCGGCCATCGACGCCTGGACGGCGGGGATTGCCGACGAACTCAGGGCCTGAGTCGGCCCCTCGTTGATCGGGGCGCGTCGTTGGCGCCGCGGCCGGGCCCTCAGGGTTCGAGCAGGCCGCGGAGGTCGTCGGCGGTGAGGGCATCGCTGAATCCGGCATCGCCGGCCAGCCCGCCGCCGTCGAGCACCGATCCGGTCAGCGCGGCTTTCTGCTCTTTGAGCGCCATCACCTTCTCCTCGATCGTGTCCGTGGCGACCATCCGGTAGACCATCACGTTCTTCGTCTGGCCGATCCGGTGCGCCCGGTCAACGGCCTGCGTCTCGGTGGCGGGATTCCACCACGGGTCGAGCAGGAAGACGTAGTCGGCCTCGGTGAGGTTCAGCCCGAATCCGCCGGCCTTCAGACTGATCAGGAACACGGGGGCGGCGCCCTCCTTGAACCCGTCGATCACCGCCGAACGGTGCAGGGTCGACCCGTCGAGGTAGCTGTACGCGATGCCTGCGGCGTCGAGCCGGGCGGCCGCCTTGCCGAGGAATGAGGTGAACTGGCTGAACACGAGCGCCCGGTGCCCCTCGTCGACCACGTCTGCCAGCTGCTCGAACAGGGCATCGAGTTTGCTCGACGGCACGCCGGCGTACTTCTCGTCGACGAGAGAGGGGTCGAGGCTGAGCATCCGGAGCAGGGTCAGCGACCGGAAGACGACGAACCGGTTCTTGTCCAGGTCGTCGATCAGGCCGAACAGTTTCTGCCTCTCCCGCTGCAGGAAGGTGTCGTAGAGGCGCCGGTGCCGGGGGTTCAGTTCGATCTGGAGGGTCTGCTCCTGCTTGGGCGGCAACTCGGTTGCGACGACGTCCTTGGTGCGGCGCAGCATCAGCGGCCGGATGCGGCGGCGCAGCCGGGCGACCAACGCCGGGTTGGTGCCGGCCTCCACCGGCCGGAGGTAGTCCTCGGCGAACCGGCGGGCGGAGGGGAACAGACCGGGGGCGACGATCGCGAACAGCGCCCAGAGCTCGAGCAGGTTGTTCTCCATCGGGGTGCCGGTGAGGGCGAGCTTGAACGGAGTGTCCAGGTCGCGGGCACAGAGGTGCACCTTCGAGGCCCGGTTCTTGACGAACTGGGCCTCGTCGAGGATCAGTCCGGCCCAGCCGGCCGCCTGGTAGGCCGCGAAGTCGAGGCGGAACAACGCGTATGAGGTGACGAGGACGTCGACTCCGGCCGCGGCATCCGCGATCGGCGTGCCGCCCGCCGCCTCGGTGGCGGTGATGCCGCGCACGGACAGCCCCGGCGTGAACCGGGCGGCCTCGGCGAGCCAGTTCGAGACCACGGAGGTGGGCGCGACGACGAGGAACGGCCTGCGGCCGGGGTCGCGTGGCTGGGCGCTGGCGTGGGCGATCAGCGCGAGGGTCTGCAGGGTCTTGCCGAGCCCCATGTCGTCGGCGAGGATGCCGCCGAGACGGTGCTCCCAGAGAAAAGCCAGCCAGGCGAAGCCGTGCAGTTGGTAGGGGCGCAGGGTGGCCTCGAGTCCGGCGGGCAGGGGGACGGAGCCCGGTTCGGCGAGGAGGGCCGGGACCGGGGCGCGCGGGGCGGCGTCGGTGCCCGGGTCGTGGTCGCCGTCGGTGGGTGGGTTGCCGCGGGTGAGGGCGAGTAGCCCGGACACCGTTGCCCGCCAGGCCACGGCCTGCACGGTCTCGTCGGCGAGGTCTTCGAACTCGCTCCACAGGGCCGCCTGGTGGCGACTGATCCGCAGGCCGGTGTCCCATTCCTGCAACGCCCGCGCCTCGTCGATGAGTTCGTGCAGGCGTTCGAACACCGGCTGGCGCAGCGAAAGGTAGCTGTTGTCGACGAGCAGGAGCTTGGTCTTGCCCTTGGCCAGGGCCTTGAAGAGGGGGCCGAACGGAACGCTCCGGCCGTCGACCGTGACCAGCACTCCGAGGTCGAACCAGTCGCGTTGGGCCGACTCGACCGTGGTGACGGTGAGCTCGGGCACCGCGGTCAGCTCGTGGTAGTCGGGCTGCTCGCCCAGGATGTCGACGCGCACGCCCGGCACCAGGCCGAGCCGGGGCAGGGTCTGCCCGGCGAACTCGGCGGTGTCGATGCCGTGCAGCACCCGGGGCACCGGCCCCGGGTGCGGATGTCCGTCGCGGCCGAGCGCGTCTCCCGCGGCGGCGAGGATCACCGACTCCGGGTCGCGGATCGCGGCGGCGGTGTCGGTCCCGATTGCGGTTTCGGCGCGGGGACCGGTGCCGGGGTCTGCGTGGGTGTTGGTGTCGGTGTCGGTGTCGGTGTCGGTGTCTGCGTGGCCCGTCGGGGAGGGGCGCGCGTCGCGGAGCGGACTGCGAGTGACGGAGGCACCCTCCCGGTGGTCCCAGTGCCACTCGAGCTCGAGAACCTGTTTCGGCCGGAACCGTGCGGTGAGCACGAGCACGGGTGGGTCGGCCTCGGGGAAGTGCACGGAGGCATCCGTGCTGGTCACGGGAACGACGTGCCGCAGCGCCGGGTAGAACTCGGTGAGGAACTCACCCAGCTCGGGCCCAGGCACCTGGGCCGTGCCGGGCTGCCCGAGGAGCCTGGCCTGTTCGGCGCTGAGCGCACCCATGGTCGGGGCGAGGATGACTCCGGGTCGGGCGCCGAGCGACCAGGCGTAGACGCCGTGGCGGCCGATCGCCCCCGCATGCTCGGCGGGAAAGGCGTCACCGTCGATCCGGAGCCGGGTGGACAGCCGCAGACCGGAGTCGACCCCGTCGGTGCTTGCGTCAAGGCCGAGGCTGGCGGTGCGGCCCACCGTGACGCCGACATCCTTTTTGTTGCCGACCAGATGCAGGCCGATTCGCTCCGCCTCGTCGAAGAGGGTCCAGAGCAGGGGGCTGGTGAAATCGTCGAGGTAGAGCCAGTCGGCTTCCTGGCTGGTGTACGTGCCGCGCACCGCCCGGTGCAGGGCGAGCAACTGGCTGAGCCAGCGGTGGTGCTCCGGGTTGAGGTTGAGCCGGTTGAGGTGGAAGCCGAGCTGGTTCCAGGCCACGCTGGTGCGCACCCAGCTGCCGCGGGCGCTGAGGGTGACCGGGCGAACTCCCAGCCGGAACTCGCCGTGACCTTGCCGCACGGTCGTGACCGTGCGCGCCGTGGGGCCGCGCCAGCGTTCGTTGGTGCGGGGGGTCTGCTCGCGCAACTCGAACTGCAGCCCCATCGGCACCGGCGTCGCCGTGCCGCCGGCGTGCCCCGCCGTCTGCCCGGACGCATCCGTCACTCCGAGGGGCGCGCCGACGAGTCGTTTCCAGTCGGCGGATGCCGCTGGTGGCCCGGAGCGCGACATGGCTCCATGTTCTCACCGCGCTCGCCGTCGGCGCCACCGCGCTCGTGCGCCGTGCGCCGCGCGCCGGCCAGGCCGGAGAAAGTTCGGGCACGCCGCGAGTCAAGGCGCCCGCGCCCGCGTGTCGCGAAAATCTCCGGTCTGGCGGAGCGCTAGCCGGGCAGCTCGCCGGTCGGGTGGGCGCCGGCCGCGTCGATCAGCCAGGCGAAGTCGAACGCCCGCTCGCGCCAGGCGGCATAGCGGCCGGAGACGCCGCCGTGGCCGGCGGACATCTCGGTCTTGAGCAGGGCATCCGCGCCGACCTCGCGCAGCCGGGCCACCCATTTGGCCGGTTCGACGTAGAGCACCCGGGTGTCGTTCAGACTCGTGACGGCGAGGATGCGCGGGTAGTGCGTCTCGCGCACGTTCTCGATCGGCGAGTAGCCCTTCATGTACGCGTAGACCTCAGGGTCATGCAGCGGGTCGCCCCACTCGTCCCACTCGATCACCGTGAGCGGGAGCGACGGGTCGAGGATCGAGGTGAGCGGGTCGACGAACGGCACGGCGGCATGGATGCCGGCGAACAGCTCCGGCGCCAGGTTCGCGACGGCGCCCATCAGCAGTCCGCCCGCGCTGCCGCCGTCGGCGACCAGCCGGTCCGGGGAGGTGTAGTCCAGGTCGATCAGGTGCCGGGCGCAGTCGATGAAATCGGTGAAGCTGTTGCGCTTGTTCAGTTTCTTGCCCCGGTCGTACCAGGTGCGGCCCAGTTCGCCGCCGCCGCGCACGTGTGCGATCGCGAAGACCATGCCCCGGTCGAGCAGGCTCAGCCGCGGGATGCTGAAACCCGGGTCGATGCTGTGCTCGTAGGCCCCGTAGCCGTACAGCACGGTCGGGGCGGGAACCCCGGGGGTGACGAGGTCGCGGCGGTAGACCACCGAGATCGGCACCCGGGTGCCGTCGCCGGCCACCGCCCATTCCCGGCGTTGTTCGAACAGGCTCGCGTCGAAGTGGCCGAGCACCGACTGCTGCTTGAGCAGGCGGCGCTCGCCGGTGGCGACGACGTGGTCGAACACGGTCGACGGGGTGACGAAGCTGGTGTAGCCGAGCCGCACGGTGGGCTGGTCCCATTCCGGGTTGCCGCCGGTACCCACGGTGAAGAGCGGCTCGTCGAAGGAAAGCTCCGCGAAGTCGAGTTCGCTCGAGCCGGTGTCCGTGCGGGCGATCGCGACGCGGGTGAGCCCGTCCCTGCGGTACTCCGCGGTGACGAAGTCGCGGAATGCGTCCACGCCCTCCAGGCGCACGGCTTCGTTGTGCGGGAGCAGCATCCGCTGTTCGCCCTCGGGGTCCGCCGCCGAGACGCTGACCAGCTCGAAGTTGACCGCCTGGTCGTTGTGCACAATCAGAAGCCGGTCTTCGCCGTCGATGACGGCGTGCTCCACGTCGTATTCGACGCCGTCGCGGCGCGGCCAGACCACCGTGAACTCGCCGGTCGGGTCCTGGGCATCGAGCAGCCGGGTCTCGGTGGTCACGCTCGACCCGGCCTCGATCAGCAGGTATTTGCGGCTGCGGGTGACGCCGACGCCCACCCAGAACCGTTCGTCGGGCTCGTGGAACACCGTGCTGTCGACGGATGCCTCCCCTCCGACCTCGTGCCGCCAGATGGTGTCGGGCCGCCAGGCGTCGTCTACCGTGCTGTAGAAGAGATAGCGACCGCTCGGGTCGAACAGAGCGCCCTCCGCCGTGTCCTCGATCACGTCGGGAAGGTTCTGCCCGGTCGCCAGGTCGCGCACCCGGATTGTGTACCGTTCGTCGCCCTCCGTGTCGGCCGCGTAGAGCAGCAGGGTGCCGTCTTCGCTGATGTCGAAGCTCCCGAGCGAGTAGAACTCGTGCCCGGCCGCCTCGACGTTGTCGTCGAGCAGCAGTTGCTCTCCGGGGAGACCGGCCGGCCGTTGCCCGCCCGCGGCGGCGATCACCGGAGGTTCCCAGTCGTCGGGGCCCGCGATCGGCGCGCGGCAGTGGATGCCGTACTCCTGCCCCTCGACCGTGCGGGTGTAGTACCACCAGCGGCCTTCACGCACCGGAACACTGAGGTCGGTCTCCTGGGTGCGGCCCTTGAACTCCTCGAAGAGCTGCTCCCGGAGCAGCCCGAGGTGATCGGTGCGGGCATCCGTGTAGTCGTTTTCCGCCGCGAGATGGGCGAGGACCTCCGGGGCGTCCTTGTCGCGCAGCCACTCGTAGTCGTCGATGTACACGTCGTCGTGGTGCACGCGGCGGGTTGGCTTCTTCGCGGCGAGAGGGGGAATCGTCATCCGCCCAGCCTAGTTTGGGCCGCACCGGTGGGGCCCCCGGCCAGGGTGCGAGAGAATCGAAGGGTGACCGGAGCCGACAATCGCGGCCCCGGGGAAGGACACCCATGACGAACACTCCGACCGACCCGACCGCATCTCGCGAGTCTCCCGAAACCTCGAATACCCTTCTGGGCCGGGTGTTCGAGGCCGTATTGTTCGACATGGACGGCACCCTCGTCGACTCGACCAACGCCGTCAGTCGGTCGTGGCGGCGCTGGGCGGACGAGGCCGGTCTGGGGGAGACCTTCCGTGGGGCTGAGCACGGGGTGCCGGCGAGACAGATGATCGCGACGCTGGTGCCCGCCGATCAGGTCGATCAGGCCGTCGCCCGGGTGACCGCGCTCGAGCTGGCGGACACTAGTGACATCACGGTCCTCCCCGGAGCCGCGGAACTGCTCACGAGTATCCCGGAGCACCGTCGGGCGATCGTCACCTCGTGCACGCGCACCCTGTGCCTGTTGCGTCTGACCTCGACGGGCTTCCCGATGCCGGACACGGTCGTGACCATCGAGGACACGCCCCGGGGCAAGCCGTTCCCCGAGCCGTTCCTCGAGGCCGCCAGGCGCCTCGGCGTCGACCCGGCGCGCTGCCTGGTCGTCGAAGACGCCCCGGCCGGTTTGGAGGCGGCTCGGGCCGCCGGCTGCGCGACCATCGGCGTGGAGGGAACCCATGCGGCGGCCGATCTGGTTGCCGACCTCGTGGTGCCGAGCCTCGACCGGCTCCGCATTGTGGTGCAGCACGACGGCGTCAGCTTCGAGCTGCTGCCGGCCTAGCCGCGGGCAGCCTCACTGTCGCCCGGCGGCCGCTGCTTCGACGCTCCGCCGGGCCGCCGCGACGATGTTGCGCATGGTGATCCCGCGCAGGCTCATCACCTCTGGGCCGCTACCTGACTCGCCGAACTCGTCGATGCCGAGTACCTCCCCGCCGGTCCCGACCCAGCGCCACCACGCGTCGCCGCGCCCCGCCTCGACCGCGACCCGGGCGGTTAGGGCGGGGGGCAGCACGGTGTTCCGGTAGGTCTGGCCCGAGCCGGCGAACCATTCGACGCACGGCATCGACACGACCCGGGCGCAGATTCCCTCGGTGGCCAGTTGCTCGCCGGCCTCGATTGCCAGGGCGACTTCGCTCCCCGTGGCAATCAGGGCGACGTCGAGGCCGCCGTCGTGCTGCCAGGCTACATAGCCACCGTTGGACACGGCAGGGTCGAGTCCGGGTCTCGGAGGGAGCACGGGAAGATCCTGGCGGGACAGGATCAACGCGACGGGGCCCTCATCCGGGCGAACGACCAACCGGCGCCAGACGGCGATCGTTTCGGCGGCGTCGGCTGGACGAACGACCGCGAGCCCCGGAACGGTGCGCAGCGAGGAGATCTGCTCGACGGGCTGATGCGTCGGCCCGTCTTCGCCGACCGCGACGGAGTCGTGCGTGAAGACATAGAGCACGGGCAGTTTCATCAGCGCGGCGAGGCGAATGGCCGGGCGCATGTAATCGCTGAAGACCAGGTAGGTCGAGCCGAACGGGCGCCAGACGCCGTGTAGGGCGATGCCGTTCAAGATGGCGGCCATGGCGTGCTCGCGAATTCCGAAACGGATGAACTCGCCCGTCGGGTTGTCGACCGCGAAGGCCTGCCCCGGCACGGCGACGTTCGTCGACCCCGCAAGGTCGGCGGAACCGCCCCAGAACGGCAGCAGAGAGCTCAAACGGGCAATGACGTGCCCGTTCGTCTTCCGGGTCGCGAGCGAGGCGCCCGGTTCGGGCAGGTCCCCGGCCAGCTCGGTCAGGGCGTCCAGCGCCGGCGCGGTGTCGAGCTCTGTCCGGGCGGCGAGCCAGCGCTGCGCCGCTTCCGGCTCCAGGTCCGCCCACCGCGAGAAGTCCTCCGCCCACTCCGCCTCCAGGCTCCGGCCCCGGTCCACGGCCCGCCGGCAGAAGGCGAGTGCCTCCGGTGCCACAAGCTGCTCGAGCGTCGCCTCGGCCGGAAAGCCGAGGGTTCGCTTGACGGCGGCGAGTTCCTCGGCGCCGAACCCCCCGGAATGCGCCGCGGCCTTGCCCCCGAAGGCGACGGAGGGTGCTCCGATGACACTCGACAGGGCGATAAGCGTGGGGCGACCGGCGGCGGCCGTACGGTCGCCGGCATCGCGCAGGACGCGCTCGATCTCGGCCAGATCGGTGTGGTCGGCGATCGATAGGACCCGCCAGCCATAGGCACGATAGCGAGCCCGGACGTCTTCGGTGAAGGCGGCCGAGGTCGGTCCGTCGATGGTGATGCCGTTGTCATCCCAGATGAGCACGAGGTTGTCCAGGCCCAGGGTGCCGGCGAGGCTGGACGCCTCGGCGGAGACGCCCTCCTGCAGGCATCCGTCGCCCGCGACCACCCACACCGTGGGAGCGGTCAGCGACGACCCTGCGCCGAGCGTCGCGGTCTCGTGTCGGGAGGCTATCGCCATTCCGACAGCCGAGGCGACGCCCTGGCCCAGCGGACCCGTGGTCATCTCCACGCCCGTCGTGTGGCCGTGTTCCGGGTGGCCCGGGGTGAGCGAACCCAGCCGGCGGCTGGCGGCTATGTCGTCGAGGGTCAGACCGTAGCCGGTGAGAAACAGCTGGGTGTAAAGAAGCAGGCTCGCGTGGCCGGCGCTCAGCACAAAGCGGTCGCGCGCCGACCACCGGGGATTCGCGGGGCTGTGTCGCATCACACGGGAGAACAGCACGTGCGAGAGTGGCGCAAGCGCCATTGCGGTTCCGGCGTGTCCGTGTCCCTTGGACTGCACGATATGTGCGGGGATGGCAATGGCCGCGGCCACCGCCAGTCTTTCGGAAACGACGTCGGTGTGGTTGGGCAGAACGGTGACGGAAGTCATGGTGCTCACATTGGTATATTTGTAGACTTAAGTCAATCGATAGGAGCAATTGTGGCGCACATACTGTCCACTGGGTCCGGTGTGGCGCTTGACCTGATTCGGTCGGGAGAAGCCACAACCAGGACCGATCTCATCGATCGGCTCGGTTGGTCGCGCATCACCCTCGCCCGTCGCCTCGACGAACTGCTGGCATCCCAAATCATCGTCGTCGCCGGGCAGAGAGACTCGGGCGGAGGGCGACCGTCGGAGAACTTTGCGGTGAACAAGGACGCGGGAATCCTGCTGAGCGTCGACATCGGCGGCTCGCACACCCGGGTCGCGGTCACGAACCTGATCTCGGAGGTGCTCGTCGAGGATGAGGCCGACATCGGGCTGTGGGAGGGGCCGGACACCGTGTTCACCTGGGCCGGCCAGGTCTTCGATTACCTGCTTCCGCGGTTGGGCAGATCCCGCGCCGACGTTCGGGGGATCGGTGTCGGCGTGCCGGGGCCGGTGGATGCCGCGACGGGGCGGCTCGCCTCACCCCAGTTCGACGAGCAGTGGGCGGATGTGCTCGTCAGAGACTATTTCCCGAGCGATTACGATGCCGTCTTCGCCGTCGATCGGGACGTGAACATCATGGCGGCGGCCGAGTCCCGATTGGGCTGGCCCGAATATCGGGACCTCGTCGTACTCAAGATGGGTCTGGGCATCGGCTGCGGTCTCGTGCTCGACGATCGCGTCTATCGGGGTGCGCGGGGAGGCGCCGGTGATTTCTCCCATCGATTCCGGCATGGCTCACAGTCGTGCAGTTGCGGCCGCACCGGTTGCCTCGAGGCCGTGGCCAGCGGGTACGCGATTCGCCGCGAGCTGAATGCCCTCGGGTACCGAATCCGCACCAGCGCGGACATCGTGGAGCTGTCGCGCATGGGGAGCCCGGATGCCGTCAGGCTGCTGACGCAGGCGGGGATCGAGATCGGCGACGCGCTCGTGGACGTCGCCGGGCTGCTCAATCCGGAGGTCATCGTGATCGGTGGAACCCTGGGCGGAGCGGGCGATCCGTTCTTCTCGGCGATCAGGGACACCCTCCTGGCCCGGTCCCGCGCCTTCTCCGGCCGGGGTCTCATCGT
>CAJDUC010000067.1_pt1 | contig 11000 bp, 14 predicted proteins | sample 7390041 | NCBI WGS metagenome assembly CAJDUC01 (sample SAMEA7055666, study PRJEB34461) | soil metagenome | biome: terrestrial ecosystem; feature: Peninsula; material: soil | place: Antarctica | collected 2016 | reverse complement strand
AACCGCGTCGCCGAACACCGGCGCCGGATGCGCGAACGCGGGTACCGCCCGGTGCAGGTCTGGCTACCCGACGTGCGCAGTCGCGCGTTCGCAGCCGAGGCTCACCGGCAGTCCGTCCGGCTGGCAGTTGCCGACCGCGCTGGGGACGACCAGGACTTCGTCGAGGCGATCTCGGTGGACCTGGGCGACCAGGAGTGAACCGCGGCGAGATATGGACCGCCGCAGGAGGCGTCTACGCCTCCAAACCCCGACCGGTCCTGATCGTCCAGGACGACCGGTTCGACGCCACCGACTCCGTCGTCGTGGTCCCGCTGACCACCCACACCGTGGACTCGACACTGACCAGAGTGTCCTTTGCGGCGGACACCCTCTCCGGTATCAGCCAGGACAGCTACGCCATGGTCGACAAGATCACGACGGTGCGCCGATCGAATCTCGGAGCACGCACCGGTCGGGCGACGGCCGCTCAGCTGGTCGAGATCGAGCGGGCACTGCTCGTGTTCCTGGGCGTCGCCGGATAGCCACGACGCACGGTCGGCGGCCAGATGCGCGCGTCGCCGCCCTCACCGTCGATGCTCTTGCCGGTGCCGCCGTGACGCTGGAGGCTGTAGTTTCCCGTCCTGTCGGAGGCACTTCCGGGCAAGCTGATCTACGCGGCGAACACCTCGCTCGACGGCTACCTCGAGGACGAGACCGGCTCCTTCGACTGGTCCGTGCCCGACGCCGAGGTGCACGCGTTCTGGAACGAGCACGAGTGGCAAACGGCACGTCGCTCTTCGGCCGTCGCATGTACGAGACGATGCGCGTCTGGGAGAAGGACGACTGGTTGACCAACGAGCCGGCGGTCGTCCGCGAGTACGCCGAGGTCTGGCGCGACGCCGACAAGGTCGTCTACTCCTCGGCGCTCGCCGAGGTGTCGACCGCGCGTACCAGGATCGAGAGGCAGTTCGAGCCCGAGGCGGTACGACAGCTCAAGGAGACGTCCAGCTCCGACCTGAGCATCGGCGGCGCGGCCCTCGCGGCGCAGGCGTTCCGGCACGGGCTGGTCGATGAGTGCGTGCTGCTCCTGTGCCCCGTGCTCGTGGGCGGCGGCAAGCTGGCGCTGCCCCGGGGCATACGAGTCGACCTCGAGCTGCTGGACCATCGACGGTTCGGCAATGGCGTGGTCTACGTGCGCCACGCGGTCCGAAGCGCTACCTGACACCTGCGGGGGCTAGCGCACCTCCCGGGAAGGCTGCGAAGGCGCTCGACGTGTCAGCGGCCATGAGCTGGCGAGCCGACGCGCCCTCGCCGCGGCACGCGGATGCTTCGGTGAGGCCGATCGAGCATGTGTCTACCCCAGGAGTGCTCGACATGTCTGACGGCTCCATGAGCACGTTCTCCAAAGTGATCACCTTGGCCGGGACGTGTCGGCTCACGCGTCGGGATCGATGACTATGGTCAGCCCATGCGCTGGACGTGGACGGTTCTTCTCGGGATCGCGCTTGGTGTGGCTACTTCGGCCGTCGATGTGGTGGCGGGCGGGCTCGACCAGACTCCTGCGTGGCGTGCAGCCTCGATGCTGCTCAACGCAGGATGCGTGTGGGCCGGGCTCGCCGTGCTCGGTGGATGGCTTCTGGCTACTCCATGGCGGGGAGCGCTCGCTGGCGTGGGCAGCCTGATCTCGGCCGTGACGGCGTACTACTTCTACGGACTGGTCTTCGGTGACCGCGTGGGGATCGCGTTCAGCGGGCTGAGTGCCCACATCCGGGTGTGGACGATCCTGGCCGTCCTGGCGGGCCCGCTCCTCGGACTGGCGGGCGCCCTCGCCCGCCGCACCGGACTCGTCGGCATGATCGCGGCACTCGTGGTGCCGGTGGGCGCCACTGTCGAGATGCTTGTGCTTCGGTCGCTGGGCTCGGAGACATTCAGGATCGACCCGTGGCAGGCGTGGACACAGACAGCAGTGATCATTGCGGCAACGGTCGGCGCGGTCGTGGCGATCAGGCGCGCGTTGAGCTCTCGCACTGCGCCGGGTCGGTGAGCCAGGTGCGGGCGAGCGTAGCCGCCCTCACCGCGGCTACCGTGCAACGGTATGCCGCCATGCCGGACAGCGGCAGATCCGGGCGAGCGTAGCCGCCCTCAGTGCGGCATGAGCGGGCGGTTGGGGATGTGCCGTGGCCCCGCGGCGAGCGGCGCTGCGCCGACTGGCACCCCCGATGTCATGCCCGGCTGTCCACGGCGCTACCGTGACGGGGTGCTGGTCTCCCTACTTGAGGGAGCCGATCGTGTTCCTGCTCATCACCATTGTGGGCGTCGTCCTGGGCAATGCTTACGCGGGATTCGTCGATCGGCGTTTCGACCCTAAGGACCGGCGCCGATGGATGGCACTGGCACCATTCTGGGTGCTGGCCGCCGGGGTGGCCCTGGCACTCCATACCGTGAACATGGGGGACCTGGCCCCGCAGGCGATTCAGGCGTTCGCGATTGGATCCCTCTCCGAAACCTTGATCGACTCCGTGCGTGCGCTTCGGCGCCGACGTGCCGACGCGCCGACACGGGAGCCAGCGACCCCATAGCGATCCGAGCAGCTGCGAGGACTGCTGGACCGTCGTGTCCGGCGAACGCGCGATGCGCGTGCCTCTGCGTCGCCTGCTCGATCCCTGCGTCACGGCGTCGCGGCGTACGCCATGCAACGGACGGGCATCGGCATGAGCGCGGATCGCGGCATGACCGGGCGAGCGTAGCCGCCCTCAGTGCGGCATGACCGGGCGAGCGTAGCCGCCCTCAGTGCGGCAGAAGCGGATGCCTTGATGCCGAGTCGCCCGCCTCAGCCTCCGCCAGCCGCGCCTGCAACTGACCCCAGACACTGAATGGCAGCTCAGCCGAAAGGTCGAGGAGGTCTCCTGGCTCGCCATCTGGGCCTCGTCCGTCGAGGTGGGCATCGATCTGTGCTTCGGCCTCCGCCTCGAGAGCCTCCAATGCACCGGCGTCTCCCGGACGTGCGGCGATCCTGCCGACCAGTGCAAACCCAGCTGCATGCCAGTCGGGTTCGTAGCTGTGATTGTTCGCGACGAGCCACCGGTGCTCCCTGTGCGCACCTGGAGACGTCTTGACAGCTGCAGGAAGGCGCTCGATGGTCGCCGGTTCTGGAGTGCCCGAATCCCGATATGCGAGCAGTTCGACAAGAACCCAGTCCCCCGACCGGGGGTCCCGTCGGACCTGCACGACACGGAGCACTCGGACGTCCCCGCTCGGAGTTTCCGCTGCGAGCACGTCTCCGCTGTCAAGAGAGGTCCGGTACTTCCACTCGCTCCTGACCTTTCGTCTTTCCGGCTGGGGACCGACCAACTGTGTCTTGAGCTTGTTGACAGCCGCCGCGCGCTTGCGTTGTTCAGCGGCAGGAGCGTCTTGCCACTCCGCCAGGTCCCGCCCGTCGTCGATGATTGCCAGCGCCTGGTCCTTCACCGAGGCAGATAGGCGCCCCAACCGGCTTTGAGTGGCTGCCAGGGCTAACCAGACAGCCGGCCGGACGTACCCGTGGGAGTCCTTGAAAGCCTCAAGGGCGTCATGCTCCGCCTGGTCATCGCGCACAGCGTCACCGAGGAGCGTTCTGTAGACGTCTCGGACATCGCAAGCCTCATCGTCAGAGAAGATGCCCGGTCCCCAGGTCCCCATGGCCAGCATCGTGCCACCGCTGTCCGCAGACCGGGGTTCGCTACCGCGGCTTCGTGGCCCCTCCACCGGCACCAGGTTCGCGCGCGCAGGCAATCGCACATCGGCACGAGCGCGGATCGCGGCATGACCGGGCGAGCGTAGCCGCCCTCAGTGCGGCAGATCCGGGCGAGCGTAGCCGCCCTCAACGCGGCTACTTGTGCGGATGTTGCGAGGGCCCCAGCGGGTCCTGCTTCGCATAGCCGCTCTGGCGCCGAGACGATGCTGAGTTCGACTTGTCCCCGAACTACGCGCCGTGAGGTATTCTGTGCAGCGGAGTAATCGATGGGAGGGTTGAATGGACACCAGCCAGCTGCTGCGCGGAGTTCTTCCCACCGCTGTGCTCGCAGCGGTCGCCGCCGGCGACTCGCACGGCTACAGCATCTTGCGGGCACTGCGCAGTGTGGGGCTCGTGCAGGTGGGCGACGCATCGGTCTACGGCACATTGCAGCGGCTGTACGGCGACGGCCTTGTCTCCACCCACCTCGAACCCTCCGAGCGTGGACCAGCCCGCAAGTGCTACACGCTCACCCCCGCGGGACACGATGCCCTCGCCGACGGGGCCACCGTGTGGGCGTCCTTCAAGGACGCCATTGACCAGCTCGTACCCGACCGATCGGAGGCAACGACATGAACGAGGACGACGCCCGCCGCAAGGCCCAAGCCTTCGCCCGCGAGGTCGAGGCCGCCCTCGTCGACCTGCCCCGCCACCGCCGAGTCGAACTCACAGCGGGCCTGGTCGACCACCTCCTCGAGCCCGGCGACGATGAGGGGCGCCTGATCGACGAGGCGCTTGACCCCACCTCCTACGCCGAGGAGCTGCGCGCCTCGGCACCGCCAACCAGCGACCGGCCGCGCGGCCGCCGATCCATCTACCTCGCGGGTGCCGCGCTGATCGTCCTAGTCGCCGTCGCCGTCGGCGTATGGGCCGGGGTCACCCACCCGTGGAGCCGCGAGGCCATTCAGGCCGAGCCGACGCCCACCACCACGACGACGTCCGAGGTCGCACAGACCCAAGTCCCAGAGGTCCGGACGCTGAGCCGCGAACAGGCGCTCACCTTGATGGAATCGGTCGGCCTGACCGCGGACGTCATCCTTCTTCCCGACGGAGAGGAAGACCTGTGGCCGACGTACTTGCCCAGCGGGGTCGTCGCAGCAACTGACCCGCCCGGCGGCACACTCGTCGAAGTGGGAACCCGCGTCACCATCATGCTGGCCCCGTAGGGGCCGGCTACCACACACCGCGCGGCATGTGCGGATGGTTCGGGGCGTTCCCGCGACTGATCCGCCGGTTCGCGGGCCCAGCGCAGGCTTCGTGCCGATCGCTGCCCGCGACCTGCAACAGCATTGGCGCATCGTGCGGATGCGCTTGAATGTGGTGTCGGTCCGTGGGAGGGGAACAGAGCGATGGCGCGCTTCGAAGCCGTGATGAGCCGCTGGGTGTCGTGGGGTGGCCTGGTCCTGACCGTCGCGGCGGGCAGCGCGATCGCTGCCTTCAACTGGTTCGCGATCGCCCAGGGCTTCGCCCGCGGAGACGCCCTCGCTGGCAGCGCCGAGGCGGCGATCTCCGCCCAACGCTACGCATTCGTCTCCTTGCTGCTTCTGGTGATCGGTCTTCGATTGGTGGACCGTCGCGGCCGAAAGCTCGGCCCTCCCGGTGAGCCGTTGCGCTGAGGTGGCCTTTTGGCGGGCCATCCGCGGCTACCGCGCGGCACCCGGAGGGGACGCGCTCAAGGCGGCAGATGCGGGCGAGCGTAGCCGCCCTCAACGCGGCAGATCCGGGCGAGCTCAGCCGCCCTCAACGCGGCTACCGTGCAACGGTATGCCGCCATGCCGGACAGCGGCATGACCGGGCGAGCGTAGCCGCCCTCAGTGCGGCATGACCGTGCAACGGTATGCCGCCATGCCGGCCAGCGGCAGATCCGAGCAGGTCAAGTCCCGGTGCGACCCGGCACGGTACTGCCAGACCTCGCGCTGAAGGTGGCCCTGGCCGGGACACCGGCTCAGGCCTCGCGGTCGTCCGCGCCGCGCCGGCACCCGCGCGGCGCTGCGTCTCATAGCGTCCGGAGTAGACGGTGCTTCCAGTTTCTGACATTATGTTCCAAAGCGCGTCGCAGACGTACTGGATCGTGACGGGAGGTGCCCATGAAGGAGCCCGAGCGCCCCAGCGCCCGCCGAGCCAGGGCCGCGCTCATAGCCGCGGCAACGGAGGTGGCGATCGCCGGCGGCGTCGAGGCCCTGACGGTGCGCGAAGTGGCGGAACGGGCCGGCTACTCGGTCGCCTCGCTCTACAACCACATCGACGGCGTACACGGGCTTCTCGCCGGAGCGCGCCAGAGCATCGAGAGCTCGCTGGTGGCGACCCTTGCCCCGGCGGGGGGCGTCGCTCCGCAGACCGCTGGCGAGCTCGTCGATGTGTTCGTGGCCTACGCCTCGTACTTCTGCGAGCGGCCGCACGCCTTCGACCTGCTGTTCGGGTCCTCCTCGGCGGCTCGTGCGGCCGGAAGGGACCCAGCGGTGCGCGCCGGTGAGGCCGAGCTCCAAGCGTTGTGGGGACCCGCGTTCGCAGCACTGGTCGCCGCAGGTGAGCTCGCGCCCGAAAGGGTCGAGCGGACCGCCCAGCGCCTCATCTACCTCGTCCACGGCGCTCTGCTGCTCTCCGTCAGCGGCCCGGCCGTCGACGTTCAGGACGTTCGCGAGCAGGTGCGGGACGCCGTGACCTGGGCACTGGACGCCGAAGCCGCCCACCAAAGGAGCCAGTCGACATGATCGGTACCACAACGGTGCAGCAATCAGCACCGACCATCTATCGCATCGCCGCCGCGGCGACCGTGGCCATGCTCGTGTTGACTGCGGTGCAGATCCCGGTCTGGCTCCTCCGCCCGCCTCCCACCGAACCCGAGGGCTGGCTGGCGCTCTACGCCGACAGCCCAGTGCTGGGATTCATCGCCGCCGACGGCCTCTACGCGCTGACGCTCGTGGTCGTCTTCCCGCTCTACGCAGCGCTGTGGCTCCGCCTCCGCGCGAGTGCACCGGCGGTTGCGGGCGCGGGGCTGGCCGCCGCGTCAATGTCGTTGGCGCTCTTCCTGACCAGCAACGTGAGCGTGGAGCTCGGCGTCGTCGCATCAGGTGCGAACGGCGCGACGGGCAAGGCCCCCTCGGCCGCCCTGGGGGCGGTCGAGGCACTCCTCGCGCAAATGGAGGGGACTGCCTACGTGGCGTCCTATTGGCTCGGCGCGGTAGCGCTCGGGCTGTTCGGGTGGGCGCTGCGCGCCACGGGGGTGTGGGGCCGCGCGGCGGCGAACACGGCTCTCGCCAGCGGCGTCCTCATGCTGGTGCCGGCGTCGTTCGGGACGGTCGGTTTGATCGCCTCGCTCGTGTCGATGGTGCCGTTCGTGTGGTTCAGCGTGATTGCCGTGCGCCGGCTGCGGCACGACGCGCGCATCCCGACCGCACCGGGCCACCCGAGCCGCGTGACTCCGGCACACGCCCAGTGACGCGCATTGCGGCAGATGCGGGCGAGCGTCCCCGCCCTCAGTGCGGCAGATCCGGGCGAGCGAAGCCGTGAGCGGAGTGGTGCCGTCGGCACGGACAGCCCCCACGTGAACCAAGGGCGCCGCTCCACACTCTTGCGTTGACAGATAGCGGATCCCCGCTATCGTGTATTGCATGACAGCGACCGAGAGCCCCACTGCGCTGTGGTTGCGTGGACTTCTCGACGTGTGCCTGCTGGCCGCCCTCGAGCACGGTCCTCTGTACGGCTACGAGATGACGAGGTACCTGGCCGACAACGGGCTGGACGTCGTTGCCGACGGGTCGATCTACCCCGCCTTGGCGCGGATGGAGAAGGCGCAGCTCGTGACGTCGTTTCGCGAGCCGAGCGCCGAGGGCCCGCCACGCAAGTACTACCGACTGAGCGAGACCGGGACCTCACTGCTCGGTCACCGACGCGGACAGTGGACGGAATTCAGCGACGCCGTGACGCGAGTGCTAGCCCAAGGAGACCAGCAATGAACGACGTCGTATCGACCTGCCAGTCGACCTGGAAGCGATTGGGCGTGCCGGCACGGGCGCGGGCGGACCTGGAGTTCGAGTTGCGCACCAACCTGGACGCTGCCGCCTCAGACGGTGTGGATGCGACGACCTTCGTCGGCGGCGACCCCCGCGGCCTCGCCCGGGAGTGGGCCATGGCTCGAGGGTTGGTGCGGGCACGCTGGCTCGTCGCCGGTCCCGCGATCGCATCCTTCGTCGCAGGATTCACGTCACTGACGATCTTCTTCTGGCTCTTCGTCGGGCAAGGAGGCTCCCTCTTCCCAGAGGCAGGCACGCGCCAGCTGCTGCTCTTCTTCACGCTGCCGGCTGCGTGGTTGCTGACTCCCGCACTTGCCTCCCTTGGCCTGTATCTGCGGTTCGCGCACGACTCGCTCGCGGCGCGCACGGTGATCATCACGCTGGCAACGTCGCCGATCACTCTGTGGATCAGCGCGCTGGCCGGACTTGGGCTCAAGGGTCTGGGCGGCGCACCTGCAGAGCCCTTGCGGATCTCGCTGACCTTCGCGCTACTGCTGGGCGGCATCAGGACCGTGATCGTCGCCGCCGACCGTCGCAAGAGCCCCACGCGCGACTAGCTCATTGGCCACCGACCAGCCGTTGCAAGTGCCCGCTCATCGGCATGAGCGGGCGGCTACGCCGCACCGTAGAGCCGGAAGGTGGGGCGGATGTCGTCGCGGTCGTGGACGGCGATGCTGGCGACCAGTGCTCGGATGAGGTCCTTGCGTGCTGCGGTCGGACCGTCACGCAGTCCGTGCTCCAGGTCGGCGCGCATGCGGGCGAGCTCGGCGGGGGTGGGTCGGGTGGGCAGTGGCGGTCCGGCCAGTTCGTGTTCGAGCTGGGCAAGTCGGGAGGTGAGGGCGCCGATGTCGTCGTCGAGCTCGGAGGCTCGCTGCTCGTAGCGCGCCGCGGACAGCTCACCGGACTCGTAGTCGTCCTGGTACCGGGCTCGGAGTCGCTGCTTCTTCGCGAGCTCGGCGCGGGCGACCGCAGCCTGGTCCGCCATCGGCTCGACTTGGGCGGCGTGCTCGGCGAGGGCGGCGTCGATGGCTTGGTCGAACAGGTCGGTGTTCGCGTAGGTCTCCAGCAGGGCGTCGGTGACCAGGAGCTCGAGGTCGTCGGCGGGCAGGCTGGGGCCGTTGCAGGTGGTTGGTCCGTAGCGGCGTGCGCGACCGCACGAGTAGTAGCGGGTGCGCTTGCCGTGGGCTGAGGTGCCGGCGGTGCCGACGTACGCGCCCTGGCATCGGGCGCAGGTCAGGACGCCGGTCAGCAGGTAGTCACCCCGGACGTGCGCGGCGCTGGAGGGTTGGCGGCGTTGGTCTGCCAGGGTCTGGACGCGGGCGAACAGGTCCAGGTCGATGAAGGGGTCGTGGGCGCCGGGGAGCCAGCGGTCCACGTGCCACAGCTCGCCGAGGTAGGTGCGGTTGCACAGGATGCGGGAGAGCGCGGGTGCGCTCCAGGGTCGTGCGCCGGGCGCGGGGGTGCGTTCGGAGTTCAGCTGGACGGCCAGGGCCTTGAGGCCGTGGCGGCCGGTGGCGTACTCGTTGAAGATGCGCCGGACGATGCCGATGGTCTTGGGGTCGGCCACGATGACCCCGTCGGTGTTGACCCGCAACCCGAAGCTGACCTTGGAGGTCAGGGGTATGCCGCGGGCGACCTTCGCCGCGTTGCCGCGGCGGATGCGGTCGATGATGAGGCTGCGTTCGAACTCGGCGAACATGCCCAGCATCTGCAGCATCAGCCGGCCCATCGGGCTGGCGGTGTCGAAGTTCTCGCTCGCGGAGTGGAAGCCGACGCCTGCCTTGTCGAGCTGCTCGACGGTGTGCAGCAGGTCGATGAGCGAGCGTGACCAACGGTCGATGCGGGCGACGACAACCAGGTCGAACTGGTCGTGCGCGGCGGCGGCGAGCAGGGCGCGCAGCTCGGGTCGACCGGCGACGTCCTTGCCGCTGGCGCGTTCGACGTGGTCGGCGACGACAGTCCACTCCGGGTGGCTGGCCACGTAGGCACGCAACCTGGTGTCCTGGGCGTCCAGGGAGTAGGGCTGGTTGTGCTCGTCGGTCGATGCTCGCCGGTACAGGGCGACGCGCACCGCGGCGGCGGGCCCGGACGCTGTGGGCGCTGGCGAGATGCGGGCCCGGCTCACTGCGCGACCTCCTCGCGTGGGCGGGACCCCTGGCGGGTGACCGACGCCTGGGCGGGTAGTAGGCGCACCAGAGCCCGCAGTGCCGCGGTGTGCTCCGGGCCGGGCATTGGCACGACTATGGGTGCCTCCAGGTGCAGCGCGGGCCGATGCGGGCGGGCCCGGGGTGGTCCCGCCAGGGCGGGAGGTGAGTTCGTCACGGCACACCCAGTGCCGGTCACCTTCTGTGTGGCAGTCGATCCGGGCCGTTGGGCTCAAGTCGTCACGGGCGGGATCGTGATCGCGTGGCACTCGAGGGTCGCCTCGAGGGTGGCGTATGCGTGCACGAACCCGGCGAACTGCCCCGCAGGCCACCGGGTCACCACCAAGTCCAACGGGTGCCCCGCCCCTGCTGGGCGACCGACGATCGAGACCGCGCTGGGCCACCGGGCCTCCAGCACCTGATCCCAGGCTCCGGCGAGCTCACGGTCGCGTGGCCGGCCCCCGGCAAGCCAGCCCTCGACATCGGGTGCCGGTGGCGGACCGGCGAGCTGGGTGCGGACCACATGGCGCACCAGGCCGAACAGGGCCTCACCCTGATCGGCCTCCCACGCGTTGACGGCGTGCCAGGCGTACCAGGCACCGCGAGTGTCGATCAGGGCCAGGTGTGCATCCAGGCTCACGATCTCGCCCAGGCGAGTAGCGATCGCGTGCCGCAGGCGCCGCAAGGTCAGGGGGTCCAGTGGGCCGGCGAGCGGCGCGTGACCGATCGTCGCGACCACGGGCCCCGTCGCCGCGTGTGCGGGCAGCCCGCGCAGGGCCGCACTCATCGCAGGCTCATCGGTCTACTCGCACCAAGATCATGGGGACAGCGTGCCGAGCGCTCCCGCCGTGGCAGTGGGCCGCAGCGCGCAGGCTTGCGGCCGGTGGGCCGGGTCGGCCGCAAGTCACGAGCGAGGCGTCAGGCGGTAGACGCCCGGGCGAGCACGAGACATTGCACCCGTACGCACGAGGCGGTCAAGGCCCCCAGCGACGGCCCGCGGCGAGTAGTGCACCCCGGCATCGGCGAGCCCAGCAGTCAGGACGGCGCGCGTGAGGGGGCAGTCGGCCGGAAGCTGCTCAGCGACCCGCAGGA
>CAJDUC010000066.1_pt1 | contig 11193 bp, 8 predicted proteins | sample 7390041 | NCBI WGS metagenome assembly CAJDUC01 (sample SAMEA7055666, study PRJEB34461) | soil metagenome | biome: terrestrial ecosystem; feature: Peninsula; material: soil | place: Antarctica | collected 2016 | reverse complement strand
GGCAGCAAGAAGAACGATCCGGTCTCGCTCGTGATCGGCCTCGCCGCCCCCGACCATGCCGGACATCTCGGCATCATGTCGGCCCTCGCGCAGGTGCTCGCCGACGCGGAAGCGCTCGACCGGCTCAAGTCGGCCGAATCGCCGGCCCGCGTGCGCGAACTCCTGGCCGCCATCGACCAGAAATCCAATCAGGACCCGCCCCTCGAAAAGAAAGCGCACTCATGAAGATCATCGCCGTCTGTGGAATGGGAATCGGGACCTCCGTCCTGCTCAAAATGAACACCGAGAAGGTGTTGCGCAAGCTCGGCATCGATGCGGATGTCGAGGCGGCCGATATCGGTGTGGCCCGGGGCATGGCGCGAGACGCGGAAATCGTTCTCACCTCGGAAGACCTGGCCGCCCAGATCGGCGAGGTCTCCGCGACCGTCATCGTCATCGACAACTTCTTCGATCTCGTCGAGATCGAAGAGAAGCTCACCGCCGCAATTGACTGAGAGCGCCTGAACCACTACTGATCACGAAAGTTCGACAGAAAAAAGGGGTGTAGCAACATGGAATGGTTCCTCGTCATACTTGACTTCCTCGGCAAGCAGGTGCTCAATGTGCCGGCCTACCTGGTGGGCATAATCACGGCGGTGGGGCTTCTCGCCCTGCGCCGGCCCGCTGGCGCCGTGATCGGTGGCGCACTCAAGGCGGCCCTCGGGTTCCTGATCCTCGGTGCCGGTGCCGGAGTCGTCGTGGCGTCCCTCTCCCCGCTCGGGGATCTCATCCTCCAGGTGACGGGAGCCCAGGGCGTGATTCCGACCAATGAGGTCATCACAGCGCTCGCCGCCGCGGAATACGGTGCGACGAGCGCCTATGTTCTCGTCGTCGGCTTCATCACGATGCTGCTCCTGGCTCGCTTCACGCCACTCAAGTACGTGTTCCTCACCGGGCACCACATGGTCTTTATGTCGATGCTGCTCGCCGTCGTTCTGTCGGTGGGCTTCGGTCCCGACCTCAGCTGGCTGGTCATCCTGATCGGCGGCGGGCTGCTCGGCGTGATCATGGTGGTCATGCCCGCACTCGCCCAACCGTGGACGAAGCGGATCACCGGCGACGACACGATCGCAATCGGGCATTTCGGCACCCTCGGCTACATCGCCGCGGGAATGGCCGGCCAGGCAACCGGTCAGCGCAGTAAATCAACGGAGCACATCAACTTCCCGCAGAACCTCAAGTTCTTGCGTGACTCGATGGTGGCGACTGCGCTATCCATGGTCATGATCTACCTGGTGTTCGCCGTGTGGGGACTGATCGCCCTGCCCACCGAGGATGCCCTCGCGATCTTCGGATCGGCAGACGGTGGCGCCTACATCATGGCAGCCTTCGCCCAGGCCCTGCAGTTCGGCGTCGGTGTCGCGGTCATCCTCTACGGTGTGCGCACGATTCTCGGTGAGCTAGTACCCGCCTTCCAGGGCATCGCCGAGAAGGTTGTCCCCGGGGCGAAGCCGGCCCTGGACATCCCGATCGTCTTCCCGTTCGCGGCCAACGCCGTGCTGATCGGATTCCTCGCGTCCTTCGCCGGTGGTCTCCTCAGCCTCGGGGTACTGGCCTGGTGGCTCGGCCCGGTCTTCGGTCTGGCGCTCATCCTTCCCGGAATGGTGCCGCACTTCTTCACCGGAGGTGGCGCCGGTGTCTACGGCAACGCGACCGGTGGTCGCATCGGTGCCGTCGTCGGTGGTTTCGTGAACGGCATCCTGATCACGATCCTCCCGGCCATCCTGCTGCTCGTCCTCGGCCAGCTCGGCTTTGCCAACAGCACATTCGGCGACGCGGACTTCGGCTGGTTCGGCACGCTGATCGGGGTCAGCCTGCTCAGCGGAAGCACCGTCGTGGGCATTGTGCTCACGGTTCTCATCGGCGTGGTCCTCGTTGTCGGCGCATCGATCTTCCAGGTTCGGGTCGTCAACAAGGGCTGGCTCCCCGGTGCAAAGCACGCGGCCTACATCGCCGAGATCGAGGCCGAACAGAAGGCGGCCGAAGCCGAACGTCGGGCCGCAGCCAAGGCGGAGCGCGCGAGTAGCTCGGCCTAGCGCCGGCGGCTCAGTGCGGAGCCCGCGGGAAAGGGAGGGAGAGGCAGAGTCTGCCTCTCCCTCACTGCGTGGGGCTCAGCTCTGGTAGATCTCCAGCGGGAGGCCATCGGGGTCGCGAAAGAAGAACATGGCCTTCCCGTTGTTCGGGTCCACCCTCAGCTCCTCGCACTCGACCTCCTTCTGCAGCAGCTCGGCGTGAGCCGCGGGCACGTCGTCGACCTCGAAGGCCAGGTGACGCAGGCCGAGCGCCTCGGGGCCACTGCGCCTGGGCGGCGTGTCCGGGAACGAGAACAGCTCGATCAGGTACTGCCCGTTCAGGGCGAGCTTGCCCATCCACGAGTCCCGTTCCGCACGAAAGTACTCGGCCTCGAGGGTTGCGCCGAGCACGTCCTGATAGAACCGCTTGGACAATTCGTAGTCACTGGCGATGATGGCGATGTGGTGCACTCCGTTTATGCGCATCCCGGCAGTTTCGCATGACCTGTCCGCATTCTGTGAGGCATCCCCAGCAACCATCAGGCTGCGTACGGGCACGGACTATAAGGTGGCCGATTGGGGACGATTCGGAGACAGGGAGTTAAGTGGGTAATCGGGTGCAGAAGCCAACCGGGCGCGGAGACGCCCGGCGTCAGGCCAAAGCGACCGGACTCGTGCGCCACCAGCGCCATTCCCGGTGGCGTGCGTTCTGGGCTCCCTCGCTCAAGGTCATCGCGATCGCCCTGGCCGTGGCCCTGGTGAGCGGGGCATCCGTCGCGGCCATCGCGGTGAGTCAGTTCGCCAACAAGGTTGCCGCGAACTCGGTGGACATCTCCAACGGCAAGAAGGTCCCGAAGGCGCCGGTCGCCACGTCCTTCGACGGGGGATTCAACGTGCTCGTGGTCGGAGTGGACAACTCCACCGCCCAGGGCGAGTCCTACGGTGAACGGGACGCCACCCTCAACGACGTCAACATCCTTCTGCACGTCTCCGCCGACCACAAGAGCGCGGTCGTCGTCAGCATCCCGCGCGACCTCGTCGTCGCCCAGCCCGAGTGCACCGATCCGGTCACCGGCAACGTGGCAGCCGCGGTGCGCGCCGAGGCCATCAACGCGTCCTACGGGCGCGGGGGACTGGGCTGCGTCGTCTCGACCGTCGCCGAGATCACCGGCCTGGACATTCCATACGCCGGGTTGATCTCCTTCGCGGGCACCGTGGCGATGGCGGATGCCGTCGGCGGCGTTCCGATCTGCCTCAACGCCGCCATCGACGACCCCTACTCCGGTCTCAACCTTCCGGCCGGCACCAGTGTCGTCGCCGGCCAGACGGCCTTGTCCTACCTGCGGAGCCGCCATGGGGTGGGCGACGGCAGCGACCTCTCCCGGATCTCGTCGCAGCAGGCCTACATGTCCTCGCTGATGCGAGTGATGAAAAGCAATTCGACGCTCACCGACGTGTCCAAGCTCACCGGCCTCGCCAACGCCGCCGGCACGAACCTCAAGCTCTCAACCTCGCTGGCAAACATCCCGACCATGGTGAGCATGGCCCTCGCACTCAAGGACATCGACCTGGCCAAGCTCGTCTTCGTGCAGTACCCGGCGGCGGAGGACCCCGACGACACGGCCAAGCTCGTGCCGTCGGAGGCGCTGGCCACGGAGTTGTTCACGAGGCTCAAGACCGACCAGCCGTTCACCCTCGACGACCAGTCCCTCGGTAACGCGGCCCAGGCCGACCCCGCCGCGCCCGTAGTCGACCCGGCGGCCACGCCGGACCCCGCCACGCCGGACCCCGCCGCGCCGGTCGACCCGGCCGCCCCCGTCGACCCTGCCGCGACGCCGGACCCGGCGGTGACGGACACCATCGCGGGACTCCGCGGCCAGACCGCCGACCAGCAGACCTGTTCGATCGCCTACGACTACTGAACGGTCCCACCGGGGGCCCGCCGCTGAGGGCCACCGCTGATAACGGTTGCTGATGACGGTTGCTGACGTCGGTCGCTGAGACCGGCACCTGTGGCCGCCCGGCCGCCCGGTCGGCTCACGCCCGCGCGACCGGGTGGTACGGCGGCCTTTTCCTCACTCACTTCCAGTGCTATCGTCAGCTAGCTAGGCGAATTGACTATCAGGAGGATGAGATGAAGCACGGTAATGACCTTCGCCGCCAGTGGATCGTGCTGGTCAGTGCGGTCCTGGCCATCATCGGCTCGTTCATAGGGTCCGGCGCGGCCGGCGGTACGCCGATCCAGAACGCCTCCGGTGGTGCGCTCGCCGCCGATGCGACCCCCATCGCGCCCGCCGTGCCGGCCTTCGGCATCTGGACTCCGATCTACATCGGGCTGATCCTCTACGCGATCTGGCAGTTCCTGCCCGCGCAGAAGACGGATGCCCGCCAGCGGCGCCTCGGCTACCCCGTGGCCGGGTCGCTCATCCTCAACGCAGCCTGGATCCTCAGCGTGCAGTTCGACCAGCTCTGGTTGAGCGTGCCGGTGATCGTGCTCCTCCTGGCCGTGCTCGTGGTCGCCTTCAGGATCACCTTGGCCTCCCGGCCGAAGAATCTCGCCGAGACGATCGTCGCCGACGGCACGATCGGCCTCTACCTCGGCTGGGTGTGCGTCGCCACCGCTGCGAACGTGACCGCGGCCCTGGTCGCGGCCGGCTTCGACGGGTTCGGGGTCGCGGCCGATGTCTGGTCCGTGTCCGTGGTCGCCGTCGCCGGACTGGTCGGGGTGCTGATAGCCGTTGCCGGCCGCGGACGGCTCGCTCCCGCCGCATCCCTGTCCTGGGGCCTCACCTGGCTGGCAGTGGCCAGGTTCACCGGGAGCCCGCTCTCCACCCCCACCGCGATTGCGGCCCTCGCGGCCGTTGCGGTGATCATCGTGCTCACGCTGGCCCTGCGACTGCGGAGCGCCAAGCCGGTCGAGCCCCGGCTGGTCACCGTATGACCGGCCCCGGGCCGGACACGCTCGGGCGACCGACGGTCCAGGCCGGCTCACCGCGCCGCCGGTGGGCTGGCCTCGTCTTCATCAGCATCGCGGTCGCCCTGATCATCGTCGACTCCACGATCATCAACGTGGCCATCCCCTCGATCGTCGACGACCTCGCCATCACCTCCACCCAGGTGCAATGGGTGCAGGAGAGCTACACCCTCGTCTTCGCCGCGCTGCTGCTCGTCTTCGGCACCCTCGCCGACCGCTACGGGCGCCGCAGGATCCTGCTGCTCGGCGTCGGGGTCTTCGCCGCGGCATCCGTGCTCGCGGCCGTGGCCGGATCTGGCGATCTCTTGATCGGCGCGCGTCTGATTCAGGGCGTCGGCGGCGCGATGGTGCTGCCGACCACGCTATCGCTGATCAATGCCACCTTCCGTGGCCGCGACCGGGGCATCGCCTTCGCCATTTGGGGGTCCACCATCGGAGGCATGGTGGCGGTCGGGCCGCTGCTCGGCGGTTGGCTCACCACCTACTACTCGTGGCGCTGGGCGTTCGGAATCAACATCCCACTCGGGATTATCATCGTCATCGGCGTGCTCGCCTTTGTGGTGGAATCGCGGGATGCCGGTGAGCCCCGCCGGGTGGATGCGATCGGAGCCGTGCTCTCGGTGCTCACCAGCGCGTCGCTCGTCTTCGGCCTGATCGAGGGACGCAGCTACGGCTGGTGGCTGACCAATAAGGCGATGGTGGTGGGCGAATGGACCTGGCCTTTCCAGCTGTCGCCGGTTCCGTTCTCCTTCTTGATCACCCTCCTGGCCGGCACGGCCTTCGTCGCCTGGGGGCTGCACCGGCAGCGCGCCGGGCGCACCACGCTGCTCGCCTTCTCCCTCTTCCGGATCGCCTCCTTCCGCAACGGCAACATCGCGGCGATGATCGTGTCGCTGGGCGAGTTCGGCATCATCCTCTCCCTGCCGCTCTGGCTGCAGAACGTGCTCGGCTACGACGCGTTGCAGACCGGTTTCGTGCTGCTCGCCCTGGCCGGCGGCTCGTTCGTTGCGAGCGGCCTCTCCGGCGCGTTCGGCAACAGGATCTCCCGGGAGTCCATCGTGCGGCTCGGCATCGTCGCGGAGATCATCGGTGTCACGGGGCTCGGGCTGGTCATCTCGAAGGATGCCAGCTGGCTGTCCGTCACGCCGTTCCTCTTCGTCTACGGCATCGGTGTGGGCCTCGCCACGGCGCAGCTCACCGGGGTCGTGCTCAAGGACGTGCCGGTCGAGAAGAGCGGCCAGGGTTCAGGCACCTCGAGCACGGCGCGGCAGATCGGTTCGGCGCTCGGCATCGCCGTGCTCGGCACCGTGCTATTCACCTCGGTCGGGGCGTCGCTGGAGGCGCAACTGGCCGACATCCCCGGCATCTCGACAACAGTGCGGGCGCAGGTCGTCGATGCCGTCGTCGACAGCGCGGGTGCGGCCATCCCCGCGCTCGAGGCCCGAAGCCCGGCCCTCGCGGATGCCGCGCGCGACGCGTTCAGCGAGGGCACCCGGAATTCCGCGTTCGCCGCCGCCGGATTCCTCGTGCTAGGTTTTCTCGCAACCCTCCGCCTGTCATCCACCAGGCCTCCTCACGAACCCCGTGAGGAGGAGGCTGAAGGCGCCAAATCTGCCCAGACGCCAGGGGAGCCCGTCTAAAAAACAGCCCAAACCTGAGGGGATCCCGGCGACCGGGATCCCCTCAGGAGACAGCTATATTTCGGAATCGTCCAGGGCCCCAGGATCCGTCCCCGTGGCGGCCGTCCCAGGGGGCGGAGTGGTCTCACCCGGGGTTTCGCCACGCCGGCGAGGCTGCGGTCTCTGATACGAGAGTTCACCGCCGAGTCGACCCCCGTACGGCCGCCCGTGGTCGGCGTATTCCTCGCGGAAGAATCCCATCCGCCACTGTCCCATTTCGATCCGGGCACCCGTGCGCAGCACCTGCCCGTCTTCGTCCCGGCCCGGAAACGGCCTCGACCCACCCGCCACCGGGCCCAGCGGGACGAGCACGTACTCGTCCTGGCCATCGTGGCGGATCTCGGCGTGGAGCGGCTGCAAACCCGGGAGCTGCAGATCCGCCGACGGAGAGGACCCGATCGTGGTCACCCCCGGCAGCAGGTCGAACTCCCGCGGCATCTGGCCGTTCCAATTCTCGGAGCCCACTACGAAGATGAGCCGTGGACGCCCGGCCCCCGGTGCATAGTGCGTTGTGGTGATCCGGCGCCGAACCCGGCGGTCGAAGGTGGGGACTAAGGGGAACAGGGTTGGGGGCGGTGCCAGTGGTGCTGCCGGAGTCTTCGCGGTCGCCTTACTCCGGCGTCTCAGAAGTGGTGACAGCGCATTCCGGCTGCCGAGCAAAATGTGCGGTGAGGCGGTGAGGAGACGCGTGATGACGGGTGCCCGCACGGCGCCCAGCCGGATGATCAACCCGTCCGGGCCGGACAGCGATACGGTCAGACCGCGCTCGGCCAGGTCGGCGGCCAGACTCCGGATCTCCTTGAGCCTGATCGTTCTGGCCCACACGACGAGTTCGGGCTTGCTGGAGTAGACCTCGATGTCCAGTCCGCTGGCCGTGATGGTGCCGGTCATCCGTTCGGTGAGGGCGGTGCCGGACGGGCCGATATCGGTTGCGCTCGGTTCCGCGAGGGAGAACGCCAGATCGATGTCCAGGCGAGTGGATGGCGTCATCGCTACGGGGTGAGCGATTCGGTGCTGGAACCCTCGCTCGTAGTGACCCGCAGGGTACCGTTCAGCTTCCAGGTGGCGCGTGGGGCATCCGGCCCGATGTCACGCGGCACCTCGACGGTCATATCGATGAAGCTGTAGTTGATGACGGCGCTCTTGCCCGTGAGATAGGACCACATCTCCTTGCCGAGATCTGTCCAGTCCTTGATGTTGTGCGCGTCGGGGCCGGACGCGTTGGTGGCCGCTGAGGGGGTCTGGCTGTCAGTCACGGTTGGTTCCTTCTCGATCTTCTACTGGGAAACGGGCAGGCCGTTGAGGGGCCCAGCCGCTGGATGTAGGAACACCATAGCCAAGGCTGGCGGTGGGGGAAAGGGCCGTTCAGGCATCCGTGGTGCTTCCACAGGTAGGGCGGTGCGTTTGCTGTCGGAGGGGTGGGTTAGCCTCGGGGGAGCACCTTGGAGGTCACCGTGTTCCTGCTCGATCCCGGCACCGTCGTCTACTCGGCGAGCGACCTCAGCGCCGCCGCCGGCTGCGAATGGGCGGTGATGCGCCGGCTCGACGCGAAGCTCGGGCGAATCGCACCGATCCCCGAGACCGTCGACGCCATGCTCGCCCGCACCGCGGTGCTCGGCGACGCGCACGAGCTGCGGATGCTCAATCGCCTTCGGCAAACCCGGCAGGTCGTCGAGATCGAACGCCCTGCCCTCGCCGAGATCGGAATCGCGGTGCAGGCGAGCGAAGCGGCGCTCAGGGGTGGGGCCGAGGTCGTCTTCCAGGCGGCGTTCTTCGACGGTCGGTTCCTCGGCTACGCGGACTTCATCATCCGTTCCGACGACGGCACCGCGTACGAGGTCTACGACACGAAGCTGGCGCGCAAGGCGAAGATCACCGCGCTGCTGCAGCTGGCCGCCTACAGCGACCAGCTCCAGCGGATGGGAATCCCCACCGGAGACCGGGTGCACCTTCTCCTCGGCGACGACCGCACGAGCTCGCACCGACTGGCCGACATCCTGCCCGTCTACCGCACCCGGCGGGCCCGGCTGGAGCGCCTCGTCGACGAACGACTCGCCGACGCCGACGCGACCGAGTGGGGCGACCCGCGCTACACCGCCTGCGGGCGGTGCGAGGTCTGCGACGAGCAGGTGCAACGGCACCGCGACGTGCTGCTCGTGGCCAACCTGCGGCTCAGCCAACGCGCCAGGCTCCGCGCCGCCGGTGTGGCTACCATCGACGAGCTGGCCACCGCGGCCGGCCCGGTTCCGGGCGTCTCCGACGCCACCCTGCACACCCTGCGCGAGCAGGCGAGAATGCAGATCACCCCGTCCGGGGCCGACCGTCCCGTGAACTGGCAGGTGATCAACCCGCTCGCGCTGGCCGCGCTGCCCGCACCGGATGCGGGGGACATCTTCTTCGACTTCGAGGGCGACCCGCTCTACCAGGAGGGCGTGGCCTGGGGGCTGGACTACCTCTTCGGCCTGGTCGAATCCGACGACACGTTCCGCACCTTCTGGGCGCACAACCACGCCGAGGAGCGCCAGGCCCTGATCGATTTCCTCGACTATGTGCGGGAACGGCGGGAGCGGCATCCGGGGATGCACATCTACCACTACGCCCCCTACGAACGCACCCACCTGCTCACCCTCGCGGCTCGTCACGGGGTGGGCGAAGATGCCGTCGACGGCCTGCTCCGAGACCACGTGCTCGTCGACCTGTACCCGGTCGTGCGGCAGGGCACGCGCATCGGCAGCCGCAGCTACTCGCTGAAGAAGCTCGAGCCGCTCTACATGGGCGACGACGAGCGCGAGGGCGTCGCCAACGCCGCCGACTCGATCACCGAGTATGTGCGGTCCAGGGAGCTTGTGGCCGACGGCGACACGGAGGCCGCGGCGGACGTGCTCGCCGACATAGCGCGGTACAACGCCTACGACTGCCGGTCGACCCGGCGACTGCGCGACTGGTTGCGGGACCGCGCCGCGGAGAACGCGGTGCCGCCCGCGTCGGCCGCCGACCTCGCCTTCGACCTGCCGGTGCGTGAACCCGATCCGGTTTACCTGGAACTCGCTGCCATCCTGGAGCCCGTGCCGCCCGCCGACCGCACTCCCGATCAGACCGCCCTGGCCCTGGCCTCCGCCGCGATCGACTATCACCGCCGCGAACAGAAGTCGTTCTGGTGGGATCACTATTCGCGCCTCGGCTCCCCGGTCGACGAGTGGGCCGACACCCGCGACGTGCTCGTCATCGACAGTGCCAGCGTGCAGACGGGCTGGCACCGGGAGGGCCGGCAACTGCTCGACCGGCGCGTTCTTCGGCTGTCGGGCACAATCGCGCCCGGCAGCTCGCTTAAAGTCGGGCAGCAGCCGTTCCTGCTCTACGACCCTCCCTTCCCGCCGATCCGGCCCAGCCCGGAGCCCGGCGCGCGCACCGCACACAACAAGGCCACCATCGTCGAGGTGATCGACGAGTCGGTGTTCCTCGTCGAGGAGGTCCTCGAACGCGACGCGCCCCCTCACGACGCCCTGCCGATCGCGTTGACCCCGGGTACGCCGCCGCCGGCCGGCAGCCAGGTGGGCGCCATCTCCGAGTGGGGCCGGGCCGTGCTCGAGGCCTGGCCGGAGCCGCTGGCGGATGCCGCCTTCGACCTGCTTCGTCGTCGACCGCCCCGGCTGCTCCCCGCCACGTCCGCCACTGTCGCCGCCACGGGCACCGAGCCCGCCGGAGGTCTCGACCGGTCGCGGAACGGCGACGAGACCAGCGCCATCCTGGCCAGCCTGCTGCGCCTGGACCGCTCCTATCTCGCGGTGCAGGGTCCGCCCGGCACGGGCAAGACCTATGTCGGGTCACGCGTGATCGCCGACCTCGTCGTCAACCATGGCTGGAAGATCGGTGTGGTTGCCCAGTCCCACGCCGCCGTCGAGAACATGCTGCGCGCCGTGGTCACCGCCGGGGACGTGATCGGGCTCACCCCCGACCAGGTCGGCAAGAAGGCGAAGAAGGGCGAGGAACGCCGTACCGTCGGGTGGAGGACGCTCGACCCGAAGACCTTCGACGCGTTCACCGGTCGGTCCGGTGGCTGGGTCGTCGGTGGCACCGCCTGGGACTTCAGCAACGCCGACCGGCTGCCGCGAGCCTCCCTCGACCTCCTCGTGGTCGACGAGGCCGGCCAGTTCTCCCTGGCCAGCACAATCGCCTCGGCCGTCTCGGCGCGCAGGCTGCTGCTGCTCGGCGACCCGCAGCAACTGCCGCAGGTGAGTCAGGGCACGCATCCGGAGCCCGTCGACGAGTCGGCCCTCGGCTGGCTGAGCGACGTTCACCGGGTGCTCCCGCCCGAGTTCGGCTACTTCCTCGCCACCAGCTGGCGGATGCATCCGGCAGTCTGCGCTCCCGTCTCGGCGTTGTCCTATGAGGGCAGGCTGCGCTCGCACGAGTCGGACCGCACGCTGGCCGGCGTCGAGCCCGGGTTGCACCCGCTCCCGGTGTCGCATTCGGCCAACTCGACCTCGTC
>CAJDUC010000079.1_pt1 | contig 11489 bp, 7 predicted proteins | sample 7390041 | NCBI WGS metagenome assembly CAJDUC01 (sample SAMEA7055666, study PRJEB34461) | soil metagenome | biome: terrestrial ecosystem; feature: Peninsula; material: soil | place: Antarctica | collected 2016 | reverse complement strand
GGGCGACCGACTTCAGGTTTTTGATCCGCTGCTCGTAGCGCGCTGCAAGCACGATGAGGAGCACGCCACCGATTCCGAGCCAGAGCCACCAGGGCGCCGCGCCGTAGGCGAGCGAGATCCACGGCCACAGTTGTGCCAGTGCATGGGCCAGCAGCACCACCGACCCGATCAGGAAGGGCGCCTGCAGCCGTCGGGCGGCACCCGAGACAACGACGACGATGGCCAGCACCCCGAGGCCGACGACCCGCCAGAGCGGGCTGTCCGTGAGGTCAAGCAGCAGCGACGGCACGAGGAGCACAAGCACCCCGGGGGCCAGCCACGGCCAGCTTCGCGCCGTGGGGGTGGCATCCAGGTGCCGCCACCCGGAGGTGAGCAACGCGATCGCGAGCGGCACGCTCACGATCTCGATCGGGTCCGGCGCGGCGATGCCATAGCCGGCCAGCACGAGGGCGGCGGCCGAACCGATCGCGACCCAGCTGACCTGCCGGCCGAGCCAACTCGGGTCGAGCCAGAACACGCCGAGGTGCAGCGCGGAAAGGGTCCAGACGAACAGGATCACCCGGACGGCCGCGAGCGGACCGAAGCTCAGCGCGGACACCTCGGCGACGAGAATGCCGACGACGGCCGCATTCAGCAGGCCATGGCCGACCCGGATGCGCACGACCGGGCTGAGCGGCCCGCGGTCGCCGGCGCGGCCCACGCGAACAATGGTCAGCACGCCGGCGATGACGATGACCAGGGCGGCGGGTAGCAGCCAGGCTTCCAGACGTGCGTCCGGTCCGCCGGGTTCGGCCAGGATCCGGACCACGCGTGCGGCGGCGGTGAGGAAAACTCCCACCACTCCGGCGAGGGCCGCCGCGGCCAGGTAGGCGGCCCACGGACGGGTCCAGCGGATCGTGCTCGAACCGAGCAGCAGCACCGCCGCCACCGTGCCGACGGCGATCGGGCGCCACAGAGAGCCGGTCTGCCCGGCCAGGGCCAGCGGGACGATGGCCACGAAGAGCCCCGCGAAGACCAGGACCGCGGCAACCGGACTCGCGAGGAGTGCCCGGTCGACCCGGCCGAAGCGACGGATCAAGGCGGCCGCCACGAGTAACGCCAAGGCGACCGGCAGCAGGTACGCCTCGAGTGCGTCGGCGCCGGCCCGCGACAGGCCGAGCCAGAGACCGGCCGTGCCGAGGAGAAGGGCCAGCCAGCCGAGGTGGCGTCGCGGTGAGTGTGAAGCGAACACCCCGTCCGGCGCGATCGCGACGATGAGGGCCACCACCCCGGCCAGCACCAGCGTCAACCAGCCGAGCGGCCGGTCGAAGCCGGCCGCCTGGGTGAGCGCGGGCACGAGGATGAGGGCGACACCGATTTCCAGGCCCACCCGCAACCGGCCCCGCGCGTGCACCGTGCCGAACACGAGCGCCGCGACGCTCACGATGAGGGCGGCCGCAGGCACGGCGACGGCCTGTGCGGTGGTCGGCGCATCCGTGGCCCGGAAGACGCTCCAGACCAGTGCCAGGAGCACCGGTGCGAGGGCGATCGCCGCGACGAGACGCTCCCGGTGCAGGGTCGCCCGATTCTCCCGGTTGGTGCCGGCGAGCACCCAGACCACGGCCGCCGCCAACAGAATGGCGGCGTGCGCGATGCCCGCCACGGGTTCGGGCTGCAGCAGATTGGCCCGCTCCCCCGGTGAGAGGGTGCCAAGGGTCGTCGCGACCGGCACGAGGAACACGAACACGGTGGGGCCGAGGAGGGACCAGAAGGCCCACCGGCGCTCGGTCTCGGAGAAGACGGGCCGCCAGGCCAGCGCGAGGGCGAGCTGCAGAACGGCGGTGGCCAGGGCGAGGCTGCTCACCACGTTGACCAGGAGTGCGGTCGTCGACGGATTCGCGCCCAGGGAGAGTGCCCAGCCGGCCGCGGCCGCGCCGACCAGGGCGAGCAGGATCGCGCCGGCGAGCAGCGCCCCGCGGCCCGCGGCCCCGTTCTGGCGCATGAGGAGCAGCCGGGCGATGAAGAGCACGAGCACGGCGGAGATCGTTCCGGTCCACCAGCAGTCGCTGCTGGCCCAGCTGGTCAGGTAGCCGAACGTCTCCGCGGCCGCGAGCAGCGCGATGACAACCGGGCGGTACCGACCGAGCCGCAGTCGGCCCGTCCCGGCGAGGAGAAGGGCCACGAGCGCGAGGGCGCCCAGCACGAGGAAGGCGCCGACGACGAGCCAGAGCGAACCGGCGAAGGGAACCGCGAAGAGCACCACGACCAGGGCGAGCCAGGCGACCGTGACCAGTCGCCGCCGCAGGATGCCCCCGATCGCCCAGAACAAGGCGGCGAGCGCGCCGACTCCGGCCAGGGCGCCCAGGGCCCAGAAGTTGTGCGGCCCGGGCGAGGTCACCGGGTCGCCACCCTGGCCGATCCCTGTGAACAGCGCGTCGGCCAGCGGCGACCCCGCGAACCCCACGACCGAGAACGCGGCACCGACGGCGATCACCATGGCGGTCACAGCCGCAAGAACCAGTGCGGTACGTGGAAGGCCGACGGGCAGTCTCCGCAGCACGAATTCGAGCACCAGGGCCAGGAGCACGGCGGAGAGAATCGGCGCCGTCAACGCGAGCACCGTGTCACCGGAACGCTCCGCGACCGTCGGCGCGACCACGGCGGCAGCGAGGGCGGCGAGGCTCGCCGTGCCAAGCGCGAAAACCTTCACTCCCTCCCCCGGCCGCTCCCCGGTCACGGTCTGGACGGCATGCAGCGCGGCGACCAACGCCACGCCACCGAACGTCCACAGCGGCCCCTGAACGGAATCCGGGGCGACGCCTGCCGCCGCGAGGACCGCCCCGACCAGCGCCAGCCCGGCGAGCGCGAGCAGGATCATCCGTTCGAACGCACGGTCTGACGCGGGCCGGACCATGCCGTCACGCCGTCGGGTGAAGCGGTAGATGAGCGCACCGACGGCCGTGCCCAGACAGAGCAGGTAGAGACGGGTCTCGGTGGGCTGGGTGGAGGCGAGCCCGGCGAGGAGGAGCCCCAGGCCCGGCGGGGCAACCACGAAGCCGGCGATGCTGGCGCCCCGGAGGCGCGACAGGGCGTGCCAGCCGAGGAAGAGCGCTGCCGAGGTCAGCAGGGCGACACCCCAATACAGGGCCGCGTCCGGGGAGGCGAGCCCCGCGAGGTTGTTCGCGCGGATCGCCCAGGCGTCCAGGAGCACGAGAATCACGGCGAGTGCGGCGATCCCCTCGGCGGTGGCGCCGAGCCCCCTCCGGCCGAGGACGGCCGCGGTCATGAGGGCCGAGACGGTGAACACGGCGACGATGATCGACCGCACCTCCAGCCCGGCGACGAGCCAGGCCACCGTGAGGAAGAAGATCGCGGCGACGGCCACCAGGGAAACGCCCACGACCAGGAGCAGGATCTGCACGCTCGATCGCTTGCGTCGTGACGGAAGGGCGGCCGCATCAGGGCGGTTCGGCCGCTCCGGTTGCGGCCGCGCCTCGGCGAGCGGCGCCGGTACGGGTACGGGGCCGGGGCCGGTCTCGGGTTCGGGTTCGTCTTCGACCGGCCGCAGGGTCTCGTCAAAGGTCGGAGCGGCAGCCGGGGCGAGGAGAGTGCCCGCGGCCGGGCGGCCCACCACACTGTCGATCCGGATGCTCCGGATCAGCGCGGCGCGGCGGTCAAGCGCCGTCGCGGCCTCCGTCGACGCGGCAAGCACGGCAGCGGCAGCGGGATGCCGCAGGTCGAGTCCGCAGTCCGGGCACACGGCGGAGAACAGCTGTGCCTGACAGGCCGGGCACATCGTCGTGTCGGTGAGGTCACTCGTGCTGCGGGGCCACAGCATTCGGCCGGCGGGCCCGAGACCGGACCTGTCCGCGTCGAATTCTGGGGTGCTGCGCTCTGGCATGGTTCTCCCGGGAGATCGTGACCTGCCAACAGGCTAGCGGCACGGCAACCGGAGTCGCGCCCCGAAACACCCCCGGTTAGAGGCCCTTTCAGCCCGGCAGCTACCCGGCTAGGGCAGCGGCCCGCGCCGAGACACCATGCCCGCGAAGAGGGCGTGCAGCAGCGGGAGCACAGAAACGGACATCAGCACCGTGCCGAAGACAAGGTCGTCGACGCGCAGCAGGATGCCGGCGATCAGCAGTCCGACGAAGAGGACGGCCGAGATGATCTGGCGCCCCGTTCGCTCGAGGCTCGCCAGCCGGCGCTCGACCCGAGGGGTCTGCACCGACACCGCGCCCTCCTCGAACCGCGTCGTGAGGGTGTCCAGCCGCTGGGGCAGCCGCGCAAGGATGCCGGCCACCGACACCACCTGCTTCGCGGCCGCCTGCACCAGGTTTCCGCCCTCGGCCCGGATCAGCTGGGCGGAGTACGGCTCGACGGCATTCCAAATGTTGAAGGCGGGGTCGAGCGAGCTGCACATTCCCGAGGTCAGCGACATCGCGCGCACGATGAGGAGAAAGTTCTCCGGAAGCTGGAACGGCAGCGAACGCACCACATCACCGAATTCGAGGGCGAAGGCACGGAATTCGCGCGGGTCGACATCCTGCAGTTCGGCGAACCCCATTCCACCGAAACGCGCGAACAGTTTCGTCATCGCCCGCTCGAGTTCCGCGGTGTCCGCCGAAGGAAGGAGCACACCGACCTCGCGGATGCCGTCGACCATCCCCTTGCCGTCGCGTGACGCGGCCGCAATGAGCAGCTTGCGCAGGCCGTGGCGCAGGGCGCCGGGCACATCGCCCATCATTCCGAAGTCGATGAAGGTGAATTTCCAGCCCCGGCCGGCGCCCTCGCCGACCACACCGGCGTCACCGAGCGGCGTGACGAAGATGTTGCCGGGGTGCGGGTCGGCGTGGAAGTAGCCGTGCAGGAAGAGCTGGTCGAACATGACGCCCGCGAACTCGGTGGCGACCTCGGACGGGTCGATCCCGGCCGCCCTCAGCCCGTCGACATCGTTGATCTTGATGGCGGTCACGTCCTGGAGGGTGAGCACCCGCCTCGTCGTGCGCTCCCAGACCAGGTCGGGCACGCTGACCCGGGCGTCGCCTGCGAAATCCGCGGCGAACCGCTCGGCGTTCGCCGCCTCGTGCAGGTAGTCGATCTCCTCGAGGCTCGTCGCGGCGAATTCCTCGACGAGGGCGGGCATGTCAACGCGATCCGAGACCAGCCGCACGTGGCTGAGCCAACGGGCGACCCGGCGCAGGGCGCCGAGGTCGACGTCGACGATCGTGCCGATGCCCGGCCGCTGGATCTTGACGACGACGTCGAGCAGACCGGTCTCGGCGGCGTCCAGTTCGGAGAGTCGGGCACGATGCACCTGGCCCAGGGACGCCGCGGCGAGCGGTATCGGGTCGATGAACGAGAACGCGCGCTCGAGTGTCACCCCCAGCTCGGCTTCGGCGAGAGTGCGGATGGCCGGGAACGGCACCGGCGGAACCTCGTCCTGCAGCCCCTCGAGCTCCTTGGTGATCTCCGGGGGCAGCACGTCCAGGCGCGACGACATGAACTGACCGACCTTGATCATCAGGCCGCCGAGGTCGACGGCGAGCACGTGGAAGCGCTGCGCGATCCGTTGCAGGCGCGCCGACCTGCTGCGGGCGGCGATCCAGCCGAGTCCGACCCGCGGAAGGAACACTTCGTACCACCACGTCTGCACCAGGTAGCGGGCGGCGAACAGCAGGATCCTGCGGGAGCGGGCGCGCATGTTCCCGACGTCGGTCATCTGTTCTCCTTGATGCCGACGTGTTGTGGGCACTCGGTCAGTCCTGGGCGAGGATGGAATAGAGCTTACGACGCGCCTCTTCCAGTACGGCAACAGCCTGCTTCACGTGCTCGGGGTTGCCGGAGCGACCGACCTGAGCGGCGGCCTGGGCCAGGTCGATGCCGGCCTTGGGCAGGGCGCCGGCGCGCCCGCTGTCGCGAACGCTCTGCGCCTCCCACGGCGCATCCTGGTCTGCCGCGGCGTCGGCGACCGCTCGTCCCTCGTCGGTGAGCGAGTAGGTCTTGCGACCGTTGGATTCTTCGGCCCCGATGAGCCCCTCGTCCGCGAGCAGCTGCAGGGTGGGATACACCGAGCCCGGGCTCGGCTTCCAGCCGCCGTGGCTGCGTTCCTCGATCTCCTGGATGATCTGGTAGCCGTGCATCGGCTTCTCAGCGAGCAGTGCGAGCACCGCCGCGCGCACGTCGCCGCGCCCCATCCGAGGGCCCGCCTTGCGGTCGAATTGCCCGCGCAACTGCTCCATTGCTTCCCAGACGCCGGCGCCCGGCCAGCCCTCACCAGCGCCGCCTCGGCGCCCCCCGCCGAACCCGTCGCCCATAAATGAACCGCTCATGATGTCCTCCTCAGTGCCGCAGCCACCCCGGCTCGGCGATACTTAACGATATATCGCCCGGCGAGTGGCGACGAGGCCCGATTCCACGTTCCAATGAGATTCCCAGACCCGTTCGTCCTGGTGCAATTGCAATGTCACATCGTAGGATTGCACTCGGACCGGCCGTCGACCGCTGGCCGAACTCAACCGGATGGATGGATGATGCTCTTCTCAGCCGTGGCCGCCCTCGACTACCACACGGCGGGCGAACCCTTCCGGATCATCGAGGCTCCACCCATCGACCTCGCCGGTGACTCCGTCGCCGACCGACGAATCCAGGCGATCGCCGATCCCGCCGCGCAGGAACTTCGCGAGTTCCTCTGCTTCGAACCGCGTGGACACGCCGACATGTACGGCGGCTTCATCGTTCCGCCCGACGATGCCGGGGCACACTTCGGCGTTCTGTTCTGGCACAAGGACGGCTTCTCCACCGCCTGCGGTCACGGCACCATCGCCCCCGGGGTCTGGGCGGTCGAGACGGGACGGGTCGCAGCACCCCGCGACGGGAGTGTCGACGTGATCATCGACGTGCCGTCGGGCCGGGTGACCGCCCGCGTTCACCGATCCGCCGGCCGGGTCGCATCCGTGGACTTCGTGAACGTGGCCAGCTACGTGCTCGCCCGCGCGGTGACGGTCCCCACCGCCCGCGGCGAGGTGCAGGCCACGCTCAGCTTCGCCGGCGCGATCTACGCGAAGGTGTCTGCGGTCGACCTCGGCGAGCTCATCGCCCTGGGCCGCGAGATCAAGTGGGCGCTCAACGACTCGGCTGCCGCCGCCCACCCCACCGATCCCCGACTCAGCGGCGTGTACGGCACCATCCTCTACGAACACCTCGGCACGGATGCCGCGGGGCGGGTGCACCAGCGCAACGTCACCGTCTTCGCCGACGGCGAGGTCGACCGCTCTCCGTGCGGATCCGGCACCTGCGCGCGCCTCGCGACACTGCACGAGGAAGGCACGATGACCTCCAGCACTGAGCTGACCCACGAGTCGATTGTCGGCACGACCTTCACCGGGCGCATCCTGGAGCTGACCCGCGTCGGCGAACGGCCCGCGCTGATTCCGCAGGTCACCGGCATGGCCTACCGCACCGGGGAACACACGTTCACCCTCGATCCGGCCGACCCGATCAAGCAGGGGTTCGTGCTGCGATGACGAGTCCCTCCGGTCGGCCCGCCGCGCTCCCCTACCTCGACGCGGCGGCCGTGAACGCCGCCTGCAGCCCGGCCCAGGCCGTGGCGGCGATCGAGGACGCCATCCGCCGCCACCGGGTGGACGTCGATGGGCCCGGGCGGATGGCCGTGCCGCTCGCGGCGGGCCAATTCCTGCTCATGCCCGCCGAGCTCGCCGCCGCGTCGGACGGTCCGTCCGCGGTGGGCATCAAGGTCGCCACGGTCGCCCCCGGCAACGCGGGAAGCGGCGTGCCCCGCATCCAGGGGCTCTATCTCCTCTTCGACGCGACGACCCTCTCGCCGCGGGCGGTTCTCGAGGGCAGCGCGCTGACCACGCTGCGCACCCCCGCGGTGTCCGTGGCCGCGGTGCTCCCCCGCCTCCGCCTCGACCCCACGCCCCTGCGACTGGTGATCTTCGGAGCCGGGCCGCAAGCCATCGCGCACGAAGCCACCGTCCGGTCTGCGCTCGCGGGCATCCGCGCCGTCGAGTCCGTCGCCTACGTCGTGCGCGACCCGCAGCGGGCGGCCGAGGCGCTCGGAGACTCGACGCTCCTGCTCGCCGGGTCGCCGGCCGCGGCCGAAGCCGTGCGGCAGGCCGACCTGGTCGTCTGCGCGACCAGCGCCCGCGAGCCTCTCTTCGACTCCGCCCTGGTCAATCACACCGCCACCGTCATCGCGGTCGGCTCCCATGAGCCGGCGGCGCGGGAACTGGATGCTGCGCTCTTCGCCCGCTCCTTCGTCACCGTGGAGTCCGTGGGATCTGCCCTCGCGGAGGCCGGTGACGTCATTCAGGCCATCGACGAGGGGTCCATCCGAGCGGAGTCACTCGTGCCGATGTCGGACGTCATCGACGGCTCGGTCCGACCACCGACGGATCGACCGTTCGTGTTCAAGGGCGTCGGCATGGCATGGCAAGACCTCGTCGTGGCTCAGGTCATCGCCCGGCAGGGCGGCTCCCAGCCCGCGGAATGATGAGCCGGAATCGAGGAGAGCAGTGATCAACCTGGAGAGGTCGGGCATGGGCCTGACGCGCATCCCTGCCCACGACTCCGTGCGCCAACAAGTCGCAGCGAGCCTCCGTGCCTCGCTCATCAGCGGCGATCTGCGCCCGGGAACGGTCTACTCGGCCCCCGAGCTCGCCGAGCAACTGGGCACCTCGCCCACACCCGTGCGCGAGGCCATGCTCGAACTCGCCCGCGAAGGTGCCGTGGAGGTGGTCCGCAACACCGGCTACCGGGTGACCGTGATGTCCGTGCGGCAACTCGACGAACTGGCCGAGCTGCGCATCCTCATCGAAGTCCCGACCATGGGTGCGATCGCCGAGGCCTGCCGGGGCGACCTCGCCGAACGCGTCGAGGCGCTCCGCCCGCAGGCCCGGCGGCTCCTCGAGGCGGCCGATAGCGGAGATCTGGTTGCCTACATGACACTCGACACGCAATTCCACGCCGATTTCCTCGTCCTGCACGGCAACACCAGCCTCGTCGAGCAGGTCATTCAACTGCGTTATCGCAGCAGACTCTACGGGCTCGAGGCTCTGGCGCGGGAGGGCACGCTCGGCCGGAGCACCAGGGAACACGAGCAACTCGTCGACCTGGCCCTGCAACGTGACCGCGCCGGGATCGAGTCCCTGCTGACCCGGCACATCCGGCACACCCGAAACGAGTGGGCACGGGACTGACCCGCGGGTCAGCAGTCGAGGGCTCGAACCGAGACGTCGACGTGCAGTTTGGCGTGTCCGGCGTACTCCTTGGAGTCGTCCAGAGAATCCGAGGCCAGGGTGAGCGTTGCCCAGCCGACCACCCGCATCGGATGGCTCGCCAGTGACGGCATGGTGTTGTTGGTCGTTCGCCAAAGGTCGATCGCGGACAACATCTTTGCCCACTCGGCGGCCGGGTCTGTCCAGGCGCCGCCCAACACGTCGCTGACCACACACTCGTTGCTCGCGAGAGCCGTGGCGAGCCCGGCGGGAGTGCCGTCCAGTCCGGGGAGGACTCCCGCGGCCGATTCCCCCTCGATCACGCCGTTAGCGTTCCGATCGCCGTAGCCGGGACCGTTCGGCCCGACCACCAGGTTCGCAGCCGTTTCGGCTGCCGTGTGGGCGGCCTCGATCGAGGGTGCATTCCGCCAGTCCGTGACAGCCGAGTCGATGGCGTCCAAACGGGTCTCCATTGATGCGTGGTCTGTCGCATCAACCGGTGCGGGCGACACAGATACCGGCGATGCTCCACCATCGGAGGCCTGACCGCAGGTGACGAGAACGAGCATGACGGTCACTGCCGCCAACACGATCTGGGGTACGCGCATCGCATTCTCTCCAATGTGGCTTCGGAGCGACGCTAGCAACATCCCCGCAGAATTCCAACGTCAGGGCACCGGGCCAGGCTGGCTCCGGGGCTAGGCTGGCGCCATGGTTTTCGAGGAGACACCGCTGCCAGGAATCGGGATTCGCCGCGAGATCACGGTCGCGGCCGGCCGAAGGGTGGGCGTCATCATCCACCGGGATGGTCGCTCGGAGTTGATGGTCTCCCGACTGGACGATCCGGATGCGACACTCGCCTCGATCCCGCTCACCGTGCAGGAAGCGGCGGCCCTGGGCAGTCTGCTTGGGGGCGCACAACTGGTCGCGCAGTTGACGACGGAACACCGCGATATGCCCGGAGTGAGCACCCAGCAGATCCTGGTCGACGCGATTTCACCGTTCAGCGGTCGGACCCTCGGCGAGACGCGACTGCGCACGCGCACGGGCAGTTCCATCGTCGCCGTGCTCCGCGACCGGGAGGTGTTGCCGTCGCCGCGGCCGGATTTCGTGCTCCACCCGAACGACCTGTTGATCGTCGTGGGCACCACGGCGGGGCTATCGGCTGCCGTCGAAATCATGCACCCGAGCTGAGCTGCCCGTGGACGAAACGACCCTGTCGTTGATCGAGCTGGGGGCGGTCTTTCTGGGATTGGGTGTCCTGGGTCACCTGGCCAGCCGTATCGGGCTGCCGCCTGTGCCGCTGTATCTCCTCGGCGGACTGGCGCTGGGACACAGCGGCTTCCTGGAGTTTTCGGGGGGCACGGATTTCGGCGGGGTGGCCAGCGAAATCGGTGTTGTCCTCTTGCTGCTGATGCTGGGACTGGAGTATTCGGCATCCGAACTCGTCACCGGGCTGCGTCGGTCGTGGCTGGCGGGCGTGATGGACCTTGTCCTCAACGCCGCCCCCGGCGCGGCGGTCGCGCTGATGCTGGGTTGGGGTCCGGTGGGCGCACTGGTCATGGCCGGCGTGACCTACATCTCCTCGTCGGGCATCATCGCCAAGGTGCTGGGCGACCTGGGTCGCCTGGGAAACCGCGAAACACCCGTCATTCTCTCGATCCTGGTGATCGAAGACCTCACGATGGCCCTGTATCTGCCCGTCCTGGTCGCCGTTCTGGCCGGCGCCTCCATCCTGGCGGGGCTGCAGGCCGTGGGCGTTTCGCTCCTGGTGCTCGCCATCATCCTGGTGGCGGCGTTGCGGTTCGGCCGGGTGGTCTCCAACGTCATCGCCAGCCCGGACCGTGAGTCGTTCCTGCTCAAGCTCATCGGCGCGGCGCTGCTGGTGGCCGGCCTCGCCTCGGCCATGCACGTGTCCGCCGCCGTCGGCGCATTCCTGCTGGGGATTGCCATCTCCGGGGCCACCGCCCGCGATGCGGCCCGCCTGCTGGAACCGCTCCGTGACGTGTTCGCCGCCATCTTCTTCTTCCTGTTCGGGCTGAACACGGATCCTCGCGGGATTCCCCCGGTGCTGGGCATCGCCCTGCTTCTGGCCATCGTCACGGCCGCCACCAAGGTGACCACAGGGTGGTGGGCCGCGCGCAGGCAGGGTATCGGAACGATGGGCCGCGCACGGGCCGGAGCGGCGTTGATCGCCCGAGGCGAGTTCTCCATCGTCATCGCCGGGCTGGCCGTCGCATCCGGCGCGGTCGACAACGGCCTGGCGGCCCTCGC
>CAJDUC010000089.1_pt2 | contig 11542 bp, 10 predicted proteins | sample 7390041 | NCBI WGS metagenome assembly CAJDUC01 (sample SAMEA7055666, study PRJEB34461) | soil metagenome | biome: terrestrial ecosystem; feature: Peninsula; material: soil | place: Antarctica | collected 2016 | reverse complement strand
CAACCCGCGTGCCGCGATCAACCCGCGTGCCGCGATCAACCCGCGTGCCGCGATCAACCCGCGTGCCGCGATCAACCCGCGTGCCGCGATCAACCCGCGCGCCGCGATCAACCCGCGCGCACCGCACTCGGCCGCGAGGGTGCCCATTGGCGCCCCGAATGGGTGCCCGCGAAAGCGCCGACTTGACTCCATAAGTGGGGGAGTTCTCCTCCCCAAATTTACCCCCGGATCAGCGACAACGCTGGTAGGTTCAGAATGAGCCAAGAGCGGTCGGGGGGACTGAGCCATGAACTCGAATCAGACGATTTCCGAACGAAGACTGCCGCCGCAGGATGCGCTCACCGCGTCCACGATCGACCGCCTGCTTCAGGACAGTGAGCGGCTCTCCTCGGCCGGACGGCACCGTGAGGGAGCACTCCTCGCCGAAGAAGTTCTGGCCACGCCGGGAGTCACCCCGGACCAGCAGTCCCGTGCCCGCGAGATGCTCGCTCTTCACCGCCTGCGGCTCGGAGACTACCAGGAATCCGTGCAGCACGGACTGCAGGCGCTGGAGTACCTGAAGTCCAGCGGTGACCTGCTCCGGCAGTCGAAGGTGCACTGCACCCTGGCCCTGGCCTACACCGATACCTCCCTGACCGAGCAGGCGCTCAGTCACGCCGTCCCTGCCCTGGAAACGGCGCGGGCGTGCGGCAGCGAACTGGCCGAGTTCTGGGCACTCACCCGGGCGTCGACCGTTCACGGCGCCATGGGCGACACTGAGCGGGGGGTCGAGCTCGGTCAGCAGGCACTCGCCCTGTCCAGGACATTGGATGACGCCGAGGCCAGACTCGTCGCGGTTAACAACCTGGGTGACAGCTTTCTCGAGACCGCGCGCGCCCAACGAGCGGCGGGTGGCGATGCGTCTTCCGCGCTGCAGGAGGGGCTGGTGCTGATCCGTGAGGCCGTGGCCATGGCCCACAGCCAGGGCAACAACTTTCTCGAGACGATCGCATTGACCAACCTGGTCAGCATCCTGATCGAGCTGAACGAGCACGACGAGGCCAGAGAGAAGGCCCAACGGTGCAAGGACCTGGCCGCCGCGAACGGATACCGCAATCTCGAGGTGAACGTCGACGCGCAGCTGGCCGAGGTGGTGCGCGCAGAGGGTGACCTCGATGAGGCGACCGCGATGATGGCTGCCCAGTTGGATGACCCGTCGATCGAAGAGGATCCCGCACTGCAGATAAGGCTGCATCGGGCGCTATTCGAAATGGACAAGGAGCGGCGGCGGTTCGAGCATGCCCTTGGCCACTGCGAAATCCTGCACAGGCTGTCACTGCAGAGAACTATTCAGACAGCAGGGCTCCAGTCCCAGCTCCTGATCAACACCCTGGAGGTCGAACAGTCCCGCCATGAGCTGGAGCGCTCGCAGCTCGAAGCCGAGATGCAGCGCATCCGTGCTGAGGAGCTCGACGACCAGGCGCACACCGACCCGCTCACCCTCCTCCCGAACCGGCGCGCGCTCGACCGAGAGCTGCCCCTGCTGATGGACCGCGCCCGAGATCTGTCCCAGCCTTTGTGCGCCGCCATGATCGACTTCGACAACTTCAAGCTCGTCAATGACGAGTACGGGCACGCCACCGGCGACGTGGTGCTCACCACGATGGCCGAGATGCTCCGCGCCGTCACCCGGGAGACCGACCTCGCCGTGCGGGTCGGCGGGGAAGAGTTTCTGCTTGTCTTCGGGAACACCGAACTCGACCAGGCCGAGCGGGCTTGCGAGCGACTGCTGACCTCGGTGCGCGACTACGCCTGGGACGACGTGGCCGCCGGTCTGACCTGCACGGTGAGTGTCGGCCTGGCCGCCCTCGAGTCCGCCGAACGGGTGTCTCACTGGCTGGAACGGGCCGACGGCGCTCTCTACGACGCGAAGAACCGCGGCCGCGACCAGGTGGTGACCGTCGGCGTCGGGTGAGTCGCGGCATCCGCGACGGATGCCGCGCGCCGCAACCGCAGAATTCGACCCGGGGACAGGGAATCAATGATGATTCAGCAAGAAACAGCCCAGCAGGCACAGGCCCAGCAGGCATCAGCCCGGCAGGCATCAGCCCAGCAGACGCACGCACAGCAGGCACAGACGAGCGAACGGCCCGCCGCCCAGGCCGTGATCGAGGTGCTGCTGCGACAGCAGGATGAGACCCCGACGAGGAACCGGTTCGCCCGGGTCTTCGGCTATTCGCCGCTCGGCGACGAGAGCGTGACCTGGTACCTCGGCGCGCAGGGCGAGATCGCGGTCGCTCGAATCCTTGCCACGCTGCCCACCGGCTGGACGGTCTTCCACGCCCTCCCGATCGGCAAGAAGGGGGCCGACATCGACCACCTCCTGATCGGACCGGCCGGCGTGTTCACAATCAACACCAAGAACCACCCGGGCAAGGGCATTTGGGTGGCCGGGCAGACCCTGATGGTTTCCGGGCACAAGGTGCCGCACATTCGAAGTGCCGAGTACGAGGCCGACCGGGTGACCAAACTGCTCAGGCAGCGGATGCCGCACCTCGCGGCCGTGCACCCCGTGGTCACGGTCGTCAACCCGAAGTCGCTCACGATCAAGAAGAAGCCTGACCTCGTTCGAGTCCTGGCCGCGACCGGGCTGCGCCGCTGGCTGCTCGCCCAGCCGGTGCTGCTCGGGCCGGCCGAGCTGGCCGTGCTGCGTCAGATCATCGACGATCCGGCCACCTGGCCTGTGCCGTTGTTCCCGCCGACCGAGAACGCGCCGCAGCTCTTTGCCGCCTTGGCCTCGGAGGTTCGGGCAGCTCTGGTGCGGCGCACCACCTGGAAACTAGGCGGCATCGCGGCCCTGCTCGGAGGGCTGCTGCTGGCCGGGCCGACGCTCACGCAGGCGCTTGTCGGGCTGGCGACGGGCGGCTGACGCTTCCCAACGAAGACCAACGCGGCCGACTCTTAGCCGACGGGCGCCGACGGGCGCCGACGGGCGCCGACGGGCGCCGCCGAGCGCCGACGCGGCCGACGGGTGTCGACAAGCCCGCCGAGCGCCGCCGAGCGCCGAGCGCCGAGCGCCGGCGAATGCCGGTCGCGGACTGCCGGCGCAGCCCGCTCCGGCGAACGGTGGCTACTCGGCGTCGAGGTCCGTTTCCAGAATCGCGACCAGGGATTCGAGAGCCTCGTCGGCCCCTTCGCCCTCGGCGCGGAGAACGACGACGTCGCCGTTGGCGGCGCCCAGGCTCATCAGGCTGAGGATGCTCGAGGCATCCATCGCGTCCTCGACCGGGTCGCTCTGAAGGCCGATCGTGACCTCGATCGAGAGCTCGCCGACGGCAGCCGCGAAGATCGAGGCGGGACGGGCGTGCAGGCCGACTCGGCTGGCGATGGTGGCAGTGCGTTCGGTCATGTTTCCTCCTGGTTGTTGCTCGACGAGATCAATTCTCGTCGACTTGACTGCGATGGTGCGGTTCGATCGGTCAGAGCGGTCCGGTCGCCCTCGGCATTGTCGGTGAACGGTCTACAGGTCAACAATCGCGGCTGGCGGGGTTCAGCGCAAGAGCGCCCGACCACCTGGCGCGTCAGGCGTTGACGGTGAGGAAATCGTCACCGGCGGCGAGCTGCTCGCCCGCTGCCACGGCATCCGCCAGCGTGATGTTCTCGGCCGTTTTCTCGAGGATGATCACCGGCACGATCGGGTTGCGCCCGGTCGCCTCGATCGCGACCACGTCGTAGCTGACGATCACATCGCCCGCGGCGACGGTGTCTCCCTGGGTGGCGCGGAGCGTGAAGCCATCGCCCTTGAGCTGCACGGTGTCGATGCCGAGGTGCACCAGCACGCCGAGTCCGTCGGGGGAGAGGATCACATACGCGTGCGGGAATACTTTGAGGAGCTTGCCGCCGATCGGGGCGATCGCGTCGACCACTCCGCGGGGCGGATCGATCGCAGCGCCGGGCCCCACGATCGACTGGGCGAAGGTGTCGTCCGGCACTTCCTCGATGGCGACGGCCCGGCCCGGAACGGGGGCGAGCACGACAACTGGGAAGGGCGAGCTCACAGAATGTCCTCGATGTCTTCCGCGAGGTTGTCGGCCTCCGGGCCGACGATGACCTGAACGATCGTGCCCGACCGGAACACGCCGTGCGCGCCCGCGGCCTTGAGCGCGGCCTCGTTCACGAGGGCAGGGTCGGTGACCTCGGTGCGCAGCCGGGTGATGCAGGCCTCGATCTCGACAATGTTGCCTGATCCGCCGAGGCCGGCCAGGATTTGTTCCGCTTTGCTGCTCATCTTCTTTTCCTCCTGTGGTTGGTGCTGCTGGTCCGGATTCTAGTGTCCTCCGAGAATCCGGGCGGCTGGGGGTTGACAAGCAGGGGGCCGCGGCTTCATCATCGAACTATTGGATCGTACCAGTACGGACCACAAAGCGAAAGTGGTCCTATGCTGGACAACGACCCACGAGCGAAGGCGACACGATGACGAATTCCCTGGACGAGAGCGCGGCCCTCGAGGCCGGCCCGGTGAGCAAGCATGCCCAGCTGCGCGCGATCCTGCTGGAGCGGATCGAGAACACCCTGGCGCCGCACGCGGCGATCCCGGCCGAGCGCAAACTGATGAGCCAGTACGGCGTCAGCCGGTCCACGGTGCGCGAGGCGATCCGCCAGCTCGTCGAAGAGGGGCGGCTCTACGGCGTGCAAGGCAAGGGCACCTTCGTCTCAGGCGAGCGCGTGCAGAGCGACCTGCACCTTGCCTCCTTCACCGAGGACATGCGCCGCCGCGGGCTCATCCCCGCGACGATCGTGAGCTCCTTCACCCTGGTCGACGCCCCCCTCGAGGTGCGCGCCGCCCTCGGCCTCGGTACGGATGCCCAGGTGTACCAGATCGACCGTCTCCGGCTCGCCGGCGGTATCCCGATGGCCTTCGAGCGCGGTTTCTACAAGGCCGAGTTGCTCCCCGACCTCGAGAGCAAGGACCTGACCCGTTCGCTCTACGCGACCTTCGCCACCGACTACGGGCTGCGGATTGACAATGCGGAACAGACCGTCTGGGCCGAGACGGCCGACTCCGGTGCCGCCGAGATTCTGGGCATCGCCGAGGGCGCGCCGCTGATGGTGTTCCGCCGCACCTCGTCGGCGGGGTCGGCATCCGTCGAGTACGTCACCTCGTGGTACCGCGGCGACCGCTACCAGGTGCACATGACCCTCAATCTGCAACACCAGCCCTAGCCCCACATTCCCCACAAACCGCACCCATCACCAGGAGGAATCAATGTCCAGCATCACCGCAGACGCGGGCACGAAACGAAAGTTTCCGGGCCTCGGCCAGGCTCAACGAGTCGGCCGAAGTCTCATGCTCCCGATCGCCGCACTCCCTGCCGCAGGCCTGCTCCTGCGGCTCGGCCAGCCCGACCTGCTCGGCGGAATCCCCGGTTTCGAGACCGGCGGCGCCGTCATCGCGTCGGCAGGTGGTGCACTCTTCGGAGCGCTGCCGCTGCTGTTCGCGGTCGGTGTGGCGATCGGCTTCGCCAAGAAGGCCGACGGTTCGACGGCCCTCGCGGCCGTAGTCGGCTACCTCGTCTTCTCCAAGGTCGGCGAGGCAATGTCGCCGCTGGTCCTGGGGCTGCCGGAAAAGGGCGGAACCCAGGATCTCGTCAATTACAGCGTGCTCGGCGGCATCCTGATGGGTATCGTCTCCGCGCTGCTGTGGCAGAAATACCACCGGATCTCGTTGCCCAGCTATCTCGCCTTCTTCGGTGGGCGCCGGTTCGTGCCGATCATCACCGCCGTCGTGGCCCTGGTGCTCGGTGTGCTGCTCAGCTTCGTCTACCCGGCGTTCGCGAACGGTCTGACCGGTTTCGGCGAGATTGTCACGTCTAACGACATTTGGGGCGGCTTCCTCTACGGCACGACCAACCGGCTGCTCATCCCGGTGGGCCTGCACCACATCCTCAACTCCGTGGTCTGGTTCGTCATCGGCGACTATAACGGAGCCACCGGTGACCTCGGCCGGTTCTTCGCCGGCGACCCCACTGCGGGTTCGTTCATGACCGGATTCTTCCCGATCATGATGTTCGCCCTCCCGGCCGGCGCGCTGGCCATCTGGCACGAGGCCAAGCCGTCGCAGAAGAAGATCGTCGGTGGCATCATGCTCTCCGGCGCCCTGACCGCGATGCTCACCGGTGTCACCGAGCCGCTCGAATTCTCCTTGTCACCGAGCCGCTCGAATTCTCCTTCATGTTCGTCGCGTTCCCGCTGTTCATCATCCACGCGCTGCTCACCGGATCCTCGCTCGCCCTGGTCAACGCCCTCGGCATCCGGGATGGATTCAGCTTCAGCGCAGGAACCCTCGACTACGTGCTCAACTTCGGGCTCGCCGAGAAGCCGCTCTGGCTCATCCCGATCGGGCTGGCCTACGCGGTGGTCTACTACTTCCTCTTCCGCTTCGTCATCCGCAAGTGGAACCTGAAGACGCCCGGCCGCGGCGACGACGAGATCCAGGACCCCGCGGCAGCGGATTCCACGGGAACCACCGTCTAGTCCAGCAGCACCCGGCGTGACGGGGGTCGCGGGCAACCAGCCGGTGACCCCCGGCACGCAGCACCAGGCGCCACTGCAGCACCCGCAGCACCCGCACCACAGCACCACCGCAGCACCCGCACCACCCGAGACACTCGCATTCGAATTTGGAGTACACGATGGCCGAAGTAGTTTTTGTTGACAGCGAAGCCGAAGCGGGAACCCTCGCGGCGGCATCCATCCGATCACTGATCCTGCGCAAGCCGGATGCCGTGCTCGGCCTGGCGACCGGATCGACACCGCTCTCGGTCTACGCGGCGCTGGCCGCGTCCCTCACGGCTGACCCGATCGACGTCTCCCGGGTGCGCGGCTTCGCCCTCGACGAATACGTGGGCCTGCCCGCCGATCATCCCGAGAGCTACCGCTCGGTGATCACCCGCGATGCGGTCGTGCCGCTCGGGCTCAACCCCGCGAACATTCGGGTGCCGGGTGGCGACCTGGCCACCGTGCGCACCGCCGGGCTAGACTACGAGGCTGCCATCCTCGCCGCGGGCGGCGTCGACGTGCAGATCCTCGGCATCGGCCGCACCGGTCACGTCGGATTCAACGAACCCGGCTCATCCTTCGCCTCGGTCACGCGCATCAAGACGCTCACCGAGAAGACCCGCATTGACAATGCCCGGTTCTTCCCCTCGATCGATGACGTGCCCATCCACTGCATGACGCAGGGCCTGGGCACCATCCTCCGCGCCCGGCACCTCATCCTGCTCGCCTTCGGGGAGGAGAAGGCGGATGCCATTGCCGCCGCCGTCGAGGGACCGGTCAGTTCGAGCAAGCCGGGTTCGGTGATCCAGCTGCACCCGCACGTGACCGTGATCGTCGACGAGGCCGCCGCCTCGAAGCTCGAGAACCGCGACTACTACCGCTACGCCTGGGCGCACAAGCCCTGGCCCGGAATCTAGGCCGCACTTCCTCTCTATTCTGAATCCCGCAACTGAATCCTTGGAGCAACCGTCATGACCCCGCTCACCTCCCCTCCGGCCGACCTGGTCCCGGCCGAGCACACCACCGCGCCGATCATGCACGTTCAGGACTCGGCCGCGCCGAGGCCGGGTGCTCCGGCGCTGAACCTTCCGATGCTTGTTTCCGGCGGCACCGTGATCGCACCTGACGCCGTGTACTCGCCGGGTTGGGTGGACATCCGTGACGGGCGGATCGTCGGCTGCGGCGCGGGGGAGCCGCCGCGGGAGGCGGACTACAGCTTTCCGCAGAGCACCCTGGCCGCGGGCTACGTCGACATTCACACCCACGGCGGGGGCGGCAGCAGCTTCAACGACGCGGATACCGACTCGGCCGTGGCGCGGATCACCGCGACCCACCTCGCCCACGGCACGACCACGATGATGGCCAGCCTGGTCACAGTTCCGCTCGATGAGTTCGAGCGCACGGTGTCGGCCCTGGCCGGGCTGGTCGAGCAGGGGGTGCTGGCAGGCATCCACCTCGAGGGGCCGTGGCTGAGCCCGGCGCACCGCGGCGCGCACGACGTGAAACTGCTGCGCGATCCGGACACCGAGACCGTCGATCGGCTCATGCGCGCCGGCCGCGGCGCCGTGCGAATGGTGACCATCGCACCCGAGTTGGAGGGCGGCCTTGCCGCCGTGCGGCAGATCGTGGGATACCGGGCCGTGGCCGCGGTTGGGCATTCCGACGCGGACTACGAGACCACCCGGCAGGCGATCGCGGCGGGGGCGACGGCCGGCACGCACGTGTTCAACGCGATGCGGCAGATTCACCACCGCGAGCCTGGCCCCGCGCTCGCCCTGCTCGAGGACCCCTCGATCTTCGCCGAGCTCATCGCCGACGGGGTGCACCTGCACCCGGCCATGGTGCGCCTCATCATCGGCAGCCCCTCACGGCCCGTCTTCGTGACGGATGCCATGGCCGCCGCCGGCGCGGACGAGGGCGAGTACAAACTCGGCGCTCTCGATGTCAGCGTTTCCGACGGGCAGGCGCGTCTGGCCGACGGCACCATCGCCGGGAGCGTACTTACCCTGAGCCAGGCCGTGCGCTACGCCGTGCACACGGCGGGCATCCCGGTTGAAGTCGCGGTGCGTGCAGCCACCCAGAATCCGGCGGACATGATCGGCCTGGCCGACCGGGGGCGACTCGCGCGGGGTCACCGCGCCGACCTGATCGTGCTCGACGCCGCCCTCCAGGTCACCGCGACCCTGCGGGCCGGCGTCTGGTGCGAGGCCTGACCGGCCTGCGCCAACTGCCTCGCGCCCACCGGTCTCACGCCCACCGGTCTCACGCCCAGCACCCAGCACCCACCACTCCGCACCCGGCACCCAGCACCCACCACCCACCACTCCGCACCCGCCACCCGGCCGGCTCCTCGCGCCCTGCACCGTCCTGGTCCTCACGCCTCGCGCCCTGCGCCGTCCGGGTCCTCTCGCCTCGCGCCCTGCGCCGTCCGGGTCCTCACGCCTCGCGCCCTGCGCCGTCCGGGTCCTCACGCCTCGCTGCGGGACCGGTCTCGGCCAGCGGTTTTCGCACTCGACCGTGGCTAACTCCTGCAATTTCTCGCAGATTGCCCGATTTGGGCCTGCGGTGACTCGATTCCGTGTAATTTGCAGGAGTTAGCACCCCCCCACTGAGCTTTCCGACCTTCCCCACCTCCCCGCTCCAATCGCACCGCCGCGCCGCGCCCTGTGCCTGCGCCCGCCGCGTTTTGTTCCGCCCAGCCCCGTCCTTTCCCGCTCGAATAGCTGCGAATTGCAGGATGCGACGGGTCCGCGAGGCTACATACGGCCGATGCGCCGACGGCATCCTGCATTCGTGCTTGGTCGGTGCCGAAGCCGGTACCGATGCAGTAGTGACGCCGCAGCGAAGCCGGTGCCGATGTCGTAGCGACGCCGCAGCGAAGCCGGTGCCGATGCGAGTGCCACGGCCGGTCCCGGAAACCCCCGTGGACCTGCACAAACGTGCAGTGCCGACCGGCGCTCCGCGGAGTAGCGTGAGAAGTGCGCTGGCGGTCTCGCTGAGGGCGACAGTGCACATCTCAGAGGAGAGAGCATATGTCCGTCAAGCCACTCAAGGTCACCGTTACGGGAACCTCGGAATCGCCGACCAAGCTCGCGGTTTCGGTGCGGGATTTCTCGTTCATCATCGACGAGCCCGCGGCGTTCGGAGGTGAGGATGCCGGCCCCAACCCGGTCGAGTATGCACTCGCGTCCCTGGCCGGCTGCATGAACGTCGTCATCCACATGGTGGCCAAGGAGCAGGGCGTCGGCGTGCGGTCGCTGCGCCTCACCGTCAAGGGCGAACTCGACCCCTCCAGGCTTATGGCGTTGCCCACGGAGAACCGGGCGGGTTTCCAGGGCATCGAGCTGATCGCAGAATTCGACTCGGACGCGAGCACGGCAGAGCTCGACGATGTGCTCGTTTTGGCCGGGCTGCGTTGCCCGGTCTCGGACAACCTCGGCAACACGACGCCCGTCACCGTGCGGCTCGCCGCCCCGGCGGAACTGGAAGCGGTGCTCGCCGTAGGGTGACGCCCGCGCAGCAGGGCGACGGATGCCGCGGGCCGGTTCGGCGATGGATGCCGCCGGCCCAGCCATCCGCGTTGCCTCCGGGCGCGAATGCAGGATGAGCGGCAGAGCGGGTGCCCCTGGCGCCTCGTGTTCGCGCGGCATCCTGCATTCGTGTGGGTGCCAGCCCGGTGATGGATGCCGCGGGCCGGTTCGCTGACGTATTCCGCCGGCTCAGCCATCCGCGTTGCCTCCGGGCTCGAATGCAGGATGGGGGCAGATTGGGTGCCCCTGGCGCCTTGCGCCCGCGCGGCATCCTGCATTCGCGCCGACTCTGGAACGGGTGCCAGGCTCAGCGACCGCTTGCCTGAGTCGGCGAGAGCGGGAGCGCGGGTGACGGCGCGGGCACCGGTGCCGGTGCGACAGCAGACGCCTGCGGACTACGACCGCAGTTTGAGAAGGATGGGGTCGGCGCCCGTTCGCTCCTGGATCTCGATCGTCTGGTGCCGGGACTTGAGAAATTCGCCGAACTGGCTGAATCCGAGCGAGCTTTCCTGGAAGGTTGGGTCCAGCTGCCGCATGGTGCTTTTCAGGGCAGATGCGTGCTGCCATTCCAAATTGTTCGGTGCCAGTTGCTCCATTGCGCGGAGGAGTAGTGCGGTCGCGGCTTTCCGCGCCTTGGGGCCCGCAGCGGTCTTCTTGGTCGTGGACAGAGCGGATCCCTTCGTATTCGGCTGGACCGGATCCGCCGCTGATTGGACCCTAATCGTGGCCGCAGCCTTGACCGCCTTGGCCGTGGTCGTGCCCGCAGCCTTGGCCCCCGCCACTGGGACCGACTTGGCCTTTACCGCAGTCGTGCCTGCACCCTCGGCCCCTGCAGTCTTGACCGCCGCGGACTTGGCCGCGGGATTCGTGGCGGGGGGCTTCGCAGAGGGCGCCTTCGTAGAGGCAATCTTGGTCGAGGTCTTCACAGTTGGCGTCTTCGTCACCGCCTTCGTCAGGGCGCCCGGTGTCACGGCTGGCGTCTTGGTCGTCACGGCTTTCGTCACCGACTTCGCAAGGGGAGCCTTCGTGCCCGTCTTCGCCGCAACTTTGGTGACCGCCGCAACGCCGGTGGCCGCCACGAGATTGGTGACCGCCGCAACGCCGGTGACCGCCGCAACGCCGGCGACCGTCGCCACAACGGCCCCGGCCCCGATCGCCCCCGCCCCGGCTGGCGCGGTCGGCGTGCCTCGCACCGTCCCGGGAATCGAGTCGTAGTCGGCGAACAGGTCGCAGGCCGAGGCGAGCGCGGTGCTGGTCGATCCGGACACGCCGATCCCGACCACGACCCGACCGAGCCGCCGGCAGCGCTGGGCCAGCGGAATGTAGTCGGAATCGCCCGCGACGATGACGATGTGGGTGAGGTCGTTGAGCCTGAAGAGGTCCTCCATCACGTCGATCGCCAGCCGGATGTCCGCACCGTTCTTCAGCGCCGCGACCACGGGGAAGAGCTGAACGAGGTCGACGGCGCGATCGAC
>CAJDUC010000064.1_pt1 | contig 12219 bp, 8 predicted proteins | sample 7390041 | NCBI WGS metagenome assembly CAJDUC01 (sample SAMEA7055666, study PRJEB34461) | soil metagenome | biome: terrestrial ecosystem; feature: Peninsula; material: soil | place: Antarctica | collected 2016 | reverse complement strand
GCTCGACGGCCGGCGGTCCGCGCCCGGCGTGCGGGACGGGGCCGTGCGAGCCCGTGCCGCCGCTCTCACCGAGGCCGACTACAGCCGCGGCGACTACCAAGCACGCCTCGGCGCGCAGGCGGCCGCCCTCGACCTTCCGTTGTTGCCGACGACGACCATCGGATCATTCCCGCAGACCGGGGACATCCGCCTGGCCCGGGCCCAGCACCTCGCCGGCGCGCTGTCCGACGACGACTACCGCAGCCTGATGGAGGCGGAGATCAGACGGGTCGTCGCGCTGCAGGAAGAGATCGGTCTCGACGTGCTCGTACACGGCGAGCCGGAACGCAACGACATGGTGCAGTACTTCGCCGAGCGGCTCGACGGCTTCGCGGTCACCGAAAACGGCTGGGTGCAGTCCTACGGCAGTCGGTGCACCCGCCCCTCGATTCTCTGGGGCGACGTATCCCGGCCGCGCCCGATCACCGTGGACTGGTCCACCTTCACCCAGGGGCTCACCCGCAAGCCGGTCAAGGGCATGCTCACCGGGCCGGTGACGATCCTGGCCTGGTCCTTCGTGCGCGACGACCAGCCGCTGGCGGACACCGCGACGCAAGTCGCGCTCGCCCTTCGGGACGAGATCGGCGATCTCGAGGCCGCGGGCATCGGACTCGTGCAGGTGGACGAACCGGCGCTGCGGGAGCTCCTGCCGCTCAAGACGAAGGACCAGGCCGGCTACCTGGACTGGTCGGTCGGTTCATTCCGGCTCGCGACGGCCGGCGTGAACGATGCCACGCAGATCCACACCCATCTCTGCTACTCCGAGTTCGGGGTCGTGATCGACGCCATCCGCAATCTCGACGCCGACGTGACGAGCATCGAGGCGGTGCGCTCCCGGATGGAGGTCGTCGCCGACATCGAGGCCGGTGGGTTCGACCACGGCATCGGACCGGGGGTCTATGACATCCACTCGCCGCGGGTGCCGAGCGTCGCCGAAATCACCGCCCTACTGGACCGTGCCCTCGAGTCGATCCCCGAGCGAGCGGTCTGGGTCAACCCGGACTGCGGCCTGAAGACCAGGGGCTACACCGAAACCGTCGCATCCCTGCACAACATGGTGGCCGCCACCCGGGCCGTGCGAGAACGCATCGGCGTGGTGGTTCCCGTCTAACCCCCTCCGTACGCAGAACGGCCCTGCCGGATGCCCGACAGGGCCGTTCCCCGCGCCGACGGGATCGGAGCCGATCAGACCGAGCGGAGCACCGCCACGATCTTGCCGAGGATCTCGGCGTGGTCGCCCACGATGGGTTCGAAATTACTGTTGCGCGGCAGCAGCCAGGTGTGGCCGTCGCGCTGGCGGAACACCTTGACCGTGGCCTCGCCGTCGAGCATGGCTGCGACGATCTCGCCGTTCTCGGCCGTCTTCTGCTGCCGGACGACGACCCAGTCGCCGTCGCAGATGGCCGCGTCGATCATCGACTCGCCGACGACCTTGAGCATGAACAGTTCGCCCTTGCCGACCAGTTGGCGGGGGAGAGGGAAGATCTCGTCGATCTGCTGGTCCGCCATGATCGGCACGCCCGCGGCGATCCGACCGACCAGGGGCACCATCGCGGCGTCGCCGACCTGAACGCCGGACTGGTAGCTCTCCGCGCCGCCCGCTGGCACATCTTCCGGGGACTGCGGAATCTCGATCAGGACCTCGAGCGCCCGTGGCCGGTTCGGGTCTCGACGGAGGTACCCGCTCAGTTCGAGCTGATTGAGCTGGTGGGTGACGCTGGAGAGCGAGGAGAGGCCGACCGCGTCGCCGATCTCCCGCATGCTCGGCGGATAGCCTCGCTGGCTCACCGAGCGCTGGATCACATCGAGGATGGCGAGCTGCTTCTCGCTCAGACTCTTACGGCGCCTGGTGCCGCCCTTGTCGCGGGGACCGTTTATGTCCTGCGTCACGATGTCGCTCCTCGTCTCGGTGAATCGGGTTACAGCGGCGGTCACGACCGCCGTCAAACCCGAATGTCGGTGGTGTCTGGTTGATTGACACCAGACAATCGAAACTGTATCCATCCCGGGGCCGATAAACAAACATTCATTCGAGTGTGTCGTGATCTTTCTCGGGATTGACCGGATTCTTCTCTTGATTGTTCGAACAATCGAATATATATTCGGAACATAGGTTCGCATCCGGCCCTCCCGGCCGAGGGTCGGATGCGTCTTTACACAGGAGGTTCGACATGAGCACTGCACTCGGAATGACTGCATTCGGCGGAACGACCGCCATCGGCACGAACGGCGACCGCGCCGGCAACACCACGCACTCAAGCCGAACCGGCTCGGTCCACACCGCCCCCGTGCGCACCAGACTCCACCTCACCCGGCGCGGGCGCGTCGTCTTCACCACCCTGGCGGCCATCCCGATCGCCGCGGTGGCCCTGGCCCTGGCCCTCAACGGCGGGATCGCCGCGGCCGAAGGCACGAGAATCGGTTCCAGCCTGGGGGCGAACACGGTCGCCGGGGTCGCCACCGCGTTCGACTACGTCACCATCCGATCCGGCCAGTCCCTCTGGCAGCTGGCCGAGACCATCGCCCCCACCGCCGACCCGCGCGACGTGATCGCCGAGATCGTGAGCCTGAACCAGCTCCCCTCCGAAAACGTCCAGCCCGGCCAGCGCCTGGCGCTCCCGAACACGTTCTGAGGCCCTCGAGCCCATCTCCCGGGTTGACGGGGCAACGGCCCAGACTCCGCCGGTAGCATTGCAGGAGTGACCAGTCTCAACGACCTGCCCCTCCGCGATAATCTGCGCGGACTCACCCCCTACGGAGCGCCGCAGCTGCACGTGCCGGTTGCTCTCAACGTGAACGAGAACACCCACGGGATCCCCGAAGCCGTGGCCGACGACATCGCGACCGCCCTGGCACAGGCCATTCGCACGATCAACCGGTATCCCGACCGTGAGTTCACGCAGCTGCGGGAGTCGCTCGCTCGGTACCTCGGTCACGGGCTCACCCGGGAGAACATCTGGGCCGCGAATGGGTCGAACGAGGTGTTGCAGCAGGTGCTGCAGGCCTTCGGTGGTCCAGGGCGATCGGTCCTCGGCTTCGCGCCGACCTATTCGATGTATTCCCTGCTCGCCTCCGGGACCGGAACCCGCTGGGTGGCCGGAACCAGGGACGCCGACTTCGAACTCACCCCCGCGACCGCCAAGGCGTGGGTCGACGAGGTCACTCCCGACCTCGTGTTCCTCTGCTCGCCGAACAACCCGACGGGCACGCCGCTCTCCCTCGACACGATCGCTGCCGTCTACGACGCGACCGACGGCGTGGTCGTCGTCGACGAGGCCTACGCCGAATTCGGCCCGGCCGACGCCCCGAGCGCGCTCACGCTCCTTCCCGGCCGGGAGCGGCTCCTCGTCTCCCGCACCATGAGCAAGGCGTTCGCGTTCGCGGGCGCCCGCGTGGGCTACCTGGCCGCCGACCCGGCGGTGACGGATGCCCTGCGCCTGGTTCGCCTGCCGTACCACCTGTCCGCGCTCACCCAGGCGGCGGCCGTCGCCGCGCTGGCGCACACTCCCGAGATGCTCGCCATGGTCGAGGACATCCGCGGCCAACGTGACCGGCTCGTCACGGAACTGACCGGCCTGGGCTACCGCCCGCTGCGCAGCGCGAGCAACTTCGTGCTGTTCGGCGGGGTCGAGGACCCCAGGGGCACCTTCGAGGCGCTGCTGGCCGAGGGCATCCTCGTGCGTGACGTCGGGATCCCCGGCCACCTGCGGGTCACGGCCGGCACGGAGGCCGAGACGAGCGCCTTCCTGGAGGCGCTGGCCGGGCTCGGACAGCGCTGAGTCGCCCGGCCCAATAAACTGTTGGATATGAGCCTGCCTCCCACGTCCTCCTCGCCCCGCGTCGCCCACCTGCAGCGGGAGACGAGTGAGTCGAGCATCGAACTGACGCTCAACCTGGACGGCACGGGCGTCTCCGACATCCAGACCTCGGTTCCGTTCTACGACCACCTCCTGACCGCGTTCGCCAAGCACTCGCTGACCGACCTCACCGTGCGCGCCCGTGGCGACATCGAAATCGATGTGCACCACACGGTCGAAGACATCGGCATCGTGCTCGGCCAGGCCATCCGGCAGGCGCTGGGCGACAAATCGGGCATCTCCCGCTACGGCGACGCGCTCGTGCCGCTCGACGAGGCCCTCGTCCAGGCCGTCGTCGATATTTCCGGTCGGCCCTACCTCGTGCACCTCGGCGAGCCGGCCGGTTTCGAATTCCACCTGATCGGCGGACACTTCACCGGATCCATGGTGCGCCACGTCTTCGAGGCGATCACCTTCAATGCCGGACTGACCGTGCACATCACCGTGCAGGGCGGCCGGGATCCGCACCACATCGCCGAGGCAGAGTTCAAGGCCTTCGCGCGCGCCTTCCGCCAGGCGAAGGCACTCGACCCCCTCGTCTCCGGCATCCCGTCGACCAAGGGCGCGTTGTGAGCCGAATCGTCGTCTTCGATTACGGCACCGGCAACGTTCACTCGGCCGTCAAGGCCCTCGAACTGGCCGGGGCCGACGTCACCCTCACGAGCGACCGCACCACCGCCCTCGAGGCCGACGGCCTCGTCGTTCCCGGCGTCGGCGCGTTCAGCGCGGTCATGGCCGCGTTGAAGGCCGTGCGCGGGGACGAGATCGTCGATCGCCGGATCGCCGGCGGGCGTCCCGTGCTCGGCATCTGCGTGGGCATGCAGGTGCTCTTCGAACATGGCGTCGAACGTGGCGTCGACACGGAGGGACTCGGCGAATGGCCGGGAACCGTCACCCGCCTCGATGCCCCGATCCTGCCGCACATGGGCTGGAACACGGTCACGCCCGACGAGAACTCCGTCTTGTTCCGGGGGATCGAAGAGGAGCGCTTCTACTTCGTGCACTCCTACGCGGCCCAGGACTGGACCCTCGACGTGATGCCGCCCTTCCCGAAGCCGCGGCTGACCTGGGCCGAACACGGTGTCCCGTTCCTCGCCGCGATCGAGAACGGACCTCTCTCGGCCACCCAATTCCACCCGGAGAAGTCCGGTGAGGCAGGCATCCGTCTCCTCTCCAACTGGCTCGGGTCGCTCCGCGACTAGCCTCCCCATCGTCTGCCCCGGACGCCACAGCGCGCCCACCCCGAACCGAGGATCCCATGACTGAGCTTGCCCCCGCCCCGCGTCTCGTTCTCCTGCCCGCCGTCGATGTTGCCGGGGGCAAGGCCGTGCGCCTGACCCAGGGCGAGGCCGGCACCGAGACCAACTACGGCGACCCGGTAGACGCCGCCCTCGACTGGGCACGCCAGGGCGCCGAGTGGATCCACCTGGTCGACCTCGATGCGGCGTTCGGCCGTGGCAACAACACGGAGGTGATCCGGAACGTGATCCGAGAGGTGACCGGAGTACGGATCGAACTCTCCGGCGGCATCCGAGACGACGCGTCCCTCGCGGCGGCCCTCGGCGCCGGGGTCAGCCGGATCAACCTCGGCACCGCGGCGCTCGAGGACCCGGAGTGGGCCGCCCGGGTCATCTCCGAGCACGGCGACGCGGTCGCGGTCGGGCTCGACGTGCGGGGAACGACCCTCGCCGCCCGCGGCTGGACCAAGGACGGCGGCGACCTCTGGCAGGTGCTCGCCCGCCTCGAAGACGCCGGCTGCGCGCGCTACGTCGTGACCGACGTCACCAAGGACGGCACCCTGCAGGGCCCCAACATCGACCTGCTTCGCCAGGTGATGGAGCGCACCGACCGCCCCGTTGTGGCCTCCGGTGGCATCTCCAGCCTCGCCGACATCGCCGCGCTCCGCGAACTGGTCCCGCTGGGCCTCGAGGGCACGATCGTGGGCAAGGCGCTCTACGCGGGAGCGTTCACCTTGGGTGAGGCACTGGATGTCGCCGGCGCGTAACCTCGGCTCCACCGGTGAACCGGCCGGCCCTGCAGACTCGGCCGGTCAGCCGTGGGCGGGCCGGGAATTCCTGGCGAACCCCCACGACGACGATGACGGCGCCGCCCCCGGCCCGCTTCTCGACGCCCTGGCGCGCTTTCGCGCCCGCGAGGCGGGGGAGGAGAGCGTCGTCGACGCCATCCGCACCTCACGACTGCTCATCCCGCTGCTGACCGCTCTCGGCGATGCCGGAGTAGGACCGACCGGGCTCGTCATCGACAAGACCCAGGAACTGTCGATCATTACCGTGGCCGGCCCCGACGGCCGCAGCGTGCTGCCCGTGTTCTCCTCGACGGCCGCGATGCGGTCCTGGAATCCGCTGGCGCGTCCGGTGCCGTCGGACGGTGTGCGGGTGGCGCTGGCCGCCGCGCAGGAGAACACCGACCTCGTCGTTCTCGACCCGACCGCCGACACGGAATTCGTCATCCGGCGCCCCGCGCTCTGGGCGATCGCACAGTCCAAGCCGTGGACGCCCAGCTACGCCAGCCGCCAGGTCGCGGATGCCTTCACCGCCTCGATCGCCACCGAACTGTCGGTGCTCGGCATCGACCTGGCGGCGGGCGACCCGACTGGCACCCTGGCCGGCCCCGAACTCACCGTGCGCCTGGTCCTGGTCGACGGACTCACCCAGCTCGAGCTGGATGCCACCCTCGGCCGGCTCGCCGCCCGCTGGTCCGCCAGCGACATCCTGGCCACCCAGGTGGATTCACTCCGGGTGCAACTCAGCGGGTCCGACTAGGCCCCAGGCGGAAACGAGCGAGTGTCGGTGGTTTCGGGGAAGATGGTGCCATGACCGAGGTGCTCGAACGCTTCTCACCGGCCACCCGGGCGTGGTTCGGTGCGGCTTTCACGGCGCCGACCCCGGCCCAACTCGGTGCCTGGGACGCCATCAGCCGCGGATCGCACGCGCTCGTGGTCGCCCCGACCGGTTCGGGCAAGACCCTCGCCGCCTTCCTCTGGGCGATTGACCGGCTCGCCTCCCGCGCCGCGGGCGCCGGGCCGACCGCGACCATCGCGCCCGCGGCACCCACCACAACCGTGCTCTACATCTCCCCGCTCAAGGCCCTCGGCGTCGACGTGGAACGCAACCTGCGGGCCCCGCTCGTCGGCATCACGCAGGCGGCCCTGCGCCTCGGCCTGGAACCTCCCCGGGTCACCGTCGGCGTGCGCTCCGGCGACACCCCCGCCGTCGAGCGTCGCCGCCTCGTCAAGGCGCCGCCCGACATCCTGATCACCACGCCGGAGTCGCTGTTCCTCATGCTCACCTCGGCGGCGCGGGAATCCCTGCGCGGCATCGACACGGTGATCATCGACGAGGTGCACGCCGTCGCCGCCAGCAAACGTGGCGCGCACCTCGCCCTCTCGCTGGAGCGGCTCGACGATCTGCTCGCCGCCCCGGCCCAACGGATCGGACTGTCCGCCACCGTTCGCCCGGCCTCCGAGGTCGCCCGTTTCCTCGGCGGCGCCGCGGCCGTGGAGATCGTCTCGCCCGTCGCCGGCAAACGGTTCGACCTGCGCGTGGTGGTTCCCGTCGACGACATGAGCCAGGTCGGCCAGGTCGAGCCGAGGGAGGGCCAGTCCGCGGCATCCGCCCCGCAGACCGGATCGATCTGGCCGCACGTCGAGGAGGCGATCGTCGATGAGGTCCTCGCGCACTCGTCCTCGATCGTGTTCGCCAACTCGCGGCGGCTGGCCGAGCGCCTGACCGCGCGTTTCAACGAGATCTACGCCGCACGCCTGCAGGACGCCGAGGCGACTCCCGAAGTCGGCGGCCACGCCGCGTCACCCGATGCCCGGCCCGCCGAGCGGGCGGCGTCGCGCACCCCGGCCGCCCTCATGGGCGGCAGCGGCCAGAGCGAGGGAGCCGAACCCGTGCTGGCCCGCGCCCACCACGGCTCGGTCAGCCGAGACCAGCGGGCCATGATCGAAGATGACCTGAAGAGCGGGCGACTCCGCTGCGTCGTGGCCACCTCCAGCCTGGAGCTCGGCATCGACATGGGCGCCGTCGACCTGGTCGTGCAGGTCGAGTCGCCTCCGTCGGTGGCCAGCGGGCTGCAACGCATCGGCCGGGCCGGCCACCAGGTCGGCGAGATCTCCCGCGGTGTGATCTACCCCAAGCACCGTGCCGATCTCATCCACTCGGCCGTTGCCGCCGAACGGATGGTCGCGGGCCTGATCGAGTCCCTGGCTGTGCCCGCGAACCCGCTGGACATCCTCGCTCAGCAGACCGTGGCGGTCACGGCGCTGGAATCGGTGCAGGTGGAGGACTGGTTCGACTCTGTTCGCCGGAGCGCCCCCTTCCACACCCTGCCGCGCTCCGCTTTCGAGGCGACCCTCGACCTGTTGGCCGGCCGCTACCCATCCGATCAATTCGCCGAACTCCGGCCGCGCATCGTCTGGGACCGGGAGGCCGGCACCCTCACCGGGCGCCCCGGAGCGCAACGACTCGCCGTGACCAGCGGCGGCACCATCCCCGACCGCGGCCTCTTCGGCGTGTTCATGGTCGGCGGCGACCAGGTCGGCGGGCGGCGGGTGGGCGAACTCGACGAGGAGATGGTCTACGAGTCGCGAGTCGGCGATGTCTTCGCCCTCGGCGCGACCAGCTGGCGAATCCAGGAGATCACCCACGACCGTGTCCTCGTCGTCCCCGCCTTCGGCGAGCCGGGCCGGCTCCCGTTCTGGAAGGGTGACGGCCTAGGCCGCCCCGCCGAACTCGGCGAGGCGATCGGAGCCTTCATCCGGGAGGTCTCAGTGCTCCCCGCGGAGGAGGCCAGGAGCCGCTGCTCCGCCGGCGGTCTCGACGACCGGGCGGTCACTAACCTGCTCGCGTTTCTGGCCGATCAGCGCGCGGCGACCAGCCACCTGCCGACCGACCGCACCCTCGTCGTCGAACGGTTCCGCGATGAGCTCGGCGACTGGCGCGTCGTCATGCATTCCCCTTTCGGCATGAAGGTGCACGCCCCCTGGGCTCTCGCGGTGGCGGCTCGGGTGCGGGAACGCTACGGTCTCGACGGCGGCTGCGTGGCCAGTGACGACGGCATCGTCGCGCGCATTCCCGACACCGACTCCGAACCGCCCGACGCCGCGCTCTTCGTCTTCGATCCCGACGAGCTCGAACAACTCGTGACCGACGAGGTCGGCGGGTCGGCCCTGTTCGCCTCCCGATTCCGGGAGTGCGCCGCCCGGGCACTGCTCCTCCCGCGCTACAACCCCGGAACCCGCTCGCCGCTCTGGCAGCAGCGCCAGAAGGCATCGCAGCTGCTCGAGGTGGCCCGGGCCTTCCCGACCTTCCCGATCATCCTCGAAACCATCCGGGAGTGTCTGCAGGACGTCTACGACCTGCCCGCCCTGATCGGGTTGGCCAGGCGGATCGCCGACCGCACCCTGCGCCTGGTGGAGGTGCACACGGACACCGCCAGCCCCTTCGCGAGCACTCTCCTCTTCGGCTACGTGGCGGCCTTTATGTACGAGGGCGATTCCCCCCTCGCGGAACGTCGGGCCACCGCCCTGTCAATCGACTCCGGCCTGCTCGCCGAACTCCTCGGCCGGGTCGAGCTGCGGGAACTGCTCGACCCGGCGGTGATCGAGACCACCGACGCGGAGCTGCAGCGACTCACCGACGACCGCAAAGCCAGGGGGGTCGAGGGAATCGCCGACCTGCTCCGCGGCCTCGGCCCGCTGACCAGGTCAGAGATCGCGGCCCGCCTCACCGCCGGGCACGGGCCCGACACCGCTCCCGACACCGGCCAGGGGTCGGACGGCACTCCGACGCCCGACGTCGATGCGTCCGGCGCTAACCTGTCCGACGTTGATGCGGGACTGCTCGAGCTCGCCGCGACCCGGCGGGTGCTGCAGGTGAGCTACGCCGGACAGGACTGGTGGGCCGGGATCGAAGACGCCAGTCGGCTCCGGGACGCCCTCGGCGTTCCCATCCCGATCGGAGTGCCCGCCGCGTTCACCGAGCCGGTCGCCGACCCGCTCGGCGATCTGGTCAGTCGGTACGCCCGCACCCACGGCCCCTTCACCGCCACCGACCTCGCCGAGCGATTCGGGCTGGGACCGGCAGTGGTGCTCGGTGCCCTCCGCCGCCTCGCCGGGGCTCGCCGGGTGGTCGAGGGCGAGTTCCGTCCGAACGCAAGCGGAAGTGAGTGGTGCGACGCCGAGGTCCTTCGACGGCTGCGCCGGCGCTCGCTCGCCGCCCTTCGACACGAGGTCGAACCCGTCGACCAGATCACGGTCGGCCGGTTTCTGCCGGTCTGGCAGCACGTCGGCGGCCGACTGCGGGGGATCGACGGCGTCGCCTCCGTGATCGAACAGCTCGAGGGCGCCCGGATCCCTGCCTCGGCCTGGGAATCGCTCGTGTTGCCCGCCCGGGTCGCCGACTACCGCCCCGCGATGCTCGACGAACTCACCAATTCGGGCGAGGTGCTCTGGTCTGGCGCCGGCACCCTCGCCGGCAACGACGGCTGGATCAGCCTGCACCTGGCCGAGACGGCGCCGCTGACGCTACCCGCGCCGTCTCCGTTCGAGACGAGCCCGCTGCAACAGGAGATCCTCGCGACCCTCGGCGGCGGCGGGGGGTTCTTCTTCCGCCAACTGGCGGATGCCGTCGGCAGTCAGCTCGACACGGAGCTCACCGAGGCGATGTGGGAGCTGGTTTGGGCCGGGCTGATCGGGAACGACACGTTCGCGCCGGTGCGCTCGCTCATCGCCGGCGGACACACCGCGCACAGCGCACGCCGCCCCGCGCCCCGCGCCCGGTTGCACGGCGGACGCATCCTGGCCAGGCCCAACCTGCCGCAGCGGGGCGGACCGCCGACGGTTTCCGGCCGCTGGTCGATCGTGCCCGTCGCCGACGACTCACCCACCCGGCGCGCCCACGCGCTCGGGGAGACCCTGCTCGAACGCTACGGCGTCGTGACCCGCGGAGCCGTGGCCGGCGAGGGGGTGAGCGGCGGGTTCTCGCTGGTCTACCGCACCCTGCGCGGCTTCGAGGAGGTCGGCCGCTGCCGACGCGGCTACTTCATCGAGGGTCTCGGCGCGGCCCAGTTCGCCACGGTCGGAACCATCGACCGACTCCGCTCCTTCGTCGACCTCGGTCGTTCCCAGGCGGCATCCGCCGAACCGGTGGCGGTCACCCTCGCAGCCACCGACCCCGCCAACCCGTACGGCGCCGTGCTGCCCTGGCCCGCTCTGCCCGAGGGCACGGGCCACCGACCCGGCCGCAAGGCCGGCGCCCTCGTGGTGATCGTCGACGGCGCCCTCGTGCTCTACATCGAACGCGGTGGCAAGTCCGTGCTCGCCTTCGGCGCCGCGGACACGGGCGAGATCGGCGCCGCCGTGCTCGCGGCCGCGGCCCAGTCAGTGGCCCGCACGGTCACCGCCGGCCGCGTCCAAAAGCTCGGCGTGGAATCCGTCAACGGGCTCTTCGTGATCGGCACACCCGCCGGACTGGCCCTGCAGGCCGCCGGGTTCGACGTCACCCCGAGGGGACTGAAGCTGCGTGCCTGAGGGTGACACCGTCTACCGCGCGGCCCGCGCCCTCGACGCGGCGCTGGCCGGCGCAACGCTGACCGGATGCGACCTCCGCGTGCCCCGGTACGCCACCGTCGACCTCACCGGGGAGACGGTGCGTGGGGTGTCCAGCCGCGGCAAGCACCTGCTGATGCGCGTGGGGGAGGCCAGCATCCACTCGCACCTCAAGATGGAGGGGGCCTGGCGGCTCTACCGGCCGGGGGCCGCCTGGCGCCGCCCGGCGTTTCAGGCTCGCGCGGTGCTGGAGACGGTCGACTGGGTGGCCGTGGGGTTCGACCTCGGCCTGCTCGAGGTGCTTTCTGCGGCCGAGGAGGCCGCGAGCCTCGACCACCTCGGCCCCGACCTGCTCGGGCCCGACTGGGACGCCGCCGAGGCGGTGCGCCGCATCCGTGCCCGGCCGGAGCGCCCGGTCGCCGTGGCGCTGGCCGACCAGTCCAACCTCGCCGGGCTCGGCAACGTCTACGTCACCGAACTCTGCTTCCTGCGCGGCCTGATGCCGACCCGGCCGGTGGGCGAGGTGACGGATGTCCCGGCGCTGGTGGACCTGGCCCGTCGCCTGATCGGCTTCAACCGCGACCGCGCCGACCGGGTCACCACCGGCGACACCCGCCGCGGGGCCCAGCTGTGGGTGTACGGGCGCGACGGTCGCCCCTGCCGACGCTGCGGCACCCCCATCGAGCGGGGCAGCCTCGGCCGCTCCGACCTCGAACAGCGCAACACTTTCCACTGCCCGACCTGCCAGGC
>CAJDUC010000086.1_pt1 | contig 12378 bp, 12 predicted proteins | sample 7390041 | NCBI WGS metagenome assembly CAJDUC01 (sample SAMEA7055666, study PRJEB34461) | soil metagenome | biome: terrestrial ecosystem; feature: Peninsula; material: soil | place: Antarctica | collected 2016 | reverse complement strand
CGCGGCCCGCAGGCCGTCCTTGCTCCCGAAGTGGTGGACCACCAGGCTTGGCGACACCCCGGCAGCGGCGGCGATGTCGCGCACCGTCACAGCATCATGCCCGCGCTCAGCGAAGAGGCGCAGCGCGGCGTTGCGGATGTTGGCCCGGGCAGTGAGGTCGGGATCGCCAGCAACTGAACTCATGTTTAGCATAGTAAACATACGTTCAGCAAGAATCAAGGCGAAGCGAGGAGCATGCCCGCGGTGTACGGGATCACCGAGAACCCCTACCTCGTGTTCGCGACCAACGCGTTCGCCCTCCTCGGCCTCCGGGCGCTCTACTTCGTCATCGAGGGTGCACTCGGCTCTCTTGCTCACCTCGGCTACGGCCTCGCGACGATCCTGGTGTTCATCGGCGTCAAGCTGGTTCTGGACTGGGCGCACACCGTGTGGCCACGGGTGCCCGAGATTGGCCTTGACCCCGTTTGGTCTCCGGGCACAGGACGCAGCGACCAACATCGTTGCTGCTGCGCGAAGTTCAGGACGATGAGTCGTTGGGACTCAGACAGATGTGGTTGCCGTGAGCTGCCGGCTTGACCTCTTTGAGATCAAGCGCCGGGCGACGCCCGGCCCGGGGCCGGTGCCACCTGGGGCCATCTCAGAAGCTTCGTCGTGGCCCGAACACGTAACTCACTGATATCAGCGTCCTAAGTACAGTTTCGCTGCGAAGCCGTCTGCCCCAACGGCCCAGCAGGCAACGTGCTTCAGACAGTCAACGCCCAAGAGTTGTGAGTCGTCGAACAACTGCCACGTGCGCCCGGCATCGGTGGTTATGTCGCTGCCAATATGACCCACCGTCACGGCAGCCCCTTTGACGTCGGGAATCCAAGCCACGCTGTTGCGGAAGCCCGCTGGTGAGCCGGCAAGGGTCGTCGTCCGGGCTCGTGTTGGTCGACCCCGCAGGCTTGGCGTCCGCGCTGGTCGCGGCCTCCACCATCTCGTTGATGGCGGATGCGATGGCCAGGTCAGCCTCGGCGCTGGCGTGCTGGTGGATCAGGGCGGCGCGCGGGTTGTCATGGCCCATCCGGGTCATGAGATCCCGCAGGCTGGTTTCCGTGCGCGCGGCCAGGGTGTTGCCGGTGTGGCGCAGGGGACAGCGCACCGTAGTTGTCCATCACGAGGCCCACGATGTCCTCCCCGGAGATGAGCCGCAGTCCGGTGCGTTGGAGCTCGATAGCCATCGCGTCGCGACTGTAGGTGCCGAGCGTGACGAAGAGGGAAAGCTCGCCGAGGCCTTGCGTCCCGATGAGTCGCTGCACGTCGGTCGGCCGCATCGTAGACGTCGGCCCGGTCGGGACTTCCGACGACCAGAACGTCGACGTCGTTCGGCGGAGGACCGGGCGTGCCGTGAGTGACACAGGGGAGATGCTGTTTGTGATCCGGCCTGTCCGTGCTTGGTTCGTGTCGGTAGGCGAGCCATGACAGTGGTTGCTCAGGTCTCCTTGTTGCCCGAGACCGCCTCGGCCACGCCGATGAGCAGGACCGATGCGATGACGGCGACAACGAACCCCAAGACGTTGAGTTCGAAGATGTCACCGGTGCCAAACAGGTTCGCGATGAAACCTCCGATGACCGAGCCGACCAGCCCAAGCACAAGTGTGGCGATGACACTGAGGTTCTGCTTGCCGGGCTTCACCAAGCGCGCCAGCGCTCCGATGATGAGGCCAGCCACGATGAATCCGATCACGGATGGGACCTGCTTCCTGGTTGGCTCATGACTCGCTGAGTCCGGAGATCCAGGGTATATAACTGACTGCAGATCGTCCACGGGACCGGACAGAGAGGGCGCGCCCCGATTCCCGACATCCACTCCACACGCGAAATCCGTTGCAGGACAAAGTAATTCGGTGTCAAGTCTCCCGTGTAACGGGCGGCTCTGAGGACTCAGAAGCGTTCTTCGTGCAGTCCATGTGCCATCCAGGGGCCACAGACCCCACTGTGAGCACCGGCCTTCCGGCCTCAGATGCGTGTGGGGTTCGGGACGAGCTCTGCGATCAACGCGCGGATCCTCGCTTGGTTGGTGCGATTCTGGATAGCCCGACTGCTGCCGAGGTGGTCGCGTCGACCTGAAGGCGTGGATAGAACCCGGTAGTCTGCTTCACCTGGACCGGGCTCCTCAAACGGCGGGCAAGCCCACCGCGCGGCTCACGACGAGCGACGAAGCAAGGGAGAACGTGTTGCTGTCGAGTCCGGTGCCACAGCGAGCCAACCTCGAGCAGGTCGCCGCGCTCGCGGGGGTGTCCCGGGCGACGGTCTCGCGCGTGGTCAACGGGTGGGCCTCGGTGGCGCCCGAGCTGCGCGCGCGGGTCGAGCTCGCCATCGCGGAGCTCGGATACGTGCCCAACCAGGCGGCGCGTTCGCTGGTGAACCGCCGCACCGACGCCATCGCGCTGGTGGCGTCCGAACCGGACCGGCGCGTGTTCGGTGACCCGTTCTTCAGCGGCATCATCCGCGGCGTGAGCCAGGAGCTCATGGCAGCGGGCATCCAGATGACGATGCTGATGGCGCAGACCTATGCCGACATCGACCGCATCGGGCGGTACCTGCGCACCGCGCCCATCGACGGGGTGCTGCTGATCTCCGAACATGCGACGCACGACCCGCTGCCCGCTGCCCTGGTGGCGGCTGGCGTCCCGCTCGTCATCGGCGGGCGGCCGATGCACCCGGACCTGGCGATCCCCTACGTAGACAACGACAACTTCGGCGGCGCCCGGCTCGCGGCGGAGCACCTGGTCACGCGCGGCCGGTCGGTCATCGGCACAGTCACCGGGCCGGACGACATGTCCGCCGGCCTCGACCGGCTCGCAGGCTTCACAGCGGGACTTGGCCCGGCGTTCCGGGCCGTACGGGTGGAAGCCGGCGACTTCACACAGGCCAGCGGCGAGGAAGCCACCATGCGACTGCTGGCCCGAGTGCCGGATCTCGACGGACTGTTTGCCGCCTCCGACCTCATGGCCCTCGGAGCGCTCCGGGCCCTGCGCCGGTCCGGGCGCCGAGTGCCCGGCGACGTCGCCGTCGTGGGTTTCGACGACATCCCTCAGGCCGCCGGGGCCGAGCCGCCCCTCACCACGATGCGGCAGCAGACCCTTCTGCAAGGGCGGGCGATGGCACGGCTCTTCCTCGCCCGCACCCGACCGGATCTCGTGCCCGACGCCGTAGCCGGCCTGCCCGACCTCCGTGGCCTCGACCACCTCATCCTGCCGGTCGAACCGGTGGTCCGCGCTGAGAGAGCGCTCTCTCAGCAAAGGTGAGCGCCTGTTTCTCACCGGAGAGAACACCTCACCGGTCGGTCGCCGCCCATCGTCGAGAGGCCCCAGTCATGACCGCAGTGAGGATCCGACTCGTTCCGCGCGCCGCATTCGGCTTTGCCGCCATCACCGCCCTGCTGCTCTCACCACTCGGGTCGCCGCCCGCGAGCGCCGCCACACTTCCGGTGGTGGACGACTTCGAGGCCCCCCTCGCCGCAGGGAGTGCCGGGGCGGTCCCGATCGGCTTCTTCGTCGCGCAGGACCCGAAGAGCACGACCAGCTTCACCCGGGGCACCACCCCGCCGGAGCCCGTTCCCGGGTCCGCGGCCGGGAACTCCGTGCTGCAGACGACCTTCACGGTCTCCTCCTACGGCGTCGTCCTGCACGCCTTCGAGGACCCGACCGTGACCAAGTGGCTCAGCCAGGACTGGAGCGCGTCCGCAGGGCTCCAGCTCAGCCTGTACGGCACCGCAAGCGGGACCGACCTGTTCGTCGACGTTCTCGACAACCGCAACCCCGGGTCCGTCGTGGACGACGCCGAACGATGGACGGCGACCTTCAAGGACAGCTTCACGGGCTGGCAGGTCATCCAACTGCCCTTCGCCGACATGACCCGCAAGGAGGTGGGCAACGGCGCGCCCAACGACGGCTTCGGGTTGACCGAAGTCCACGCGTGGGCCCTTGGCGCCCTCACGACCACGGGGCCCCTCACCCTCTTCGCGGACGACGTCGCGCTGTACGGGACCGCCCCCGAGCGGCCCCTCACCGTCGGGTTCGCGAGCACCGACACGCAGGTCACCGAGGGGGCCACCGCCGCCATCGGGCTCAAGCTCAGCAAGCCGTCGGCAGAGCCTGTCACGGTCGACTACGCGACGACGACCGGCACCGCCCGCCCGGACCGCGACTACGTACCGACGAACGGCACGGTGACGTTCGCGCCGAACCAGACTCGCGCCACGATCCCCGTGACGACCATCGACGACTCCGCCTACCAGGGCGATCGCGGAGTGGTGCTCGAGCTCAGCTCCCCGCGGGGCGCTGCGATGGGCAAGCCCCCCGTCACCCGGCTGCAGGTGCTCGACGACGAGAGCTACGACCCGACCCTGGTCGAGGGCTTTGAGTCGGGCGCGTTCCTGTGGAACGCCGGCCAGGGCACCCGACTGGCGACCACGGAGATCCCGGCCGGGGACCCGTCGGCCGTTCCGGGTCAGGGCGCATACGAGCAGGTGCTCTCGGCCACCACGAAATCCAAGAACGTCGCGGTGCGCCGGCCGTTCGCACAGGCCCAGGACTGGAGCGCGTCCCACGGGGTGGAGTTCTGGTACCTCGGCCACAACTCCCGTCAGACCGTCACGGTTGGGGTGGAGAACAACAAGACCATGCCATCGGACGCCGATCCGGCGGAGTGGAAACTGGCGTGGAGCGACGAGTTCAGTGGCAAGTCCGGCACCGCCCCGGACCCCTCGATCTGGACGCACGAGATCGGTGACGGCACGATCATCGGCAAGCCTGGCTGGGGCAACGACGAGCTCGAGTACTACACGGACAGCACCGACAACGCCGCCCTCAACGGCGATGGCCAGCTCGTCCTGACGACCCGGGCGACCGACCCGGCGACCGCGCCGCAGTGCTACTACGGGCCGTGCGCCTACACGTCCGCACGGCTCGTGACGCAGAAGAAGGCCGAGTTCGCCTACGGACGTATCGAGACCCGCGTCCAGGTGCCCCGGGGCTCGGGCCTGTGGCCCGCGATCTGGGCTCTCGGCACCGACATCGACCGCAACGCGTGGCCGCAGTCCGGCGAGATCGACATCATGGAGAACGTCGGCCGCATGCCCAACCGCGGGTTCGGCACCATCCACGGACCGGGCTACTCCGGCGGACAGTCCTTCGGCGGCACGTACGACTTCTCCCAGGCCGTCGCCGACACATTCCACACGTTCAGCGTGCAGTGGTCACCCGATCACATCGAGTGGTTCGTCGATGGCATCAAGTTCCATGACGCCAGCCCCGCCGACGTCACCCCTAACCAGTGGGTCTTCAACCACCCGTTCTCCCTGCTGATGAACGTCGCTGTTGGCGGCAACTTCGGTGGGGCGGTCAGCGCCGACACGGTGTTCCCCCAGTCCATGAAGGTCGACTACCTCCGCGTCTACCAGGCCAAGCCGCGACCCGTGCAGTTCAACGCCAGTTTCAAGGACGATTTCACCGGCTGGCAGCGGGTGTCGATCCCGTTCGAGCAGTTCGCGAACAAGCACCGCGCAACCCTGGACCTGACGGACGTCCGCGCCCTGACGGTGAGCACCGACGCACGCTCCGCCAAGCCGCTGCTCCTCGACGAGGTCCGCCTCAGCTGCGCCACCCAGGTTCCGGTCACCAGTGCGGCGGACAGCGGTCCGGGTTCCCTGCGCCGGGCCCTCGGCAGCGTCTGCGCGGGGGGGACGGTCAGCCTCGCCGCCAGCCTCGCCGGCGCCAGGATCACCAACTCCAGCGAGCTGACGATCGCCAAGGACGTGACTGTCGACGCGACCGCGGCCCCCGGGGTGACGGTGAGCGGGAACGGCGCCGTCCGGGGCTTCGTCGTGACCAAGGGCGTCCATGCCACGATCACCGGGTTGACCATCAGCGACGGCTACGGGTTCGAGCTGGCCGGCGGCATCCTCAACAACGGCGACCTGACCCTGGACCGCTCGGTGGTCTCGGGCAATGCCATCACCACGAGCGGGAACGACTACTGGAAGGGCGGCGGCGGCATCTACAACGGTGACGGCGCCACCCTCACCGTCCGGGACAGCACCGTGGCCGACAACACGGTCACCGATGGCCCCGGTGGCGGGATCCTCTCCTTCTTCAACTCGACACTCACCATCGAGCGGTCGACCCTCAGCGGGAACACCGCCACGGACGTCGGCGGCGCCATCCGGTCGCTCAGCAACGCCACGATCACCAACAGCACCATCAGCGGCAACACCGCGACGGGTTGGCACGGAGGCGGGGTGTTCCAGACGGACGGAATCATGACGATCTCGAGCTCCACGCTCACGGGGAACACCTCCCCCGGTGGCACCGCCTCGGCGGCCTTCGTCGGGACGTTCGGCAACTCGGGCGCCAGCCTCACGCTGCTCAACACGATCGTGGCGGGCAACTCGGGCCAGCAGTGCATGATCGCGCCATACGGGAGCGGCGCGGTGAGCCTGACCTCGCTCGGTCACAACGTCATCGGCGACGACTCCTGCGGGGCGCCCGCCGGTGGAGACCTGACCGCGGCCGACCCGGTGCTCGGGCCGCTCGCGGCCAACGGCGGACCCACGTGGACCCATGCGCTGCGGACGGGGAGCCCGGCGATCGACGCCGCCGACCCGGACGCCTCGCCTGCCACCGATCAGCGGGGAACGGCACGGCCGCAGGGCGCCGGGCCGGATGTGGGCGCCTTCGAGCTCGGGTAGCCGGGTCATCGGCGCCGTGGTGCTGGAGAGCATCCCGTGCCACGGCGCCGTTCCACCGAGACTTGTCGGGACAACCCGGTGATCGCGCCGGCCGTCACGCGGCGGTTGATCGCCACCGACCCGATCCGCGCGGTATGGCTCGACCAAGGTGCACAAACCGCGGAGCATGCCGCGGAACGAGTTACACCACGGTCAGAACCGGCTAGGCCTGCGAGCCGCCAACGCTATTTCGACCGCCTTGGCGTCCGTGTCGAGAGCCAAATCGCGTGCGGTTGTTGTGGCCACCAGCTTGACGGCTTCTGCTGCGCTGGCCACTTCTCGCTCGAACACTTCCGCTGCCGCGGCCGCCGCAAGCGCTGCCTGTGTGGCGGCAGAAGCGACGGCAGTGGCCACCGCGGCGGCTGCGAGGGCTGTCTCCTTCGCGGTGGCGATCGCCGCCGCGTCCACTGTGGCAGCGAGCTGAAGGGCTGCAAGGGCGCCTTCCTCCTCACTGCCAGAGGCGATCGATGCCGAGACAACGTCAGCGGCCCTGACTGCGGCGGTGGCTACTCGTACGGCGAGCGCATCGGCCCGAGTCTGGATGCCGCTAGCAGTCTGGGCGGCCGTGTCCGCCATGTTGAGAGCGGCACGGGCAGCGTCGCCCGCCGCAACGTCACGGGCGTGTGAGGCAGCCTCGGCGGTCATGAGAGCCGCTGCCAACACTGACTTCTTGGTAGCGGCCGCGGTCTTGGCTACATATTTCACTTCGCGAGCGGCCGCAATGTCGACCTGCGCGCCGGCAACAAATGCCTTGGCGTCGGCGAGAACAGAAGCAGCAGATGATGGCTCCCGAGAGCTCACTTCAGAAGCACCACGTAGCAAAGCAATTCGTAAGGCGTCGAGCCCAGAGCCATGCCTGGCGCCACGGCTGATCAGCGTGGCCAACGCCTTGGCTTGCATCGGCGTCATGGTGAGCACGACGTTTTCGGGGGAGCTTTCGCCCTGGTCCGATGAACTTGTCGTTCCCTCGGTGCCCATTGTCATCCCTCCAGCAGTCGCCGTGGCAGGCACCTGAGGGCGCCAGAGCCCGCCGCCTGTTGTGAGTTTCGCCGACAGGTGAAGGGGCGCCAAGTGAACCGCCGCGGTCTGAGCAGCATAAGCCCGGATGGTCCGTTTCCAGCCATCTCCTGCACCGACGGCAAGAAGGGCCCCTCTGGGTAGGTTCGCTCCGGCCACCACCGTCTCCAGCAGCCAACTACCCACGCAGCCGGACGTTTGCAGGCCCTCAGTAGTCAGACGGGGCCGTGCCAGAACCCGCCTATCGACCATCCCCTGCACGGTCTGGAGCGACTCCGTGCCCGGCACGACGTGGTGACATACTTGGGGCACCGGTATGGCAAAATCTGCAGGTTCCCGACAGTTTGAGTCATTTCTGACAGTTTGAGTTATCTGCACTGGTCGAAGGGGAAGCACGTGCCTGAGCGGATGACTGACTTCGAGCGCATGCTGGACGCCGTACCTGGGGCCTTGGTGGCGGTAGACAGTGCGGGCGTGATCCGGTACATCAATCGCCAGACGGAGTCGCTGTTCGGCTATGACCGCGAGGACCTGGTCGGAAGGCGCATCGAGACACTGGTGCCCGAGACTCTACAGCCCGGACACCCGGCACACCGCGAGGCGTACTTCGCACATCTCGAGGCTCAGCTTCTGCTGCCGAGATCTGAAAGGGAGAAGAACGCAGGCGTGGGCCGCCTGGCGCCCCCAGTTTGCCCGCGCGGACGGCGTCGGGACAGCACCGAGTTCCCGGTGAACATCAGTCTGTGTTACATGGACACCGAGGACGGGCCGTTGGCGATCGCGGCGGTGCGAGACCTGACCGAGCACACGAAGTCGACAGACAACATCGACCTGATGATCCAGCTGGCGGCGATCGTCGAACACTCGGATGATGCCATCATCGGTGCGACGCTGGACGGGGTCATCACGAGCTGGAACCAGGCGGCCGAGAGGATCTACGGCTACTCAAGCAGGGAGATCATCGGCAAGTCCGTTGGACTCCTCAGCCCCGACGATCGAGCCGGCGAGATCGAGGCCATCCTGGCCAAGATCCGCGCCGGCCAGCGTGTGGGTCACTTTGAGACAAGGCGCGTCCGCAAGGACGCAACGGCCATCACGGTTTCCCTCACGATCTCGCCTATCCGCGACGCTCACGGGGCGACCGTCGGCGCATCTTCGATCGCCCACCAAGTGACCGGCTAGAAGCAGGCGAGGATCTTGACCGGCGGATCAGCGCTCGTCGCCAGGGTTCGGAACCGGGCGGTCCAGGCTTCTGCTCGGTCACATCGCGGGCGGCGGCCAAGCCTCAACCAAGCTCCGGGCGTACTGGGCCACGGCCTGTTCAGCGGTCCGGCGGCGGGCGGCGCCCCATGCCGACAGGGCGAAGACGAGTACGAGAAGCAACGCGGTATGAGAAGTCTCCCCCGATCAGCCCAGGTTGTGCGGGATAGCTCGCGATCCGCGCAGCGACCACGTGCCCTCAGATGCTGACGGGACCACCGGGCGTGTCGAACTTGACTGACAACAGGCCCGGCGTGCCATGCGGTGCCACGAAGGTGAAGTCGATGACGGACGAGGTCTGGTCAGCTGGCAGGCCGAGCCACTCACAGACCCGCTCGCTGTCACCAGCGATCTCCAGGCCGCAGATGGTGACGTCAGTCGTAGCGCCCACGGAGGGGTGAACGCCCAGATCGTCCCACTTGATATAGAACGGCAGCTGCGAGTCGGCCATCAGCCCCTTGACGCCGAGCTGACGCCACTTGAGCTCGACACCGTCAGGGCGGCGTCGGCTGCCCACGGCGGACTCACGACCGAGTCGTCGCTCGGCCTCGGCCAGATCGTCAACCCTGACCACCCAGCCGAGCGATGTTGCGGGTGCCGAAGCGGGGATGAATGCCACCGTCCACAGGCGTCACTCCGAGCTTCTTGGACAGACGCTGCGCAGTGGCCTTCAGCCCATCTCTTTCGGCGGCATAAGAGACGTGGTCAACTCGCATACGTGTCATCGTGACACAGGCGACGGGTCGCCTTTGACCGGGGTCCATTCCGTGGCCTCTATCAGCGACCTTGACGCTGACGCACAGCCTCGTAGATGACGACGGCAGCCGATGTCGCCACATTGAGCGAGTTCGCCCGCCCCGCCATCGGGATGCGGATTCTGTATGCCGCAGCCGACATGATCTCGTCGGTCAACCCGTACTTCTCGGCTCCGACGGCGATCGCGATCGAGCCCGTGTAGTCCAGATCCGTGTAGTCCAGATCCGTGTCCGGCGTCGTGGCTGCGAGCGCGATCCCCTGTGCCGACAGCCACGCCAATGTCTCTGCCGTGCTGGCGGACGCGACCGGAACCGAGAACACCGTGCCCTTGCTGGCGCGCACCAGGTTGGGGTTGCCCCAGTCGGTGACCGGATCGGCGGCGATGACCGCATCGACGCCCGCGGCGTCGGCGGTCCGCAACATCGCGCCGAGGTTGCCCGGCTTCTCCACCCCCTGGCAGATCAGGGCCAGCGGTGTGGGCCCAACCCTCAGGTCAGCGCAGGCTCGCACCACTGAGCTGACCACGGCAAGGAAACCATCGGGACCCTCACGGTAGGCGACCTTCTCGAATGCCACCCTCCCCAGCTCCTGAGTGCCCGAGCCCAGGGCGTGCACCCGCCGGACAAGGTCCTGCTGAACAGAGGGGTCGAGCATCAGCTCCGGGCAGTAGTAGACGACGCACGGCACGAGGCCCGCGTCCAGCGCCAGTGACAGCTCGTCATACCCCTCCAGGAGGGTGAGCCCAGCCTCCTCGCGCGCGCGGCGACGACGAAGCGCGACGAGTGACTTCAGGCGGGCATTGCTCGGAGACATGATGATGAGTTCGGACATGACCCGAACAGCATGCCAGCATCGGGCGTGCAGCAGAATGTTCGGATGACCGACATCCAGAATGCCGACCTGCCCCACGTCGAGGGCTACGACCGCTTCACCATCAAGCAGAAGATCACAATGATGGTCAACCGATATGAGATCAGGTCGGTCAACCCCGACGGGGGCGAAGGCCCGTTGATCGCCATGGCACAGCAGAAGCGGATGGCCTTCAAGGAGCAGGTGACCTTCTACGCCGACGAGGCACGCACCCAGCCGGTGTTCGGGTTCAAGGCGAGGCAGCGGATGGATCTCGCTGCGACCTATGACGTCACGGATGCCGCTGGTATGCCGATCGGCAGCTTCCGCAAGGAGTTCGCGAAGTCGCTGCTCCGCTCGACCTGGCAGCTGACCACCACCGACGGGCTCCAGGCGACAGGCACGGAGCGAAACCAGAATGTCGCGATCGCGCGCCGGGTCTGGGAGATGGTCCCCATCATCAGCGAGATTCCCTCGCCGTTCCTGTTCCACTTCGACTTCACCGCTCCGGACGGCTCGATCGTGCTGAGCTCTGTTCGCAAGCGGACCCTGCGCGACCGGTATGACGTGGAGCTTCCCACCTCACCGTCCGGCTGGCGTCTGGACTGGCGGGTCGGTGCCGCGATGGCTGTGGCTCTCGACGCGCTGCAGTCCCGCTGACACGAGGTCAGCCGAGCAGTGACCGCAGGACGGGGACCAGGCCGTCCTCGTCAACGTCGAGGGTGACCTCGTCGGCGGCCGACTTCACCTCATCGGGGGCGTTGCCCATCGCGACACCTCGCTGCGCCCACTGGAGCATCTCGATGTCGTTGCGTTGGTCGCCGACCGCGATGGTGTTGACCAGCTCAACTCCCAGCCGGAGCCGGATCTGCTCCAGCGCCGAGGCCTTGGAGACGCCCTCGGGGTTGATGTCCAGCCATGCGGTGAACCCCACCGCATAGTTCACCCCGTGCAGGCCGATGCGTTCTACCAGTGCCAGGAAGTCCGCCGCGGTCCCTGTCGGGCTGCGGAAGGTGACACGGGTCGCAGGCGAGGATGAGAGCTCGTCCTCCGCGCAACATCTCAAGGGCCGGCGCGGGGTCGAAGGTCACGGTCTCCAGGATGCGATAGCCCTCGGGATGGTCAGAGTCCAGCTCAATGGTCACGGCGCCGTTGGAGCAGATCGCGAAGCCGTTCTCGAGGCCGAGGTCTGCGATGAGCGGCAGCGTGGCAAGGATCGCCCGACCGGTGGCGATGACCACGTGGAATCCGGCCGCGGCGACCTCGCCGACGGCCTGGCGCACCGCCGGCGACATCGTGCCGTCGTGGTGGATCGTCGTGCCGTCGAGGTCGAGGGCGATCAGTCTTTCTGCCATCCAGCGTCCTCGCTCAGGCCGTCGGAGTCAGGACGTCGAGGCCCAGGAACGGCCGGAGCGCTGCAGGCACGACCACGGACCCGTCAGCCTGCTGGTGGTTCTCCAGAATGGCCACGATCCAGCGGGTGGTGCCCAGCGTGCCGTTGAGCGTCGCGACGTGGCGGGTGGCGTTGCCCGAGGCCTGGGGGTCGCGCTCGCGAATATTGAGGCGGCGGGCCTGATACGTCGTGCAGTTCGAGGCCGACGTCAGCTCGCGATAGCGGTCCTGCGTCGGCACCCACGCCTCGCAGTCGAACTTGCGCGCTGCCGGACCGCCAAGGTCGCCGGCCGCGATGTCGATGATGCGGTACGGCACCTCGATCTTGGCCA
>CAJDUC010000062.1_pt1 | contig 13645 bp, 10 predicted proteins | sample 7390041 | NCBI WGS metagenome assembly CAJDUC01 (sample SAMEA7055666, study PRJEB34461) | soil metagenome | biome: terrestrial ecosystem; feature: Peninsula; material: soil | place: Antarctica | collected 2016 | reverse complement strand
CGACGATGACCAGCGGCACCCACCACGGCAGCTCGACGCCCGCGAGCGGAAGGTCGCCGAGGGTGGCGGTGAACGGGAGCAGGCCGGTGAGGCCGAGCACACCGAGCACGAGGCCGCCGAGCACGAGCCCGAAGGCCGCAAATGCCACCGGCGGCAGCCCGTCGCTGGGGCGGGCCGCGACCACAAAGTAGATCGCACAGCCGATCATGGCGAGGAACGCGAAGGCCAGGCCGACCGGGTCGACAGCGCTGATGGCACCCGGACCGATCACGAGCAGCAGCCCGCCCACGGCGAAGACCGAGCCGACCAGCACCAGGCCGCGCGGGATGCGCCGGCTCACCGCCCACACGACAGCCACGAGGAGCAGAGGGGCCAGCAGCTCGATCAGCAGTGCCGTGGAAACGGGAATCGTCTGGATCGCGGCGAAGTAGAAGAGCTGGGTGACGACGACGCCGACGATGGCCATCAGGCTCACCCGCCACCGCGCCCGCCATAGCGCGGACCAGCGGCCGCGCAGCGACACGAGCGCGACCGGGAGCAGCACGAGCCCGCCCACGACGACCCGTGCGGTGACCGCGGCGGATGGCGACCAGCCCGACTCCAGCAGCGGCTTGATGAACGCGCCGGAGGTGCCGAACGAGATGGACCCGATGACGGCCACAACCAGGCCGCTCGACGTCGACGAGATCTTCACAATGTTTCCGTTAGGAGTCAACATGCAGTTTGCCCATGACACCGAAGAAGCGCTGGAATTCGCCGTCGTGCTCGGCAACACCGAAGCCGAGGCATCCCGGAGCGGGGCCGACGAGCTCGGCACGCTCGACCAGCTGGTCGAATTCAACGCCCGGTATCCCTTCTCCGGGCGCGTCGACGGCGACGAGCACGAGCGGCAGGATGTGCTGCGGGCCCGCGCCCAGGTGCGACTCCTCTGGAGCCTGGGTCGCGACGACGCGGCGCTCCAGGTGAACAGCATGCTCGCCGAGGCCCACGCGCAGCCGTACCTCACTCGGCACGACGGGTCCGACTGGCACATGCACGCCACTGAGCCCGACGCGCCGCTGGGGGAGCGGATGCGCGTGGAGTTCGCTCTGGCCCTGATGGACGTCATTCGGATGGATGAGATGCAGCGTCTGCGGATCTGCGAGGCCGACGATTGCACGGGCCTCATCATCGATCTCTCGCGCAACGGGTCCAAGCGCTTCTGCAGCGCACGCTGCGGCAGTCGGGTGAACATGACCGCGTTCCGCAAGCGGAAGGGCGAGCAGGAGTCAGACGCGCACCATTAGCGCCGTGCGGATGCCTGATGCCGCGGGCCGGCGAGAGCAGGTCGACGCTTTGCGAGGTCTTTCCTGGGTGTGAGATTCCCATCGAGGCGACCAGCTCCGCAGCTGCGAGGGCCACCGCTATTGCCGACGCCATGCGGCATGATTGCTTCGGGGGCTTCGTTCCCTGCGCCCAATAGCCCCGAGCCGAAGGAGGCCTGACGCGTGTCCGCACTGAGCCAGACCCACGCGCTCAAACACCTCGTCGACACGGATGCCACCTGGCGTCTCCTCCGGGCCGACAACGCGCCCGTGATCGCGGCCTTGCTCAGCGAGCATCTCGGCAGCGAGAGCCGGCGCCTCCCCACCGACGAGCTCTACGAGCGTCTCGATCATGACCTCGAGGGTCTGCGCGCGCACGGCTTCGAGCTGCCGCAGAGCGCCCAGGGCTACTGCGCCGAATGGCGCAAGGCCGGTTTTCTGACCCGGCGGCCCGCCGAGGAGGCGCGCGGCGAGACGTTCGAGCTGGCACCGGGAGCGCTGGGTGCGATCCGTTTCCTGGAGCAGTTGGCCGCTCCAAGGCAGACGGTCACCGAGTCCCGGCTGGCCAGCATCGGGGTTCAGTTGGGCCAGTTGGCCATCGAGACCGACCCGGATGCCACCCGTCGGCTCGAGCAACTGCACGCCCAGCGCGACCGGATCGACACGCAGATCGAGCGCATCCACTCCGGCGACCTCGACACACTCGACCCGGCGCGGGCGCTCGAGCGGGTGCGGGACATCCTTGCCCAGGCCGAGGAGATCCCGTCGGACTTCGCCCGGGTGCGCGCCGAGTTCGAGACGCTGAACCGCGATCTGCGGGCCCGGATCGTCGAATCCGACGACACCCAGCGCAGAGTGCTCGACGAGGTGTTCCGCGGCGTCGACCTGATTGGCGAATCCGACGAGGGACGCAGCTTCGCCGGGTTCTCCGCGCTCGTGCTGGACCCCGCCGTGGGGGCCGCGTTCGACGACGACATCGACAGGGTGCTGGGCCGCGACTTCGCGGGTGAACTGACCCCGGCCCAGCGACGGTATCTGCGCCGGTTCATCGGCACCCTCAAAGAGCACAGCGGCGAGATCCACGAGGTCATCACGGCGTTCGCCCGCGGGCTGCGCCGCTACGTGCAGTCCCAGGACTACCAGCGCGACCGGGTTCTGCGCGGGTTGCTGCGCACGGCGCTGGCCGACGGAGTCGAGGCGTCCGGTCATACCAAGCCGTACCAACCCACGACCCTGCACCTCGAACTCTCGGCGGTGGCGCTGGGCAGCGTCGGGGCCATCAGGCTGCACGACCCGGCCGACCTCGATGCCAGCGCGCCGATCGTGGAGCACATGGCCGGCGTCGCCGATCTGGAGGCCCTGCGCGCCCTCGCCCGCGCCACTGAGATCGACTTCGCCGAACTCGTCGAGAACGTGAATGCCGTGCTCGCGGAGGCACCGCAGTGCACCGTGCGGGAGGTGCTCGAGCGGCATCCGGCAAGCCAGGGAGTGGCGAGCGTCGTGGGGCTGCTCACCCTGGCCGCGAACCAGGGCACCGCCCCGGGCGGAATCGAGACCGTGCACTGGCTGGGCTCCGACGAGACGGCCCGCGCCGCCGACATTCCGATCTACCGCTTCACGGGGAGACTACTGTGACCGACACTTTCAGCACCGAGACCGTCACGGGCACCGAGACCAGCACCGGCTTCGGCACGGATGCCGCGCCCGCCGCCGCCCTCTGGCCGGGAGACACCGGCGTGATCGGCGAGCAGTCGCGCCGCGCGCTGCTCGAATTGATCAAGGGCCCGTATCTCTCCGGAGTGAAGGCCCCCGCCCTGTGGGCGGCGCTGCTGGGCGACGAGGTCGGCATCCGTTCGCGCCTGCACGAACTGTTCCTCGAACTGGTCGTCGACCGGGTCGGCGAATTCGCCTTCGTGCGCAACGTGAGCACCACCGAACTGAAGGTTCCGAGCACCGTGCGCACCGCCGCGCTCACATTCCTCGACACCGCGATGCTGCTTGTTCTGCGCCAGATGCTGCTCGCCGGCGAGGGCGACGGTCGGGTGATCGTGGGGCAGGAGGACGTCTTCGAGCAGCTGCGCGTGTACCGCACCATCGATCGCGACGAGAGCGATTTCAACCGGCGGCTCAACTCCACCTGGCTGAAGATGAAGAACACACTGCGGGTGATCCACCAGGCCGGCGCCGAGGACCGAGCCGAGATCTCGCCCGTGCTGCGGCTGATCGTGGACGCCGAGCAGATCGCCGCGATCAGCGGCGAGTACCGGCGGATTGCCGAACGCGGCGGCTCGGCGCTCGACCTGGATCTGGGCTCCGACTCGGGCTCCGACTCGAATGTCAGTGGTGTCGACGATGCTGGCCACGACGGAACGCGCGACAGCACACCCGACCGCAGCGGGGAGATGACCTCATGACGATGCTCGAAATGACCGGCCTCGACGACGAGCCGGGCGCCGCTGACCAGCCTGACGCGAACGGCGCCATCCACGTAGGCCAGTGGCGGCTCGCCCGGGTGGAACTGCTCAATTGGGGCACTTTCGGCGGGCACCACCGCATCGACGTGGCCCGCAAAGGGCACCTGTTCACCGGGGCTTCGGGCTCGGGCAAGTCCTCGCTGCTCGATGCGATCGGCACCGTGCTCACCCCCGACAAATGGCTGCGCTTCAACGCCGCGGCGCAAGACTCCACCAGCCGCAACGACGACCGCACTCTCGTCAGCTACGTGCGCGGCGCCTGGAGTAAAGAGGCCGACGAGCACCTCGACCGCGCCGTGAGCACCTATCTGCGCAAGACGGCAACCTGGAGCGGCATCCTGCTCCGGTTCGAGAACGAACGGGATGCCCCGGTCACCATGGCTCGCCTGTTCCACCTGCGCGGGTCCAGTGTCGACAAGGCCGACCTGAAGGACGCCTGCTTCATCGACCGGGTCGACGTGAGCCTGCTCGATTTTCGCGAGCATGTGGCATCCGGAATCGAGGCCCGTCGCATCAAGAGCACCTGGCCGAACGCCGTCGTCACGACCACCGGCTCCCATGCCCCGTTCTATTCGCGCCTGCGCCGACTGCTCGGCATCGGCAGCCAGAACGCCCTGCACCTGCTGCACAAGACCCAATCGGCGAAGAACCTCGGCAGCCTCGATCAGCTCTTCCGCGACTTCATGCTCGACGAGCCGGCCACCTTCGGCCGGGCGAAGAACGCCGTGGAGCAGTTCGGCGAACTCAACCAGGCCCACCGACACGTCGTCGAACTGCGCAAGCAGGCCGAGTACCTGAAAACACTCGAGACCTCCATAGCCGACTATGAGAGCGCGGCGACCGCGGGCGCGGAGGCCGACCGACTGAGCGACCTGATCGACCCGTTCCAGAGCCAGCTCACCTTGCGCCTCGCCGACGACGAAAGAGGCCTGCTGCGATCCCAGCAGGCCCGCGCCGCCGATGACGCCCGCAAGACGGATGCCGCCCTCGCCGAGTCCGCCGAACTGCTGCGCGCCGCCGAACGTCGGGCCCTGCAACTCGGCGGCTCCGACGCGGCCCAGATGCAGGAGCGGGTGAACGACGCGGTGAAGGCCGCCGCGGCCACAGGCACGCGCTGGACCCGGTTCGCCGAGGAACTCTCCGGCGTCGGCGTGGACGGTGCCCCCACGAACGGTGAGGAATTCGCCGAACTCGTGGAGTCCTCCCGTCGTGCCCTCGCCGAGACGGTGCCCGCCGCCGCCCACGAGCACGGCGACTACGAGCAGTATTCCTCGGCGAAGCGCGAGCTTGCCGCCATCGACGGCGAGCTTGCCGAGATGCGCCACCGCAAGAGCAATCTGCCGGCGGCACTGCTGCTGGCGCGCAAGCGGCTGGCCGAGGAACTCGGCGTCGCCGAGACGTCGCTCCCGTTCGCCGGCGAGCTGATCGAGGTGCTGCCCGAGTTTGCCGACTGGAGCGGCGCGATCGAACGGGTTGTGTTCCCCATCGCGAGCGCCCTGCTGGTGCGCGACGCTCACCTCCCCGAGGTGCGTAGGCGGGTAGAAGCGCGCAACCTCGGCGCCCGACTGGTATTCGAGGCGGTGCCGGCCATTGCCGATCCGCCCCGGGCCGCCCGCACCGCACGGTCGCTGCTGCACCGCATTCGGGTCAGCGACGGCCCGTTCCACGACTGGCTGCAGGCGCGCGTCGCCGCGGAGTTCGACTTCGCCTGCGTGGACAGCCCCGACGAACTCGACTCCGTCGACCGGGGGGTGACCATCGGCGGGCAGGTGAAGAAGTCCGCACGCCGCTACGAGAAGAACGACCGGCACCGCATCGACGACCGGTCCCAGTGGATCCTCGGCGCCGACAACGAGGCCAAGATCGATCTGCTCCTGACCCGGCGCCGCGACGCCGAACGGAGCAAGGACGAGGCCGGTGTGCGGCTCGCGCAGGCGGACGCCGCGAAAACGGCCGCCATTCGTCGCCGCACGGTGCTCGAACGCGTGGTCAGCCAGGAGTGGGCTGAACTGGACCGCCCGGCCTCCGACGAATTGGTGCGCGCCCGGAGCCGACAGCTCGAGGACCTCACCACGGGCAATGCCGAGCTGCAGGACGCCCTCGGCCTGGAGAAACAGGCACGCCAGAGCCACCAGGAGGCCGACGCGCGTGCTCGCGCGACGGCCCTCCACGTCAGCCAGGTCAACGCCACACTCGCCATCGTCGACGCGCTGATCGCCGAACTGCTTCTCCGGGTTCAGGACCAGCCCCGCGTGGTGGGCGAATCCGATGCGGCTCTTCTGGAGACCCGGTACCGTTCCGTGCAACGCAAGATCGATCGAGCCAACATCGGAGAGGTCGGCCGCAAGGTGAGCGAGGCCCTGCACAGGGAATCGAGTGCTGCACAGGGGCTTCTCCGGCACGCGGAGTCCGACTTCATCGCCGGCGCCAGCGCCTTCAAGGCGAAGTGGCCCGCGGCATCCGGTGACCTGACCATTTCCATCGACGACCGCGCCGGCTATCGGGCGCTGCTCTCGGGGATCCTCGAGCGTGGGCTTCCCGAGCACGAGGGCAACTTCCTCAAGCTGCTGAGGGACAAGTCACGCGACCTGATCGGACACCTTGCCTCGGACATCCGTGACGCCCCGAAGCTGATCGCTGATCGCATCGACCCGGTCAACGCGTCGCTGGGGCGCTCACGTTTCGACGTGGAACGCTTCCTGCGCATCGAGGTGAAGACTCGGCGCACCCCCGAGGTGCTGCAGTTCATGGCCGACCTCAAGACCGTCGTGGACGGGGCCTGGGGCGAGGATACCCTCGCCGCCGCCGAGCAGCGCTTCGCGGTGCTGAACCGGCTGATGCAGCGGCTCGCGTCCAGCGAGAACGCCGACCTGGCCTGGAGCCGCCGCTGCCTCGACACCCGACAGCACGTCACGTTCATGGCGCACGAGGTGGACCTGGCCGGGCGTACCGTGAATGTGCATGATTCGAGTGCCGGGCTCTCAGGCGGTCAAAGGCAGAAACTCGTGATCTTCTGCCTCGCGGCTGCTCTGCGCTACCAGCTCGCCGCCGATGAAGACGAGCTGCCGTCGTATGCCACGATCATCCTCGACGAGGCATTCGACAAGGCCGACAGTCGCTACACCCGGATGGCGATGGACGTTTTCGTGGAGTTCGGCTTCCACATGATCCTGGCCACACCGGAAAAGTTGCTGCAGACCATCGAACCGTATGTCGGCGGGATCACGTCGATCACGAATGCTTCCCGCAAGGACTCGCGCACCGCGGGAGTGCTCTATCGCACCGAGGACTCGGCTCTCGGTCTCGAGGCCGAGCCCGAGCCGAGACCGGACGGGGTGACGGGTTGACGGCGCGGCGCGCGGGATGCTGACGGTCGCCGCGGCCAGGGCGCGAGCCGTCAAGAAGGTCGCGGCGGACCAACGAGACTGGGCGGCATTCGGCGGTGAGGATGCCGTGCTGGAGATCGTGTTGCATCCGCCCACCGAACGTTCAGCCCTCGCCGATCAGACGGCCGCGATCGCCTGGGTGCGGGAATGGCAGGTGGCCGCTGACGCGCCGGCGCCGGTCGTCTCGGTGAGCTGGGGTGGGCGGCAATGGCCGAGCCTCGGAGCACAGTCCGTGCCCGAGCGGTGCGTGCTCCGGGGAGCGGATGCCATCGCCGCGTTCGCCGGGGCATCCGTCCGCCGCGATTGGGTAACCTTGCGCGACCGGGCGGCCGTGGTGCGCCGTGCGTTCGCTGGGCGGGCGGCATCCGTCGAGGCGCTCGGCGCGGCGATCCGCACCCACGGGCGCACCCTGCAGCAGCTCGCGGAGGCGGACTTCACCACCCTGGTGCTCGTCGTGGAGTGGCTCGCCGAGAACCCGTCCGCCGGTTGGCGCGTTCGGCAGCTGCCGATTCGTGGAATCGACACCAAGTGGCTCGAACGGCATCGCGCAGTGGTCGAGAGCCTGCACGCCGCGGTCAGCGGGCGGCTGTCGCTCGGGCTGCTTGACGCTCCGACCATGGCGCGCGTGCGGTTCCTCGACCCGGCACTGCGGCCCGGGGGAATCTGCGACGTGATCGCCCCGGTCGACGAGCTCGCGGCCATGGAGATTGCACCGGGCGTCGTCTTCGTCTTCGAGAACCTTGAAACCATGTTTGCCATGCCCGATCTGCCGGGTGCTGTCGTAGTGCACGGTGGCGGATACGCGGCACCACGGCTCGGCCGCATCCCCTGGATTCGAACCGGCCGCATCATCTACTGGGGTGACCTGGACTCGGACGGCTTCGCGATCCTCTCCGCGCTCCGCTCCAATTGCGCCGATGTGACGAGCGCGCTGATGGACGAAGACACGCTACTCGCCTACCGCGACCTCTGGGTTCCCGAGCCAAAGGCGGCCGGCGGAACCTACGCGTCATTGACGGAGGGGGAGCAGAAGACCTTGGAGCGCATCCGGTCGGAGGGGAATGTGCGGCTCGAGCAGGAACGGATCCCGTGGGAGGTCGCCCTGGAACTGCTCGTCAGCGTTGCCACGGAGCGGCCAGCAGTTTCGAGGTAGAGCGCGGCCGAGACCGTGCCCCGTCTATAGCTGCGAGCTATAATCGCGGCATGACCACGGCGGAGCGCATCCTCGAGGCCCGTGCACGGGCGGGGCTCTCGCAGAGCCAGCTGGCCGTGCGTGCGGGAGTGCCGCAGCCCAACCTCTCCGCCTACGAGGCAGGGCGGGTGCAGCCGCGCCCCGAAACCCTCGCTCGCATCCTGGCCGCAACGGCGGAGCGACCCTCGGTCGTGCTGCACCGCGACCGCGAACGCGTGCTCGAACGGGCCGGCCGTCGACGTGCCGGCAACGTGCGCGTCTTCGGAAGCGTCGCCCGGGGCACGGACAACGTCGGCAGCGACATCGACCTCCTTGTCACGTTCGCTCCGGAGGCCTCCATCCTGGATGCGGCCGGACTTGTCCTTGACCTTGAAGAACTGCTCGGCGTGCACGTCGATGTGATGAGCGACCGCGCCGAGGGCGCCATTCGCGACCGGGCCGTCGCCGAGGCCGTGCCGCTGTGATGCGGTCGGAGTCGATGATCGGCAACCGGGGCGTCGGGAGCGAGACCAGATGACGCACGAATTCGACCGAACGGATGCGCTGCTCGCCGACATCCGAGACCTGGTGCGCCACGCGAACCTGATTACGGGTCGCGGCCGCGATTTGTTCTTCAACCCTTCGGATCGAACCCAACAGCTCGCCGCCAAGGCCATCGTCATCGACCTGCAGAGCGCGGTCGACCGGTTGCCTGAGGAGTACCGGGACCGGCACCCAGGGGTCGCGTGGGCTGAGCTGCGCGCCATGCGGAACTACCTCGCGCACGACTACGCGAACACCGATTACCAGATCGTGTGGAATGCCCTTGTCACCGACTTTCCGCGGCTGCTGGAGCAGCTGGGAATCGATTGATTGGTCAGGGAATTGGCCGCTTCGCGGGTGCGTCGTCGGGCCGATGGCATGCCTTTCGCCGGGGCGGGGGCTCCCCGCTCAGAACGGTCCCGCATGCCGCCAAAGTCTGAGCAAATTCACAGAAAGCCGCGATTTCTGCGATACTTGATGACTTCCATCGCCCGTACAGCGGGCATCCGAGTGCCCGTATGCCAGGCATCCGAATAAAGGACTCCAATGACGGATCAGACTTTCCAGCTCGTAGCGATCGTTTTATATCTCGCCGGAATGATCGCGATCGGCTGGTTTGCCTTTAGGCAGACCAACGATCTCGACGACTACATGCTCGCAGGCCGAGGCCTCCGACCAGGCACCGCGGCGCTCAGCGCCGGCGCATCAGACATGTCCGGTTGGCTGTTGCTCGGCCTCCCCGGCGCCATCTACGTTTCCGGTCTGGTGGAGGCGTGGATCGCCATCGGCCTCACCATTGGCGCCTGGCTGAACTGGAAGTTCGTGGCCCCGCGGCTGCGTTCCTACACCCAGATCTCGAACAACTCCATCACCATCCCGAGCTTCTTCGAGAACCGGCTCAAGGACACCTCTCGGCTGCTCCGCGTGGTCTCCGGCGTGATCATCCTCGTGTTCTTCACGTTCTATGTCTCCTCGGGCATGGTCGCGGGCGGGGTGTTCTTCGAGAACTCCTTCGGCTCCACCTTCCTCACCGGCATGCTGATCGTCGCCGGCGTCACCCTGCTTTACACGCTCTTCGGCGGATTCCTCGGTGCCACCCTCACCGACGTCGCCCAGGGCATCCTGATGCTGGTCGCGCTCGTGGTCGTGCCGATCGTTGCCCTCAACGCCACCGGCGGCCTCACCGCCACCATCGACTCGATCCGCGAGGTCAACCCCGACCTGCTGTCCCTGACCGCCGGTGGATCCGTACTCGGCGTCATCTCCGCCGCAGCCTGGGGCCTCGGCTACATCGGCCAGCCGCACATCCTCGTGCGGTTCATGGCGCTGCGCACCGCGCAGGACGCCAAAGCCGGTCGCCGCATCGGCATCGGCTGGATGATCATCACCGCCCTGGGCGCCATCTCCACCGCGCTCATCGGCATCGCGTACTTCCAGCAGAACCCCGACGTGACCCTGAACAACCCGGAAACGGTGTTCTTGCTGCTCTCGCAGATCCTCTTCCACCCGTTCGTTGCCGGACTGGTGCTGGCCGCTGTGCTGGCCGCGATCATGAGCACGATCTCGTCGCAGCTGATCGTCTGCTCCTCTGCCCTGGTCGAGGACCTCTACAAGATCGTCGGCAAGAAGGATGCCTCGGCCAAGCAGATGGTCAACCTCGGCCGTCTCGGCGTGCTGCTGGTCGCTCTTGCGGCCGGGTTGATCGCGCTCAACCGCGACTCGACCATCCTCGAACTCGTCGGGTTCGCCTGGGCTGGCTTCGGCGCGGCCTTCGGCCCCGTCGTGCTGCTCTCCCTCTACTGGAAGAAGCTCTCCACCTGGGGCGCGCTGTCGGCCATGGTCACCGGCGCCGTCGTCGTCTTCATCTGGGGCAACTCCCCGCTGGGCGACGTCATGTACGAGATCGTTCCCGGCTTCATCGCCAGCCTGCTGGTCGCATTCGTGGTTTCGCTGCTGACGCACAAGCCGTCCGCTGAGGTCGAGGCCGAGTTTGACGCGGCCGTGGAGCAGTCCCACCACCTCTACGAGGCGCCGGAAGAGACGGTCGCCAAGTAGCAACCGGCGCCACAGCGCCACCGCAACCGAAAGCTGCCCCCGGCCGATCCTGGCCGGGGGCAGCTTTGTGTGTCGGCAGGCTGAGTGCTCGCTCACCAGGCAATTGTCTGTGCGCCGCAAATCCACCTGGGCGCTTTCGAAGAAAATGCTTGCGCTGCCGCGGGGCCACCGGGTACCGTGTTTCTCGCGCCACACGACGAGAGGAGGCGCTCATGATTCGTCCAGATTTCGCAGGACCAGCCTGCATGACCGCCGGCCCCGTCGGCGTCATCACCGCCTGACCGGCCGCGAGATTTCGCCACCGTGTCGGTGGTGACGCCCTCGATGCCCCTGCCGAACTCAGCGCACGACGTGAGTCGGCCCCGATCGCTTCCGCGACCGTTTCCCTGACACCGCGCACCTCGCGATGTCACCCTTCGCCGCCCCGAGCGGCCCCGTCGGTGCGCGCGCCGGATGCCATCGCATCCGTTCGCCCGCACCGTCACAGTGAGGCACTCATCATGCATACAACCCTGTCGACCAATCCCGGTCGCCTCGACCACCCGCCGCAACCGCGGCCCGAGCTGGGGCCTGAACGCTCCAAACTTCGGTCGCCTCACGTGAGCCCGATCGACCGCCTGGCCCTGCACGTGGGCGTCGCCCTGATCAAGTGGGGGCGCCGCAACGGTTCGGTCCGCCCGGCCGTCTCCGCTGTGGTGGAGGCGGAAGAGTGGGAGATCGCGCAACGTGTCCTGGCCGAACGCGAGCTGGCAACGGAACGCTTGCGCGTGGACCTGCTGCGATACCGGATGACCGTTCCGTTTCGATGAAAAAGCGGTGACGCTCGGCGCCCACGGCGGCCTCTCCGGTCGCCGTGGACCCGCTCCGTCACCAATTCTGAATTCTCGGAATGCATCCGGCGCCGGACGGGTTACTCCCTTCGCAGCAGTTCGCCCGCACCGCCCGTTTCGCACCGCTCCAGGTGAACGCGACGCACCGCGCGCCACCTCACCTCATCACCTCACCTCTTCACCGCATCACATCGTGACCGCACACCTCGACGGGACCTTCGCATGACCGAAACCGCCACCACTACCACCACCGACACGAATCCCGCGAGCGCGGCCACCGGCCCGGGCGCGGATGCCGCAGCGCACGCGGCCACCGCATCCGCCGCCGAAGCGGCCCTCGGCATCCGCAACCGGCTGGTCATCACCCTGCTGCTGATCTCCACCTTCATCGTGATTTTGAACGAGACGATCATGGGCGTGGCGCTGCCGCGGCTGATGATCGACCTGCGCATCACGGCCGGCGCCGCCCAGTGGCTGACCAGCGCTTTCATGCTCACCATGGCCGTCGTCATCCCGATCACCGGGTTCCTGCTGCAACGCTTCAACACCAAACCCGTGTTCATCGCAGCGATGACCCTGTTCAGCACCGGCACGCTGATCGCGGCCGTCGCGCCCGGCTTCGAGGTGTTGCTGGCCGCCCGGGTCGTGCAGGCCACCGGCACCGCGATCATGTTCCCGCTGCTGCTGACGACCGTGATGACGCTTGTCGCGCCGGCGCACCTGGGCCGGATGATGGGCAACATCTCCATCGTCATCTCCGTCGCCCCGGCGATCGGCCCGACCATCTCCGGCGCCATCCTGAGCGTGCTCGACTGGCGTTGGATGTTCATCCTCGTGCTGCCGATCGCACTGACCGCCCTGGTCGTGGGCGGCATCCTGATGAAGAACGTGACCACCCCGCGCAAGACGCCGATCGACGTGCTTTCCGTGATCCTCTCCGCGCTCGGCTTCGGTGGGCTCGTCTACGGGCTCAGCAACCTCGGCTCGGCCGGTGGCATCGCCTCCGTCTCCGGCTGGCTGCCGCTTGCCGTGGGCGCGCTCGGCCTGGCCCTGTTCATCCTGCGCCAGCTGTCGCTGCAGAAGCGTGACGGCGCCCTGCTCGACCTGCGCACCTTCCGCTCGCGCACCTTCACCTTCGCGATCGTGATGATGGCGATCAGCATGATGGCCCTGTTCGGCACCATCATCCTGCTGCCGATCTATACCCAGACCGTGCTCGGCCTCAGCTCGCTGCAGGCCGGACTGCTGATGCTGCCCGGCGGGCTCGTGATGGGGCTGCTCGCCCCCACGGTCGGGCGCCTCTACGACAGGTCCGGCCCGACCCGGCTGCTGATCACCGGCGCCACCATCGTCAGCGCCGTGTTCTGGGCGATGACCCTGCTCGGCGCGAACAGCTCGCCGTGGCTCGTGCTCGCCGCCCACGTCACGCTGAGCTTCGGCCTCGCCCTGCTCTTCACCCCGCTGTTCACCGCGGGGCTGGCCGCCGTGCGCCCCGAACTCTACTCGCACGGCAGCGCGGTCGTCGGCACAGTGCAGCAGCTCGCAGGCGCGGTCGGCACGGCCCTGTTCGTGACGGTGATGGCCACCGTCGCCGCGTCGAGCCTGGCCGGAGGGGCCACGGATGTCGCGGCCACCGCCGACGGAATCCACGCCGCGTTCGTCTACGGGGCCGTGATCTCGTTGTTCGCGATCCCCGCGGCGTTCTTCATTCGCCGCACGGTCGCCGAGCCGGACGCGGTTCACTCGGCCTGATCTCGACGAGCTCGATCACCGGGGCTGGCTCGATAGCGGAGCCCGCGGTGGTCGAGTCCGCCGAGTCCGGACGACCCGCCGACTCGCCGCGACCCGCCGACTCGCCGCGACCCGCCGACTCGCCGCGACC
>CAJDUC010000060.1_pt1 | contig 14035 bp, 13 predicted proteins | sample 7390041 | NCBI WGS metagenome assembly CAJDUC01 (sample SAMEA7055666, study PRJEB34461) | soil metagenome | biome: terrestrial ecosystem; feature: Peninsula; material: soil | place: Antarctica | collected 2016 | reverse complement strand
GAGGGCAACCTGGAGAAGGCGTCCCGGCTGCTCTATGGCGACATCCCGGTGATGGAACGCGAGCTGGCGGAGGCCGAGCGGGCCGAGTCCGATGGACCACGGATGGTCAACGACCATGTCACCGCGGAGGACATCGCCGCCGTCGTGGCCATGTGGACGGGCATCCCCGTCGGCAGGCTGCTACAGGGCGAAACCGACAAGCTGCTCAACCTGGAGGGTGAACTCGGGCACCGGCTGATCGGGCAGAAGGCGGCGGTGCGCGCGGTCGCCGACGCCGTGCGGCGCAGCCGGGCCGGGATCTCCGACCCGGACCGGCCGACCGGATCCTTCCTCTTCCTCGGCCCGACCGGGGTGGGCAAGACCGAGCTGGCCAAGGCGCTCGCCGAGTTCCTCTTCGACGACGAGAAGGCCATGGTGCGCATCGACATGAGCGAGTACGGGGAGAAGTTCTCCGTTTCCCGGCTCGTCGGGGCGCCTCCCGGCTACATCGGCTACGAGCAGGGTGGGCAGCTCACCGAGGCCGTGCGCCGCCGCCCCTATTCGGTGATCCTGTTCGACGAGGTGGAGAAGGCACATCCGGAGGTCTTCGACGTGCTGTTGCAGGTGCTCGACGACGGCCGGTTGACGGATGGCCAGGGCCGCACGGTCGACTTTCGTAACACCATCCTCGTGCTGACCTCGAACCTCGGCTCGCAGTTTCTGATCGACCCGAGCCTGAGCCGACAGCAGAAGGAGGATGCCGTGCAGCAACTCGTGCGACAGACCTTCAAGCCCGAGTTCGTCAACCGCCTCGACGACATCGTCGTGTTCGAGTCGCTCTCGATGGACGACCTCGGCCAGATCGTCGAGCTGCTCGTCGACCGGCTGGAACGGCGCCTGGTCGAACGAAGGCTCGAGCTCGCGGTTACCCCGGATGCCCGGTCCTGGCTGGCCGAGCGCGGCTACGACCCGATCTACGGTGCCCGGCCGCTGCGCCGGCTGATGCAGACGGAGATCGACGACCGGCTCGCGACTGCGCTGCTCTCGGGCAGGATCCGGGACGGCGACACGGTGCTGGTGGACCTGGACGCCGACCAGGACGCCCTCACCGTGGCATCCGCCCCCGCCCCCGAGTCCCCCTAACCCCCGCTCCCCACCGCGAGAGTGCAATTTTGGCCTCCTGGCCACCCTGGAAGGGGCGAAAAGTGCACTTTCGCGGGTAGCGACAGGGTGGGGCTCGGAGGTAGACGCTCAGGGAGCGAGGAATAGGCTCGGGGGATGCGTGCAACAGTGATTTACGGCGAACGGGATGTTCGCCTCGAAGAAGTACCCAACCCCGTGCTCTCCACCGGCGGTGACGCCATCGTGCGTGTCGTTGCGGCCTGCGTCTGCGGTTCGGACCTCTGGCCCTACCGCGGCGTGCAGCCCACCGAGGAACCGCACCGGATCGGCCACGAATTCGTCGGAATTGTCGAGGAAATCGGCGCCGACGTCTCCACCATCAAGGTCGGTGACTTCGTCATCGCTCCGTTTTATGACTGCGACAACACCTGCGTCAATTGTCGCAACGGTGTGAGCACCTCCTGCCTGAACGGTGGCTGGTGGGGCTCCGACGACAAGCTCGGCGGCTTCGCCGACGGCGCCCAGGGCGAGAAGGTGCGCGTGCCGCACGCCGACGGATCGCTCGTGGCGACTCCGACGCTGCCCACCGATGCCCAGGTCCCCGGACTCCTCACCCTCGCCGACGTGATGGGCACCGGCCACCACGCCGCCGTCTCCGCCGGCGTCACCCAGGGCAGCACCGTCGTCGTCGTCGGCGACGGGGCGGTCGGCCTCTGTGCCATCATCGCCGCCAAGCGTCTCGGCGCGTCCCGGATCGTCGCGATGTCCCGGCACGCCGACCGGCAGGCCGTCGCCCGCGAGTTCGGGGCGACCGACATCGTCGACGAGCGCGGCGAGGCGGGGGTGGCCCGCATCCGCGAGATCTTCGACGGCATCGGCGCGGACTGCGTGCTCGAGTGCGTCGGTACGAAGGAATCGATGGAACAGGCCATCGCGTCCGCCCGCCCCGGCGGGATGGTCGGCTATGTGGGCGTGCCCACCGGCGGGCCGATCGAGGTGCGTCCGCTGTTCGGCCGCAACGTTGGCCTCAACGGCGGCGTCGCATCCGTGCGCGGCTACGTCGAAGAGCTTCTGCCCGAGGTGCTGTCCGGCGCGATCAACCCGGGCCGGGTCTTCGACCTGGAACTGCCGCTGGCGGATGTCGCGGAAGCCTACGCCGCCATGGACGAGCGCCGCGCGATCAAGGTGCTCCTCCGCCCGTAGCCCGCTCCGCTACTCGCCCCGATCCCGGTCGCGAGAGTGCACAATCGGCCCCTTCACAGTGCGTGAGGGGGCCGATTCTGCACTCTCGCGGGCCTGGTGGGCGCGGGGAGGTGGTCGCGGGGTTAGTCGTTGACGAGGAGGAGCTCGGTGAGGGGCTTGCGGGTGCGCGGCGCCGACTCGCGTTCGAACAGCTCAGGGGAGAGCGCTGCGACATCGCCGAGCACGCCGAGCACGGTGACGGACACGACGGCCTGGTCGACGGTCAGGTCGAACGCTTGGGAGAGGGCCGCGGCGTCGAAACCGCCGAGCTGGTGAGTGTGCAGGCCCTCGTGCTGCGCCTGAATCGTCAGGTGCGCGACCGACTGGCCCAGGTCATAGCGCGCCCAGGGGTTCTCACGATCCGGGTCGATGGCCAGGGTGGCGACGTTGACGATCAAGACGGATGCCGCATTCGCCCAGGCCTTGTTGAAGCCCATCAGGGAGGCGTGGATCTTTGCGAAGCTCGCGGAGCCGCGACGGGCAACGATGAAGCGCGCCGGCTGCAGGTTGCTGGCGGACGGCGCCCAACGAGCGGCTTCGAGCACTGTGGTGAGGGTGGCCTCGTCGATGACGGCCGTCGGGTCGAAACCGCGGGGGCTCCAGCGGTCCGAGAGGACGGGGAGGATGGGCGAGGTCGTGTCGGCCGCGCGGCTCATGGTGTCGGTGATCAGGGTCATGGGAAGCCCGCTTTCGGTTGGAGGAGGTGGCGGGGCATCGTCGACCCGGTTGATCCAACGCATCCGTCGGCGCGTTATTCCATGCACATGCATCTACTTGCCGCAGCCGTGTCCGCGAGAGTGCAGTTTTCGCCCCTTCGCGATACGGGAGGGGGCCAAAACTGCACTCTCGCGGGAAAGAGCGGCGGTTGGGTGCGGGCGCGTGGGTTAGGGGGTGGTGAGGGTGGCGCGCACCTCGCGGCGAAGGACCTTGCCGATCAGGGAGCGGGGGAGCTCGTCGACCGCGATGATCTGGCGGGGAACCTTGTAGGCGGAGAGCCGGGTGCGGCAATAGGCGCGCACCGCCTCGACGTCGAGGGTGGTGCCGGCGCGCAGCACGGCGGCGGCCACGACATCCTCGCCGCCGTTCTTGCTCGGCAGGCCCACCACGGCCGCGTCGGCGATATCCGGGTGCGAGAGAAGCGCGGCCTCGACCTCGGACGGCGACACGTTGAATCCGCCGGTGATGATCAGCTCCTTGATCCGGTCGACCACCGTGATGAAACCATCGGCGGAGACCCGCACGATGTCGCCTGTGCGCAGCCAGCCGCCCTCGAGCAGCACCTTCGCGCTCTCGCTCGGCTGGTCCCAGTAACCCGAGAACACCTGCGGGCCACGGATGAGCAGCTCGCCTTCCTCCTCGACGCCCCGGTTGACCGTGGGGTCGTCCGGGTCGATGACACGAATCTCGGTGCTCGGGAACGGCACGCCGACCGTGCCGGGCCGCCGGCTCGGACCCATCGGATTGCCGACCGCGATCGGGGAGGCCTCGGTCATGCCGTAGCCCTCGACCAGCAGGCCGCCGGTGGCGGCTTCCCAGCGTTCGACGATCGACACCGGCAGGCTCATCGCGCCCGAAATGGCGAACCGGACGCTGCGCAGGCTCACCTGGCGTTCCGCGGCCGCCGTGACCAGTCGTTCGTAGATCGGCGGGACCGCGGGCATGAAGGTCGGCGGGGTGCGGCGGGCAGCGTCGAGCAGGAGCCCCTCGTCGAACTTGGGGAAGAGCACGAGCCTGGCCCCGGTGGCCATCGCGAAGGTCAGGCACAGGGTGAGGCCGTAGGCGTGAAACATCGGCAGCACCGCGTAGAAGACCTCCTCGCCCACCTGGAGTCCAGGCACCCATGCCTCGCCCTGGAGGGCGTTCGCGCGCAGGTTGAAGTGGCTGAGGATGGCGCCCTTCGGGCTGCCGGTGGTGCCGCTGGTGTATTGCAGGGCGGCGGTGTCGCCGATCTTGGGCCGCGGGTGGTTGTGGCGGAGCTTGCGGGACCCGATCAGCGACGACCACTCGATCGCGCCCTTGGGCAGCGAGTCGACGGTGAGGGCGGTGCGGGCGGCGCGGGCCTTGCCGACGGGAAGCCGCAGCGCCAGACGCTTGCCGAAGGGCATGGCCTCCGTGAGGTCGACGGCGATCACGGTGCGCAGCCCCATGTCGGCCGGGAAGTCCTTCACGGTGCCGTAGATCTTGTCCCAGACCACGGCCAACGTCGCACCGTGATCCTCGAACTGGTGCCGCAGCTCACGCTCGGTGTACAGCGGGTTGTGCTCGACCACGATCGCGCCGAGCCGGAGCACGGCGTAGAACGCCACCACATGCTGCGGGCAGTTCGGCAGCACGAGCGCCACCCGATCGCCGGGCTTCACTCCGAGCCGGAGCAACCCGTTCGCGACGCGGGAGATCTGGTCGCCGAGTTCCGCGTAGCTGGTCGTGGCGCCGAAGAAGTCCAGCGCCACTTCGCTCGCGAACCGCCGCACCGATTTCTCGATCATATCGACGAGGGTCTCGGTCGGCTCGGTGATGGTCGACGGCACGCCAGGGGCGTAGGAACCGAGCCAGGGCTTGTTCGCGAACGCGTTCATCGAACGCTCAGCTCCTCCTTGAGGGCGACAACGAACGCGTCGATGTCCTCCTCGGTCGTGTCGAAGCCGCACATCCAGCGCACCTCGCCCTGGGCCGCGTCCCAGTCGTAGAAACGGAACGACTCACGCAGCCGGTCCGCGACGCCGGCGGGGACCACCGCGAACACGGCGTTGGACTGGGTGGCCTGGCTGAAGCTGACGCCCTGGATGGAGCCGTCGGCGATGCCGCTTTCGAGGGCCGCACGTAGCCGGACGGCCATTGCGTTGGCGTGGCCGGCGTTGCGCAGCCAGAGGTCGTTGTCGAGCAGCGCGATCAGCTGGGCCGAGATGAACCGCATCTTCGAGGCGAGCTGCATGTTCAGCTTGCGCAGGTAGATCAGGCCCGCGGATGCCGCGGGGTTGAGCACCACGATGCACTCGCCATACATCATGCCGTTCTTGGTGCCGCCGAAGCTGAGCACGTCGACGCCGGCGTCGCTCGTGAAGGCGCGGAACGGGAGCCCCAGCGAGGCCGCGGCGTTGGAGAGCCGGGCGCCGTCCATGTGCAGGGTCATGCCATGAGCGTGCGCGTGGTCGGCGATGGCTCGCACCTCCTCGACGGTGTATGCGGTGCCGAGCTCGGTGGTCTGGGTGATCGAGACCACGAGCGGCTGGGCGCGGTGCTCGTCGCCCCAGCCCCACGCCTGCTGGTCGATCAGTGCGGGGGTGAGCTTGCCGTCGGGGGTGTCCACGGTGAGCAGCTTGATGCCGGCGACCTTCTCGGGTGCGCCGGCCTCGTCGGAGTTGATGTGCGCGGTCGACGCGCAGACCACGGCGCCCCATCGCGGGAGCATCGACTGCAGCCCGATCACGTTGGCGCCGGTGCCGTTGAACACGGGGAAGGCTTCGACGCCGTCGCCGAAGTGTTCGGTGAAGACCTCCTGCAGCCTGGCCGTGTAGACGTCTTCGCCGTAGGCGATCTGGTGGGCGCCGTTCGCCCGGGTGATCGCCTCCAGGATCTCGGGGTGCACTCCCGAGTAGTTGTCCGAGGCGAATCCGCGCGAGCTGAGGTCATGGAGTTGAGTCACCCCTCTATCTTCGCGCATCCCTGCGACCGCCGCCTGCGCGCGCGGTCAGGCCGAGGTCAGGGGAACGCGAACGTTGTTGACGGATGCCGCGGGCTGCTCCCACAGGCCGGTCACCCGGGTGGCCAACTCGGCTTCGAGCCCCTCGAGCGCCCGCACGACGAAGATCGCGGCCGCCGCGGTGCCGCCCGCCTTGGCGAAGCCCTGGCCGACGGCGCGGGTCCAGGTTTCGGCGGCGGCCTTCGCCGTGGCGTAGTTCGCCCCGCCGGGCGCGGGCCTGTCGACCGAGACCGACGACACGATCGCGAGTCGGCCGGCCGGGGAGGCGAGCAGGTCGTCATTGAACGCGCGGGTGGTGTTGCGCAGGGTCGTGACGATGTTGCGGTGGAGCATGTCCCAGTCGGCGTCGCTCTGCCCGGCCAGCCCGCCGCCGCCGCGCCATCCGCCGACCAGGTGGATGAGACCGTCGATCGGGCCGTGCTCGGCGTGCACCACCGCGGCTAGGGTCGTGACGGCCGCGAAATCGGCCAGGTCGCACTGGAAGGTCACCGCTGCGGGCACAGCGAGCCGCAGCTCCCTCAGCCGCTCGGCATTCGAGCCGACGGCAATCACGCCGGCGCCCGCCTTCACGAGCTCCGCGGTCACGGCGAGGCCGGCCGCGCTGGTCGCCCCAGCGACGAGCACCACGCGTCCGGCCACGGTGCCGCCGTCAGCGTCCGCCCAGTCGGGAGCGGCCTCCGGACCGACGTCGGGATCGACCGCGTGCGCGGCCGGGTCGCCGCCGGGCCGCACCGAGCGGGCGGCGTCGGACGCCGCCCGCTCGGCTTCGTGCGCCGAATCAGTCACGCCCGGTGATTCCGGCCGTCGACTCGATCACGGACTTCATTTTCTTGTCCAGCGCCTCGAAGAACATGGACAGCGGGAACTCATCGTCCATGACCAGGTCGGTGTAGCCCTTCGGGGGGCCGGCGAGCACGTCGAGCGGCAGGCCGCGAGACCACGCCGACGCCGGGTTCGGTGTCAGCGTCTTCGCGACCATGTCGTAGGCGGCGAGCCAGTGCGCCTTCTTCGGCCGGTCGATCGACGCCCAGTAGAGCTCGTCGATCTGCGCGCCCAGGGCGATCACCACGTCGGGAACGGCGTCCCAGTCGAAGGTGAGCGCCGTGTCGGTCCAGTGCAGCACGTGGTGCTGGTGCATCCACGCGAACAGCAGCTGACCGCCGAGGCCGTCGTAGTTGCGCACCCGGCTGCCGGTGATCGAGAAGCGGAAGATCCGGTCGAAGATCACGCCGTACTGAACGAGCTTCGCGTGCTTCCGCGCCTCCGGGCTGGCCTTTTCGTCGCGTTCGATCGTGACCGACTCGCGGAACGCGGTCAGGTCGCAGCGGAGCTCCTCGAGGGAGTAGAGGAAGAACGGCATCCGCTGCTTGATCATGAACGGGTCGAACGGGAGGTCGCCGCGCATGTGGGTGCGGTCGTGGATGAGGTCCCACATGACGAACATTTCCTCGGTGAGGCCCTGATCGTCGAGCAGGAGCGCCGCATCCGTGGGCAGTTCGAGCCGGGTGATCTCGGCCGCCGCGCGCACGACCCGGCGGAATCGGGCGGCCTCGCGGTCGGCGAAGATCGCCCCCCAGGTGAACGTCGGGATCTCCCGCATCGCGACGGTCTCCGGGAACAGCACCGCCGAGTTGGTGTCGTAGCCGGGCGTGAAATCGAGGAACCGGATCGGCACGAACAGCTTGTTCGTGTATTCCTGCTCGAGCTCGTCGATGAATTCCGGCCAGATGACCTCGATCAGCACGGCCTCGACCAGACGGTTCGTGCTGCCGTTCTGGGTGTACATCGGGAAGACGACCAGGTGACGGAGGCCGTCGACCCTGTGCAGTTGGGGTTGGAAGGCCATCAACGCGTCGTAGAAGTCGGGCTCGCCGAAGCCGTCCCTGGCCCAACGGTCGAAGTCCTTCGTGAGCGCGGCGAGGTAGTCGGCGTCGTGCGGGAACCGGGGAGCGAGCTCGTTGATGGCCGCGGTGATGGTCGCGACGAGGGCCGCGGCATCCGTGTGCGCGTCAGCCTCGGGGACCGAGCCGTTCTTGACCTGTAGGGCCTGCAACTCGGTGGCCGCGGCCTTGAGCCGGAGCCACGCGGCGGAGGCGGTGACGTCCTCGAGAACCTCGGGCTCACCGACCAGTGCATTTGCAACATAATTCGACATGGGAACCTCCCGTCCTGTGGATGCCGCGGTTGCGGCGGTGTGACGGCGCCGGCTTCAGCGCCACGGTCCAGCGTATCGGGACGACCCCGGCGTTTTCTTGCGACTTTTCGCAAGGAATCGTCGGAACGGCCGGCCGCGCCCGACGAATTCGAGCGTTGGAGGCGGTTTGCTGCGTTCGCCGGGCGGACGCGAGCGGACCGGTCCATTTCGTGGCGCCGGATGCAGCGGTGCCGGCACCGCGCGGCGCGGGGCTATAGCCTGCAGGAATGACGGATGCGCCGGGTGCCGCGAGACCGCCTGGCGCCGCGGCGGCTGTCGGCGTGGCGGGGCCGCCGTGCACCGCGGCATCCGTGGTCGCCGCGCTGGCCGAGCTCGCTGACCCGATGGTCGCGGCGGGGGCGGCCCGGTTCAGCAAGGGCGGGCCGGGCGACTACGCCGAGGGTGACGTGTTCATCGGCGTACGCGTGCCGGCGAGCCGTCGCCTGGTGAAGCGATTCACCGCGCTGCCGCTGCCCGAGGTCGCCCTGCTCCTGGCCAGCCCCGTGCACGAACACCGCTTCGCCGCGCTCCTGATCCTCGTGGACCGGTTCGACCGGGCCGGCACTCCCCGCGGGAGCGACGACGACGCCCGCGCGGTCATCGCCGACTTCTACCTCGACGCGCTGCGGAGCGGCCGGGTCAACAACTGGGACCTGGTCGACGTGTCCGCGCCGACCCTGCTCGGTGGCTACCTCGTGGACCGGCCCAGGGACGTCCTGTTCGAGCTCGTCGCGAGCGACCAGCTCTGGCAGCGCCGCGCGGCGATGGTCGCCACGCTCGGACTCATCCTGCGCGGCGACGCATCGACCACCCTGCAGCTCGCCGCCCTGCTGCTGCACGACGGCGAGCCGCTGATGCACAAGGCGGTCGGCTGGATGCTGCGCGAGGCCGGGAAGCGGGTGGACCCGGCCCTGCTGCTCGCCTTCCTCGACGAGCACGCCGGGCGGATGCCGCGCACCGCGCTCAGCTACGCCACCGAACACCTCGACCCCGGGTTGCGCGCCCACTACCGTGCGGTGCCGAGAACCCCCGTCCGTGTGCCTCCTCACCCCGCTGCCCGGCGAACGACCGCCACGGCGGCCGTGGTGCACGAGCCGTGAACCGGCATCGCCTCGCCGGAATCGGTGCGATCACGCTCACGGCCGTGCTCTGGGGAACGACCGGAACGGCCGCGACCTTCGCGCCGGGCGCCGGGCCTCTCGCGATCGGTGCGGCCGCACTGGGAATCGGTGGGATCCTGCAGGCGGTCATCGCCCTGCCCGCACTCCGAGCCGCCCTGCCCGCCCTGCGCGCCAACCGGTGGCTGGTCGCCCTCGGCGCGGTGGCGGTGATGATCTACCCGCTCGCCTTCTACTCTTCGATGCACCTCGCGGGCGTCGCGATCGGGTCTGTTGTCTCGCTCGCGTCCGCGCCGCTCGCCTCCGGCCTGCTCGAACGCCTCCTCGAAGGCCGGCGCCTCAGCCGGTGGTGGACGCTGGCCGCGGGCCTCGGAACGCTCGGCAGCACGCTGCTCTGCATCGCCGCGCTGACCGGAGCTTCATCGACCGGCGCCTCATCGACCGGAGCTTCATCGACCGGAGCCGCGGACTCCGCCGGGGCGACCCTGGCCGGGATCGCACTCGGACTCATCGCGGGCGGCACCTACGCCACCTACTCCTGGGTCGCACATCGGCTGATGCACGGCGGAATCGGTCGCGCCGCATCGATGGGCGGTGTGTTCGGACTCGGCGGGGTGCTCCTCCTGCCCGTTCTCCTGCTCACCGGCGCCCCGCTGCTCGCCTCCGGCCAGGCGTTCGGTGTGGCCGCGTACATGGCGCTCATCCCGATGTTCCTCGGCTACCTGCTCTTCGGCTTCGGCCTGACCCGCGTCACGGCCAGCACCGCCACGACCATCACCCTGACCGAACCGGCGGTCGCCGCCGTGCTCGCCGTGCTCCTCGTCGGCGAACGCCTCACCCGGGTCGGCTGGATCGGTCTCGTCGTGATCGCTCTCGTGCTGGTCATCCTCGCCGTCGCCCCGACCAACGAAGGCGGGGGTGAAGCCGCCGTCGGAGCGCCGAGCGGGGCGGACTCGCCCACACCGGCACCCGCCGGGTGACGCGCGGGGCCGGGTTGTGAGGCGCCGCTCGGCCGTGAGGCCTCGGTCCGGCTCAGGCGGGGCTGACGCCCGCCGCCCGCAGCCGCCAGAGCGAGGTGGTTTCCTTCGACCGCGCCAGATGGAGCGGGTCGGTGGTATCGGTCGCGCGGCGGTGCACCGGTTTGGTGTCCAGACGGGCCACGACCTCCAGCCCGGCGTCCTCGACCAGGTCGAGCAGCTCGCTCCGTGACCGCAAACCGAGGTGCTCGGCGATGTCGGAGAGGATGAGCCAGCCCTCACCGGCCGTTTCGAGGTGGGCGGCCAGCCCGGAGAGGAAGCCGCGCAGCATCCGGCTGTCGGGGTCGTAGACCGCGAAATCGGTGGCGGTCACGGCCGCGGCGGGGATCCACGGCGGGTTGCACACGACCAGGGTCGCGCGGCCCGGCGGGAACAGATCGGCCTCGACGATGTCGACCCGGTCGGACAGGCCGAGCCGACCGATGTTCTCCCGCGCGCAGTCGAGGGCGCGCGGCTCCTGGTCGGTGCCGACGACGTGACGGATGCCGCGGCGCGCGAGGATCGCCGCGAGCACGCCGGTGCCGGTGCCGATGTCGAACGCCGTGCCATCCGTGGCCCCGGCGGGCAGCGGTGCCGTGGCTGCCAGGTCGAGGTACTCGCCGCGCACGGGCGAGAAGACCCCGTAGTGCGGGTGGATGCGCGCGCCCAGCGCGGGCACGTCGACACCGTTGACGCGCCACTCGTGCGCGCCGACCAGGCCGATCAGCTCCCGCAGGGCGATGACCGATGCTTCGTCGGCCGGGCCGTAGGTCTCGGTGCAGGCCTGGCGCAGGTCGGGCGCCCGGCGCAGTGCAACCGTGTAGTCGGCCTCGAGCGGCACGAGCAGCAGGCCGAGCAGCCGCGCTCGCCGGAGGGCTTCGGTGCGGTGGCGGCGGAATGCCGCGGCGAGGTCGGTCGCCGGAGCGTGCCGGCCGCGGTCGACCCGGCGAGCGAGAGCCTGGAGCAACTGGCGGGCGTTGTGGTAGTCGCCGCGCCAGAGCATCCCGGTGCCGGCCCTGGCCAGGCGGTAGGCGGCATCCGCGGTGAGGGTGTCGTCGGCGAGGACGATGCGGTTGGGCGGCGCCCAACCGCTCTCCGAATGCCAGCGCGCCGAGCGGGGCTCGCCTGCCTCGAACCAGGTGGCTCGGGCGGGCGACGGATGCCGCCGCTCGTCGGTGTCGGGAAGGGTGCCGTTGACGGGGTCCATAAGCGGGGCTCGGCCGCTAGCTCAGCGCCGGCATGACCTCACGCTCGAACAGCTCGATGCCGGACCGGTCGTAGGCCGCCTCGGGGAAGTAGTGGATGGCGTAGCCGAGGCCCCGCTCCTTCATGCCGTTCAACCGCTCGACGATCTGTTCCGGCGTGCCCACGCCCTGGGCCTGGCCACTGCGGTACTCGGCCATGAAGTTCGCCGCGCCGTCGGCGCCGAGGTAGGGCGTCACACGGGCCTCGATCACGTCGAGACGATCGGCCACCTCGGCTTCGGTTGCCGCGATCACGGTGTTGTAGTTGGCTGAGCGGGTGATCGCGCCGAAGTCGGTGCCGAGCACCCGGCAGTGCTCCTCGAGCAGGGCGCTCTTGTGGCTGAACCCCTCGGGGGAGCCGTCGAAGTTCGTGTAGTCGGCGTACTGCGCCGCGATGCGGAGCGTGACCTTCTCGCCGCCGCCGGCGATCCAGATCGGGATGCCGCCCTCCTGCAGCGGGAGCGGTCGTACGATCGCGCCGTCGACCTGGTAGTGCTTGCCGTCGAGGGTGGCAGAGCCGGTGCTCCAGGCCTGCTTCATGATCTCGACGCCCTCCTCGAGTCGGGCGAGGCGCTCGCCGGCGCGGGGGAAGCCGTAGCCGTAGGCGCGCCACTCGTGCTCATACCAACCGGCGCCGATGCCCATCTCGACGCGGCCGCCCGAGATGATATCGATGGTCGAGGCGACCTTGGCCAGATAGGCGGGATTGCGGTAGCTCATGCAGGTGCACATCTGACCCAGGCGCACCCTCTTGGTCGTGGCGGCGAACGCGCTCATCAGCGTCCAGGCCTCGTGGGTGGCCTCCTCGCTGGGAACCGGCACGGTGTGGAAGTGGTCGTAGACCCAGATCGACTCCCACTCGCCGGCATCGGCGTGTGCGGCGAGGCCGCTCATCGCCGCCCATTGCTCGGCGGGGTCGATCCCCACCAGATCGTGACGCCAGCCCTGGGGTACAAACAGTCCGAATCGCATAGGTCGAGCCTAGGCGCAGTCCGCCACCCGCGCGCGGGGAGCGCGGGGAGCGCGGTGCGCGCGGGGAGATGGCGGTCACGGCGTCCCGCAGGCTCCCCGCACACATGGGTTGCCCAGCTGAAAATGAGGATTTGTCCAGAAGGGGCGGGCAAACTACATGACTTCGCCCGCCAGGCCGCACCGGCCGCGGGTTCCCAACCCGGCGCCCGGGCTCGACTGCCCGCCGACACCGCCACCTGGAAGCCATGATCCCCTATCTCAGCCTGCTCCTCCGCCCGCTTGCCCGACTGTCCCACCTGCTCGGCCTGACCCGTTTTTTCGGTCGACTGCTCTTGTTGTGTGGACTGCGCGCGCCGGACCTTTTCGGTCGACAGCACGTGTTGGGCCGCCGGCACTCGCCGGATCAGTCCCGCTCCCCGTTCTCGACCAGCCGTCCGCCGCGAGGCGATGCACGGGCGGCCCGCCGCGGGACGGTGCTCGGATCTCGGGCGGCCCTGGACTCCCGGCCTCCGCTGGGCTCTCGGACTGCCCCGGGCTCCCCCTCGGCGCTGGGCTCTCGGACTGCCCCGGGCTCCCCCTCGGCGCTGGGCTCTCGGGCGGCCCTGGGCTCTCGCTCGGCGCTGGGCTCTCGGGCGGCCCTGGGCTCTCGCTCGGCGCTTGCCGCTCGTCGCCGTCGCAGCCGCGGCGCGGTCACCTCGGTCATGGCCGCCCTCGCACTCACGGGGCTGATCGTCGGCGTTGCCGGGGCGGCCCAGGCCAACCGGGCCAGCAGCGCGAGCGTCGCGTCGACCGTGGAACTCAGCGATAGCACCGGCCGCCAGGCGGATCAGCTTGCCGTGTATCCGCAGGTGGCGAAGTCGCACGCCGACGGGCGCGCGAAGAGCACCCTCCGGGACGCCACCGTGGTGATGGCCTCGACCAGGGACAAGGTGGATGTCGGCCCGCTGGCGGCATCCGTCACCTCGCTCGCGAACTATCAGACCCTCGACCTCGACGCGGTGCTCTCGCTGACCGACCAGACCCTCACCGCCTCGGCCACGGTGCAGGCGGCGGCGGACGAGGCGGACCGGGCCGCGGCGGCCGAGGCTGCTGCTGCCGCGGAAGCCGCGGCGGCAGCGCTCGCGGCCGCCAACACCCCCGACGGTGCGCGCGCCACCGCCCGGGAACTGGCCTCCTCGCAGTACGGCTGGGGCGAATCGCAGTTCTCCTGCCTCTCGCAGCTCTGGGCCAAGGAGTCGGGCTGGTCTTACACGGCCCTCAACGCGAGCAGCGGCGCCACCGGCATCCCGCAGGCGCTCCCCGGCAGCAAGATGGCCACGGCCGGGTCTGACTGGCAGACGAACGCGAGCACCCAGATCGAGTGGGGCCTCGCCTACATCAGTCGCGGCTACGGCACCCCGTGCTCGGCCTGGTCGCACTCTCAGGCGGTGAACTGGTACTGAGCCGCG
>CAJDUC010000059.1_pt1 | contig 14070 bp, 13 predicted proteins | sample 7390041 | NCBI WGS metagenome assembly CAJDUC01 (sample SAMEA7055666, study PRJEB34461) | soil metagenome | biome: terrestrial ecosystem; feature: Peninsula; material: soil | place: Antarctica | collected 2016 | reverse complement strand
TCGCCCCACTTCATGAACGTGCGGATCAGCGTCGGGGCGATGTAGTAGATCGTCACCCCGTACTTCTCGATGATCTCGAAGTGACGCCCCTCGTGCGGCGTGTTCGGGGTGCCCTCGTACATCACCTGGGTCGCCCGGTTTGCGAGCGGCCCGTAGACGATGTAGCTGTGGCCCGTGATCCAGCCCACGTCGGCCCCGCACCAGTACACGTCGGTGTCCGGCTTGAGGTCGAACACGGCCCGGTGCGTGTACGCCACCTGGGTGAGGTAACCCCCCGAGGTGTGCAGGATTCCCTTGGGCTTGCCGGTCGTGCCCGACGTGTAGAGGATGAACAAAGGATGCTCCGAGTCGAACGATTCGGGCTCGTGCTCGGCCGACTGGGTGTCGACCAGGTCGTGCCACCAGAGGTCGCGGCCCTCCTGCATCGCGACCGGCTCCCCCACCCGGCGCACCACGAGCACCCTCTCCACGGTTTCGGCGCCCTCCAGCGCCTCGTCCACGTTCTCCTTCATCGGTGCGCCGGCCCCTCGCCGGTACTGACCGTCGGAGGTGATCACCACGCGCGCCGCGGCGTCGTCGACCCGGGCGCGCAGTGCGGCCGGCGCAAATCCGCCAAAGACGACGCTGTGCACGAGGCCCAGCCGCGCGCAGGCGAGCATGGAGACGACGGCCTCCGGGATCATCGGCAGCTGGATGACGACCCGGTCGCCGGCGACCAGTCCGAGCGAGCTCAGCGCGTTCGCCGCCCGGCAGACCTCGTCGGTGAGCTGCTGGTAGGTGATGTCGCGGGTGTCGCCCGGTTCGCCCACCCAGTGCAGCGCAACCTGGTCGCCGTGCCCCGACTCCACGTGCCGGTCGAGGCAGTTGTAGGCCACGTTGAGCTTGCCGCCGTGGAACCAGCGCGCGTTGGGTGGGTTCGACCAGTCGAGCACCTCGTCCCACGGCTGCGTCCAGACCAGGTTCTCGGCCTGGGTCGCCCAGAAGTGCTCGCTGTCCCGGTCCGCGTGCTCGTAGTGCGACGCGTCGGCGTTGGCCTGCGCCTGGAACTGCTCGGTCGGCGCGAAGATGCGCGGGACATCCGGACCGGTGTGGGTGGTGGCTTCCCTGTTCATCAGTGACTCACCGCCTCCTTCTCGGCGCCGACACCGGTGAGTGAACGCACCTCCATTTCGACCTGCTTGGCCTCGTCGCGCGGAACCTTGTCGAGCACGGTTCCGAGCCAGCCGAGCACGAACGCCAGCGGGATGGACACCAGGCCCGGGTTGCTGAGCGGGAAGATCGCGAAGTCGGCGCCGGGGATCATCGACGTCGGCGAGCCCGAGACGACCGGCGACAGCGCGATCAGAAGGATGGCCGAGGCCAGCCCGCCGTACATGCTCCACACGGCGCCCTGGGTGCTGAACTTCTTCCAGAACAGCGAGTAGAGGATGGTGGGCAGGTTGGCGGAGGCCGCCACGGCGAACGCCAGGGCCACCAGGAACGCCACGTTCTGACCGTTGGCGCCGATGCCGCCGATGATCGCGACGACACCGATGATGACCACGGTGCGGCGGGCCACCTTGACCTCGTCCTCCGGACGGGCCTTGCCCTTCTTGAAGACGCTGGCGTAGATGTCGTGGGCGAAGGATGCCGCGGCGGTGATGGTGAGGCCGGCCACAACGGCGAGGATGGTCGCGAACGCGACCGCGGAGATCAGGCCGAGCAGCACCGGACCGCCGAGCTCGAACGCCAGCAGCGGCGCCGCGGAGTTCACGCCACCCGGGGAGGCGAGGATGCGGTCGGCGCCGATCAGGGCCGCCGCACCGTAGCCGAGCACCAGGGTGAAGATGTAGAACCCGCCGATCAGCCAGATCGCCCAGACCACCGAGCGACGGGCTTCCTTGGCCGTCGGAACGGTGTAAAACCGCATCAGCACGTGCGGCAGTGCCGCGGTGCCGAGAACCAGCGCCAGGGCGAGGGAGATGAAGTCGAGCTGGGTGATGTCGGACAGGCCGTACTTCAACCCGGGATTGAGGATCTCGGGGTTGCCCGCGGTCTCCACGGCGTGGTCGAGCAGGGTGGAGAGGTTGAAGCCGTGCAGTGCCAGGGTCCACACGGTCATCACGGCGGCGCCGGCGATGAGCAGAACGGCCTTGATGATCTGCACCCAGGTGGTGCCCTTCATCCCGCCGATGAGCACGTAGACGATCATCAGGGCGCCGACGATGGTGATCACGACGGACTGACCGACCTTGTCGTTGATGCCGAGCAGCAGCGAGACGAGCCCGCCCGCACCGGCCATCTGGGCCAGGAGGTAGAAGAAGCAGACGACGAGGGTGGTGATCGCGGCCGCGATCCGCACCGGGCGCTGCTTCAGCCGGAAGGAGAGCACATCCGCCATCGTGTACTTGCCGGTGTTGCGCAGCAGCTCGGCGACGAGCAGGAGCGCAACGAGCCAGGCCACGAGGAAGCCGATGGAATACATGAAGCCGTCGTAGCCGGTGATGGCGATGGCCCCGACGATGCCGAGGAACGAGGCCGCGGAGAGGTAGTCGCCGGCGATGGCGGTGCCGTTCTGGCCGCCGGTGAAGGAGCGGCCGGCCGCGTAGTAGTCGGCCGCGGTCTTGTTGTTGCGGCTGGCGCGCAGCACGATGATCAGCGTGATGGCGACGAACGCGCCGAAGATGCTGATGTTGAGAACCGGGTTGCCGGGGCTGGTTGCTGCGGCTGCGAGGTGGATGTTCACTTGGACTCCTTCGTGGCGGAGGTCTTCGTGGCAACGACGAGCGGGCCCTCGATCTCGTGGCGGATGCCCGCGGCGATCGGGTCGAGCCGGCGGCCCGCGAAGCTGACGTACCAGGTGGTGATCGCGAAGGTGCTCACGATCTGGGCCAGGCCGAGCAGCAGGCCGATGTTGACGCTGCCGAAGACCTTGATCGACATGAAGTCGTGGGCGTAGCCCGCCAGCAGCACGTAGGCGAAATACCAGAGCAGGAACGCAATGGCCACGGGGAAAACGAAGCTGCGGTGGCGTTTGCGCAGCTCCTGAAACTCGGCTGATTCCTGCACTCGGTGGAAGGTTTCCGCGGGAATGACCGCGTCGACTTCCTCTTCCAGGGCGACATTGCCCATGATTTTCTCCTCATCATTGATAGAGCGTTCATACTGAGCGTTGGTCTGGTGCGATGCCGCTCACTCTCCCCCACGCTCCGGGCTGCGGCGAGCAACCGAGTGGGGTCCATCGCCGAGCGGCGGTCACGCTGCGCCGAACGGCAATTTGCCGTGAAGTGCGCCGGTTAGTGTTAGCACCATGCCCGAGTCGCCGCTGCTCGCAGTGGTCGTCGTCGGCGTGGTCGTCATCACTTTGACGATCGCGCTCGTCGGCGCCGTGGGCTTCAAGCTGCTCCGATCCTGGCGGGAACTCGGCACCGACGCCGAGCAGGCCACCTATACGACGCTGCACTCCGCGTCGCTGGCCGGCAAGCATCTGCGCAACGGGCTGGAGCCCGCCGGAGCCGCGAAGGCCGGGCGGCACCTGCGCGGCCTGCTGGGCTGCGAGGCCCTGGCCATCACGGATGTCTCGGGCCTGCTGGCCTGGGACGGCACCGGGGAGGAGCACCGCGGCGGGGCCATCGATCTCGCCTCGAAGGTGCTCGCCACCGGTCGCCCCCAGGTGGTTCGGGAGGCGGTGCCCCACGACGCCAAGCTGAAGGAGGCCGTCGTCGCGCCGATCCGTTCCGGCTCCCGCATCGTGGGCACGGTCGTCGCCTACGCGCCCCGGGTCAAGCCGGGCCTCGTGCGCGCGACCGGCGAGGTGGCGGACTGGGTGGCCGCTCAGGTGGAACTGGCCGAGCTGGCGTCCTCCCGCACGCTCCTGATGGAGGCCGAGGTGCGCGCCCTGCGCGCCCAGATCAGCCCGCACTTCATCTACAACTCGCTCAACGCCATCGCATCCTTCATCAACACCGACCCCGCCAAGGCGCGCGACCTGGTGCTGGAGTTCGCGGACTTCACCCGGTACTCGTTCCGCCGAAACGGGGACTTCACCACCGTCGCCGAGGAACTCGGCTGCATCGAGCACTACCTGAGGCTCGAACGTGCCCGGTTCGGCGACCGGTTGCAGGTCACCCTGGCCATCGCGCCCGAGGTGCTGAGCACCGTCATCCCCTTTCTCAGCCTGCAGCCGCTGGTCGAGAACGCGGTGCGCCACGGGCTCGACGACAAGGAGGGCGTGGGCCACATCGCCATCGCGGCGCAGGTGGCCGGCGCCTTCGTCGAGGTGACCATCGAGGACGACGGCGTGGGGATCGAGCCGGAGCACCTGCGCTCCGTGCTCGCGGGGTACAGCACCAGCGACCACGTGGGCTTGCGCAACGTCGACTCCCGCCTGCGGCAGGTCTACGGCGACGACCACGGCCTCGTCATCGACACCGCCCCCGGCGCCGGTACCCTGATCACCCTGCGGGTGCCGAAATCCCAGCCCCGACCCGACCTCGGATCGTGACCGGCGCACCCCGTGGCTGAGAGACTGGCGTCATGATCAGTGTCCTCATAGCCGATGACGAGCTCCCGGCTCTCGACGAGCTTGCGTTCCTGCTCGGCCGGGATGAAAGGGTGGGCACCATTCACCGTGCCTCGTCGGGGTCGGAGGCGCTGCGCATCCTCGATCACGAGCGGGTGGACGCTCTCTTCCTCGACATCCACATGCCCGGGCTGTCCGGGCTCGACATCGCCCAGGCGGTGTCTCGCTCCGCCGGGTCCCCGGCCGTGGTCTTTGTCACCGCCGACGAGGACCATGCGGTGAAGGCCTTCGAGCTGGCCGCGGTCGACTACCTGCTCAAGCCCGTGCGCGCCGAGCGGCTCGCCAAGTCGGTGGCCAGGGTGATCGAGACGCTCGCGATGGCTGAGACCACCCCGCCGACGCTCATCACCGTGGATCTCGGCGGTCTCAAAAAGATGATCCGCCGCGACGAGGTGCGCTACGTGCAGGCCCAGGGCGACTACGCCCGGCTGCACACCGACGAGTCGAGCTACCTCATCAGGGTTCCGCTCGCCGATCTGGAGAAGCAGTGGGCCGATGCCGGGTTCCTCCGCATCCACCGTTCCTATCTGGTCTCGATGTCGCACATCACCCAGGCGAAACTGGGGGCCGCCCGGCCGACCATCGTCACCAACGGGGCCGAGCTGCCGGTGAGCCGAAGGCACCTGCCCGACCTCCGGGAGAAACTCGAGACCACCAGAATCCGGCCGTCGTCATGACGCTGGAGGAGCCGGTTGGGGCAGGTCACGGCGCACCGACCCCGCCGCGACGGGTCAGGGTCACGGCGCCCATCGCCCAGGCCCGGCGCGCGCCCGGCAGCCCGGTGGCCGGGGAGGTCGCCGAGCTGTCCGAGCTGGGCCAGGTTTACGTGCGCTCGCTGATCCGCTCGCAGCTGCTGCTCGCGGTGGTCGTCGCCGTCGGGTTCCTCCTGATCCTGCTGGCCTTCCCCCTGCTGATCGCCTATGTGCCGGGCCTGGAGCAGGCCGAGTTCCTCGGCGTGCCGTTCTCCTGGCTGGCGCTCGGCGTCGGCGTGTACCCGATCATCCTGCTCAGCGCCTGGCTGCACGTGCGGGCCGCGGCCCGCAACGAGGCCAGGTACCTGACCCTGGTCGACGGCGCATGAACGCCTGGGTCGGCTACGCGGCCCTGATCGGGCTATTCACCGTGACGGCGGGGATCGGCTTCTACGGCCTCCGCATCTCGCGCACCACCGAGGACTTCTACGTGGCCTCCCGCACGGTGCGACCGTGGTGGAACGCCTCGGCCATCGGCGGCGAGTACCTCTCCGCCGCCAGCTACCTCGGCGTCGCCGGGCTCATCCTCATCTCCGGGTCGGATGCGCTCTGGTTCCCGATCGGCTACACCGCCGGCTACCTGATGCTGCTCCTGTTCGTGGCGGCGCCGCTGCGCCGGTCTGGCGCATACACGATCCCCGACTTCACCGAGGCGAGGCTGGAATCGGTGGCGGCGCGACGGGTGACCAGCGGCCTGGTGGTGATGGTCGGCTGGTTCTACATCGTGCCCCAGCTGCACGGCGCCGCGCTGACGATGAGCATCGCGACCGGGTTGCCGTCCTGGGTCGGCTCTGTGGCGGTCGCCGTGGTCGTCTGCGTGACCGTGGTGACCGGCGGGATGCGCTCGATCACCTTCGTGCAGGCGTTCCAGTTCTGGCTCAAGTTCACGGCAATCGCCCTGCCGATCGTGTTGATCCTGATCATCATGGGCAACTCGGGGCTCTCGGTCGCGGCGGTGGCCGAGCCGTTCGCAGCTGCGCCGGCCGCCTCCCCCGTGGCCGACGCCTACCGGGACATCTCGCTGGTCGTCGCCCTGCTGTTCGGCACGCTGGGCCTGCCGCACGTGCTGGTGCGCTTCTACACCAACCCCGACGGCCCCTCGGCCCGGCGCACGACCCTGATCGTGATCGGACTCCTGTCGGTCTTCTACCTGTTCCCGACCATGTACGGCGTGCTCGGCCGTGCCTTCACCCCCGACATCGCCACCGGCGGCAGCCCGGATGCGCTGGTGCTGCTCCTTCCCGGTCGGCTGCTTCCCGGTCCGGCCGGTGACGTGCTCACCGCCCTCGTCATCGCCGGGGCGTTCGCCGCGTTTCTTTCCACCACGTCGGGCCTCGTGGTCTCCATCGCCGGGGTGATCAGCCAGGACGTACTCGGCGGACGCGTGCGCGGCTTCCGCATCGCGGCCGTGTTCTCCACCCTGGTGCCGCTCGCGGTCGCGCTCCTGACCGATTCGATGCAGCTGGCCGGGAGCGTCGGCCTGGTCTTCGCGTTCACGGCGTCGACGATCTGTCCGTTGCTGCTGCTGGGCATCTGGTGGCGCGGGCTGACCGATGCGGGCGCGATCGCCGGGATGCTCGCCGGCGCGGCTCTCTGCGGCGGGGCGATCGTGGCCGGCCGGGTGCTGGGGCCGCTGGCCGGGACGTTCCAGGAGTTGTTGGCGCAGCCCGCCGCCTGGACGGTGCCGGCGGCCTTCGCGGTGATGGTGGGCGTGTCGCTGCTCACCCGCGGCCGTCGCCCGGGCGGGATCACGAAGATCATGACCCGGCTCCACGCCCCCGAGCGCCCGCTGCCCGCCCCCACCCGCTGACCGGCCCGGCGGTCGAGCCTGTCGAGACCCCCGCGACACGTTCGGCCAACCGGGTCTCGACAAGCTCGACCACCGGGTCGCGACACGCTCGACCGCCGCGACCCGCTCGACCACCAGCGGTCGCGCCCGCCAACGCGAAACGCGCGCGCCCCGAAGGACGCGCGCGTTTCGCTCGAAAAACTTGCCTAGCGCTTGCGCTTCTCACGCACGCGCATGCTGATGTTGATCGGGCTTCCGACGAAGCCGTAGGTCTCGCGCAGGCGACGCTGGATGAACCGGCGGTAGCCCGGGTCGAGGAACCCGGTGGTGAAGATGACGAAGGTCGGCGGGCGGCTGGAGGCCTGGGTGCCGAACAGGATGCGCGGCTGCTTGCCACTGCGCACGGGGTGCGGGTGCTCGGCGGCGAGTTCGGCCAGGAACGCGTTGAACTTGCCGGTCGCGATGCGGGTGTCCCACGCTTCGAGCGCGGTCTCCAGCGCCGGAACGAGCTTCTCCATGTGGCGGCCGGTCTTGGCCGAGATGTTCACGCGCGGGGCCCAGGCCACGTGGGCCAGGTCCTGCTCGATCTCACGTTCCAGGTAGCGGCGACGGTCGTCGTCGATCTGGTCCCACTTGTTGAAGGCGAGCACGAGGGCACGGCCGGATTCGAGAACGAGGTCGATCACGCGCACGTCCTGCTCGCTGATCACCTCGGTCACGTCGATGAGCACCACGGCGACCTCGGCCTTTTCGAGGGCGGCGCTGGTGCGCAGCGAGGCGTAGAAGTCGGCGCCCTGGGAGAGGTGCACGCGACGGCGGATGCCGGCGGTGTCCACGAAGCGCCACACCCGGCCACCGAGTTCGACCTGTTCGTCGACCGGGTCGCGGGTGGTGCCGGCGAGCTCGTTGACGACAACGCGCTCCTCGCCGACGACCTTGTTCAACAGGCTGGACTTGCCCACGTTCGGACGCCCGAGGATGGCCACGCGGCGGGGGCCGCCGACCTCCTGCTTGGCGACGGCGGAGATTTCGGGCAGCTCGAGCAGGATCGCGTCGAGCAGGTCGGCGACGCCGCGACCGTGCAGCGCGGAGACTGGCCACGGCTGGCCGAGGCCGAGCGCCCACAGGCTCGCCGCTTCCGGCTCCTGGCGAATGTCGTCGACCTTGTTGGCGACGAGGAACACCGGGCGGCCGGCCTTGCGCAGCAGCCGCACGACGGCCTCGTCGGTGGAGGTCGGGCCCACGTTCGCGTCGACGACGAACATGACGACGTCGCAGAGTTCGATGGCCAGTTCGGCCTGCGCGGCCACGGATGCGTCGATGCCCTTGGCGTCGGGCTCCCAGCCGCCGGTGTCGACGAGGCTGAACTTGCGTTCGTGCCATTCGCCCTTGTACGTGACCCGGTCGCGGGTGACACCGGGGGTGTCCTCCACGACGGCTTCACGGCGGCCGAGGATGCGGTTCACCAGTGCGGACTTGCCCACGTTGGGGCGTCCGACGATGGCGATGACCGGCAGGGCCGGCAGGTACTGGATGGCGTCGGGGTCGTCCGTCACCGAGTCGAGAACGTCGAAGTCCTCCTCGTCGAGCTCGTACTCGTTGAGTCCGGTACGGAGTGCGGCGGCGCGCTGCGTCACCAGGTCTTCATCAAGACCGTCCAGTCGTGAGACCAGTTCGTTGTCGATGGTGGGGATCGTGTCGTCGAAGTCGTTGTTATTCATGCGAGTTCCTCGCGGCGTGTATTGATGACATCGATGACCGCGTCAATGGTCTGTTCGAAGTCGAGATGGGTGGAGTCGACGGTGATCACACCGTCTGCGGCGCTCATGAATTCGACTACCTGGGAGTCAGCGCGATCCCTCGATCGCAACTGTTCTGCCACGGTTTCAGCCGATTGGGTCGATATTTCCGCAGAGCGCCTAGCCATTCTAGCCTCCTCGGATGCTGTAAGGAGAATGCGCACCTCGGCTTCGGGTGCCACGACGGTGGTAATGTCGCGCCCTTCGACCACCACACCGGTGCGCGGGGAGTCCGCGGCGATGCTGCGGAAGAGCCGGGTCAGGTGGCTGCGCACCTCGGGGATGCTGGCGACGGCGCTCACCGCGGCCGACACCTCGGGCTCCCGGATCGCGTCGGTGACGAGCGTGCCGCCCACCTTCACGAAGTACCGGTCGGGCTCGATGCCGATGGAGTAGTCGAAGCCGGTCAACGCGCCGGTGACGGCCGGGGCATCCGCCGGGTTGATCCCCTTCGACAGCACGTACCAGGCGAGGGCCCGGTAGGCGGCGCCGGTGTCGAGGTAGTCGAATCCGAGGCGGCGGGCCACGGCCCGGCTCACGCTGGACTTGCCGCTGCCGGCGGGGCCGTCGATGGCGACGAGGTGGGGGCGGGAGTGACGACCCATAGTTCTAACCAGCAATCCGCCAGCCGCGGGCGGCCAGCTCTTCGGTGAGGCGGGAGACCGCTTCAGGGAGTACAGAAATTTCGGCCAGGCCGATTTGGGCGCCCGGCGAGTGCTCGAGGCGGAGGTCTTCCATGTTCACGCCGAGCTGGCCGATTTCGTTCAGCAGCTGCGCGATCTGGCCGGGGCGGTCGTCGATCATCACGATGAACGATGCGAACCGACGGTCCTGGCCGTGCTTGCCGGGCAGGCGGGCAACGCCGGCGTTGCCGCCGGAGAGCTCCTCGGCGACCTTGCGCCTTGCGCCGGGCGCGGTCGGTTCGGCGAGGGCGTCGATGAACCGGTCCAGGTCTTCGCGGTAGGCGAGCAGGATGTCCCGCACGGGCTGGGCGTTCGCGCCGAGGATCTGCACCCACAGTTCGGGGTCGCTGGCCGCGACACGCGTGACGTCGCGCAGGCCCTGGCCGGCCAAATTGAGTGCGGAGCCGGGGGCATCCGTCAGCCGGCGGGCCATGATCGTGGAGACGACCTGGGGCACGTGGGAGATCAACGCGACGCCGCGGTCGTGCTCCTCCGGGGTCATCTCGACCAGAATCGCACCGAGGTCGAGGATCAGGTCGTCGATGGCAGTGGCCTGCTGGTAGCTGATCGCGTCGTGCGCGGCCACTACCCAGGGGCGGCCGACGAACAGGTCGGCGCGGCCGGCCAGCGGTCCGCCGCGTTCGCGGCCGGCCAAGGGGTGCGAGCCGATGTAGCGGGAGATGTCGGCGCCGAGGGCCCGGAGTTCGGCGAGGGGCGCGAGTTTGACGCTCGCGACATCCGTGACGATCGACTGCGGGAAGGCGTCCAGTTCGCGGGCGACGATCTCCGCGGTCACGTCCGGCGGAACGCAGACCACGATCAGCTGGGGTACGTCGTCGGTGGCGGCCGCACGGCCGGCGCCGTAGTCGACGGCGATGCTCAGGTTGGTCGGTGAGGCGTCGGCGAGGATCACGTCGATGCCCCTGTTGCGCAGCCCCAGCCCGATGCTGGTGCCGAGCAGGCCGGCGCCGACGACGCGCACGGGTCCGATCAGTCGACTCTCGACCATGGTTGCTCTCCTGGGGTGGGGCTAGCTGGTGGGGGGCTAGTTCGGGTGGGGCTAGTTCGTGTGGGGCTAGTTCGGGTGGGGCTAGTTCGTGGGTTCGGCGCGTGAAACGGTGAGCAGCTGGCCCAGTTCCGCCTTGGTGAGGTCGCGCACGTCGCCGACCCGGAGGGTGCCGAGGTGCAGCGGGCCGAACTGGCGGCGCACGAGGTCGACGACGGGGTGGCCGACGGCTTCCATCATGCGGCGCACGATCCGGTTGCGGCCGGAGTGCAGGGTGAGCTCGACCAGGCTGAAGCCGTCGCCGGGAGGGCTGGTGAGGATGCGGGCCTTGTCGGCGGAGATGGGGCCGTCGTCGAGTTCGATGCCGCTCTGCAGCAGGCCGATGGTCTGTGCGGAGACGCGGCCCTCGACCTTGGCGATGTAGGTCTTGGTGACGCCGAACGAGGGGTGCGCGAGAACGTGCGCGAGATCACCGTCGTTGGTGAGGATGAGCAGGCCGCTGGTCATCGCGTCGAGACGGCCCACGTTGAAGAGGCGTTCCTCGAACTGGTCGGTGAACTCGCGCAGGTCGGGACGCCCGCTCTCGTCCTGCATCGAGGAGACCACGCCGACGGGCTTGTTCAGCATCACATAGCGGCGGCTGGTGTCCAGCTGCACCGCGATGTTGTCCACGGCGATCTTGTCGGTGTCGGGGTGGATGCGACGGCCGAGCTCGGTGACGACCTTGCCGTTCACGCGCACCCGGCCGGCCGAGATCAGGTCTTCGGAGACGCGGCGGGAGGCGACTCCGGCGGAGGCCATGACCTTCTGCAGGCGCACGCCGTCTGCGGCGGCATCCGGGTTGGTCGGGGTGCCCTGTGGGTCGGTCGTCATGGAAGATCCTCAAATCCGTCTGCGCCGTCTGCGAGCAACGGCGATATGTATGGCATCTCGTCCAGCGAGTTGATTCCAAGCTGGCTGAGCAGTAGGTCGGTGGTGGCGTAGTTGATCGCGCCGGTCTCGCTGTCGGTGAAGGCCTCGGTGATCAAACCTCGACCCAGAAGGGTGCGAACGACCGAGTCAACATTAACGGCCCTGATCGAGGCTACAGCGCCGCGGCTGATTGGTTGCTTGTATGCGATCACGGCGAGGGTCTCGAGGGCGGCCTGGGAGAGCCGGCTCGGATTCTGGGTGAGCACGAAGTCAGCCACGACGAGGTCGTGTTCCGGCCGCACGTAGATGCGCCAGCCGCCGGCCACCTCGCGCAGTTCGAAGCCTCGGCGCACGGTGCCGTCGACGCCGTCGAAGTCCGCGACCAGGCGTGCGATGGCTGCCTTGACCTCGGTCAGCGGGCGGTCGACGGCCGTGGCCAGGTGGATCAGGCTCTGCGGTTCGTCGGCGACCATGAGCAGGGCCTCGAGCTTGCGCTCGATCGGCGGCAGCGCGGCCGCGGCATCCGTGTCTGAAGCGTCGGCGTTGGCGCTCGTGTCGGCGCTGGCAGCCGTGTGGGCGCGGGGCCCCGTGCCGTCGGAGTCGGTGTCGGTGTCGGCCGGGTCGGTGTTCTCGCTGGTGTGCACGGCGTCAAGTGTCATAGTCGGCTCCGAGGTCGGCGAGGTTGGCTTCGCTCCAGGACTCGGCGCTCCAGTGCAGGCTGAGGTCGCCGAGCGGTTCGAGTTGGTCGAAGGAGATGGCACCGTGCCGGTAGAGCTCGAGCACGGCCAGGAAACGGGCGATCACGACGCCCTTTTGTTCGGCGCCCACGATCAGCTCGCGAAAGGTGAGGGTCTCCCCCGGGCGCAGCATCGACACGATGTACGCGGCCTGTTCCCGGATGCTCACGAGCGGCGCGTGCAGGTGGTCCAGGCCAACGGTGGGCAGTTCCCGCGGGGTGAGGGCCAGGGCGGCGAGGGCGGCGAAGTCGCCGAGCGAGAGGGTCCAGACCAGCTCGGGCGTCTGTGCGCGGTACTTCTCTTCCAGCCGCACCGAGCGCACGTGCCGGGTGGCCTCGGTCTCCATCCGGCCGAGGAACCAGGCCGAGGCGGTCTTGAACGCGCGGTACTGCAGCAGCCGGGCGAAGAGCAGGTCGCGGGCCTCGAACAGGGCGGCATCTTCGGCGTCGACGAGCTCACCCTGCGGCAGCAGGCCGGCCACCTTGAGGTCGAGCAGGGTGGCCGCGACCACGAGGAACTCGGTGGCCTGGTCGAGCTCCTCGGTCTGGTCGAGGCCGCGCAGGTAGCTGATGAACTCGTCGGTGACCTGGCTGAGCGAGACCTCGGTGATGTCGAGTTCGTGCTTGCTGATCAGGGTGAGGAGCAGGTCGAACGGGCCCTCGAAGTTGCCGAGGGCAACCGAGAATGCTTTCGGAGCGGCCGCGTCAGGCGACGGCGCCACGCTGGATCAGTTCCCGGGCCGCCTGCTTGTACGCCTTGGCTGCCGCGTGTTCGGGCGCGAACTCGGTGATCGGAACGCCGGCGACGGATGCGTCGGGGAACTTGACCGTGCGGCCGATGACGGTCTCGAGCACGCTGTCGCCGAATGCGTCGACGACCCGCTCGAGCACCTCACGCGAGTGCAGGGTGCGGGAGTCGTACATGGTGGCGAGGATTCCGTCGAGCTCGATGGCCGGGTTGAGCCGGTCGCGCACCTTGTCGATGGTCTCGATCAGCAGGGCGACGCCGCGCAGGGCGAAGAACTCGCATTCGAGCGGGATGAGCACGCCGTGGCTGGCGGTGAGCGCGTTCACGGTGAGGATGCCGAGCGAGGGCTGGCAGTCGATCAGGATCACGTCGTAGTCGCCGGAGATCTTGCGCAGCACCCGGGCCAGGATCTGCTCCCGGGCGACCTCGTTGACCAGGTGCACCTCCGCGGCGGACAGGTCGATGTTCGCGGGGATGATGTCGAGGTTCTCGACCGAGGTCTTCTGGATGGCGTCGGACGGGTTGACCGAACCGCTCAGCAGCAGATCGTAGATGGTGGTGACGTCGTGGGTCGGCACGCCGAGGCCGGCCGAGAGCGCACCCTGCGGGTCGAAGTCGATCGCCAGCACGCGGCGGCCGTAGGCGGCCAGGGCGGCACCCAGGTTGATGGTGGTCGTCGTCTTGCCGACGCCGCCCTTCTGGTTGCAGAGCGAGATGATCCGCGCCGGGCCGTGGCTCTTGAGCACCTCTGGCTCGTCGAACTCCTTTTTGGGGCGCCCGGTAGCACCAACTGGTACATCCTCGAAACCGGGGAGTAGAGTCCGGTCACCCTGCTTACGCGCCACTGAGATGTCCTCGATCCGTCCTGCACCCATCACTGTTTCGAGTGTAACCATCGGATTGCCTCCAACCCGCATGGATCGCCGAAAAGCGCCGCTCCCGCCCAAATTCGCCCCGGATTCGGCAGCCCGCGCCCGGGCCCCACCAAGCCCGCGCCGGTTTCCGCAGCCCGCACCCGCCCCCGCGGTCGCGCCCTGCGGAAACGGGCGCGGCGAGGCGGCGCGGGGCGGCGACGCGGGGCGGC
>CAJDUC010000065.1_pt1 | contig 14112 bp, 10 predicted proteins | sample 7390041 | NCBI WGS metagenome assembly CAJDUC01 (sample SAMEA7055666, study PRJEB34461) | soil metagenome | biome: terrestrial ecosystem; feature: Peninsula; material: soil | place: Antarctica | collected 2016 | reverse complement strand
TCGAGACCCCCGGGCCAGGGTCACCCTGCGCGTTCTGCCTTGCTCTTCAGCGGGATGAGGATTTGGTTCGGGTCAACCGTGATTGGCGGTTTCAGCCAGTACTTGCTGCCCTCTCGGATGATTTTCCAGCCCTTGTTGTGGAGTAGTAGGTGGTGGGGGTGGCAGAGGCAGGTTCCGTTGGCGGTGTCCGTTGTTCCGTCGAGTGACCAGTCGTCGAGGTGGTGGGCTTCGGTCCAGGATGGGGGTCGGTCGCAGTCGGGCCAGATGCACCCGCCGTCACGGACCGCGATGGCTGTGCGTTGTTGTTCGGTGAAGAGTCGTCGTTCCCGGCCGACGTCGAGGGCTTGGCCGGTGTCGTCGAAGAGGATGCCGCGCACCCCGGTGTCGCAGATCTGCCGTTCGATCGTCGCGAGGGAGATCGGGGCGGGGCTGCCTTCGACGTGGCCGTGCCCGGTCGGCGGGTCCAGGGGCGGTTCTGGCGGCGTGAGCTGGTCGGTGGGAGCGGTGGCGGCGACCGGTGCGGTCGACGCGAACGGGGACTCCGGTGCGGTCGGGGCTACCGGCGATTCCGGTGTCGCGGTCGCTGCTGGTGTGGCTGCGGGGCGAGTGCCCTGCCGGGCGAGGTCGGTTTGGGTGACGATGACGCGGACGGCGGGGCGGCGGCCGCCGAGCATGCGGCCGGGGTCGACTTCGCTGCCGATCTTGAGGAGTTGGATGAAGGAGTCTGCGGCGATTTGTTCGGTGCTGCGGGGGTCGTCCTGGATTCGTTTGGCCCAGGCGGCACGTTTCTTGTCGACGAACCGCACCCCGCCGCGTCTGGGGCTGGTGAGGGCGTCGTAGGTGGAGAGGACGAACTCGCCGTCTTCGGGGGCGAAGAGTCCGTGCAGACGTATTTTGCCGTCGCGGAGGCGGTAGACGCGCAGGTACCGGTCGTCGTGGGCCTGTTTCTCTCGGGCGGCGATGCCGGCCGTATCGAGGTCGTCGCGCAGCCGCCTCGCCCGGCGGAAGCACTGGTCCGCGTTCAACCCCGCCGCCTCCGCCAGCAGGGTGGTCAGGGCGGCGGTGAGGCGCTCGGCCGTGACCGCGGTGTCGATTTCGCCCAGGCCCTGACGGATCGACTCCGCCGCGTCGACGGAGAGAGTGCCGGCGGCGACGGCGCGGGCGATCGGGGCCTGCCACGACGCGGGCGACGAAGCGGGGTCGGGCGGTCCGGCCGTCCCGGGCATTTCGCCGGCGTCTGCGGCACCGGTCCCTGCCGCGGGTGGGAGCTGCTCATCCGGTTGGCGGTCTGCGGCTTCGGTGCGGGCGAGCATCGTGCCGACGGAGACGAGCTTGAACGCCTCGTTCTTGCTCGAGCCGGTGAACTTCTGGATCATCGCCTCCGGGGAGAGGAAACCCTGCTGGGCGGCCAGGCCCGAGTGGCCCAGCTCTGGGCGGGAACGACGGGCGATGGTGCCGGCCATCCACGCGGCGCAGGTCTCCAGGAGCTGACGGGCGGTCGCGATGTCCCTTTGCCCGGCCAGAGCGGCGGCATCCGAGAGGGCCTCATAGTCGGCGCTGTTGCAGCCCAAACGGGCGACGGCATCTGCCGCCTGCCTGAGCTGGTCTGCCGGGGTGGTCATAACACGATTTTAGCAAGAATGGAACACAAATCTGAGAGTTTGTCACGTGTTGTGGATAAGTTTTCGAAGGTTTATCCACTGGTTTCGACGAGCTCGACCACCGTCGCCGCGCGCTGACTCCTCGTCAGCTCACGCCGCGCCCGTTTGCGCAGGGCGCGACCGCGGGCGCGGGGGCGGGTTGCCGAAACGGGCGCGGCAAGAGCGAGGAAGCCGGTCGGACGGGCCAGGCGGGTCGGGCCGGAGCGCGCCGGTCAGGCGAGGGTCAGGCGAGGGTCAGGCGAGGGTCAGGCGAGGCGAGGGTCAGGCGAGGGTCAGGAACAGCTTCTCGAGCTCGTCCACGGAGAGCGTGTTCTCCGCGTCGGGGTTGTCCAGGCACTCCCGCATGGCCGTCGACACGATGACAAAACCCGCACGGTCGAGCGCGCTCGACACCGCGGCGAGCTGGGTCACGACATCCTTGCAGCTGCCGCCGGCCTCGACGGCCGTGATGACGGCGGCAAGCTGGCCCTGCGCCCTGCGGAGGCGATTGATGATCTTCTTTTGCTGAGCGGTGTCGTCGGTCGTCATGATCACGCCTTTCTTTCGTTGGGGACTGGTGCCGGTCGCCAGATGATTATTGTGCCGGACAAAGCGGAGAAACTGACGATATTCACGCAGGAACACTTTCGAGAGCCGGTGTGAGGGTGGAGAGCCCGGCGATCCAGGTGCGGTAGCCGCCGTCCAGGTTGCGCACGTCGAAACCGTTCTGGCTGAGAATCCGGGCGGCGGTGTGCCCGCGCTGGCCGACCTGGCAATGCACCACGAGGGGGGCATCCGGCAACTCGGCCAGACGCTCCCGGAGGTCGTCGAGCGGGATGTTGACCGCACCGGGGATGCTCCCGGCGGCGAACTCACCGCTCGTGCGCACGTCGACGAGCACCGCTCCGGCCGCACGGGCGGACTCCAGGGCGTGCCACTGCAGGTTGCGTGTCGTGCCGAGGGCGAGGTTGTCCGCGACGTAACCGAGCTGGTTGATCGGGTCCTTGGCCGACGCATACTGCGGGGCGTAGGCCAGCTCGAGCCGGGTCAGGGCGGATGCCGTGATCCCCCCGGCCATCGCGGTGGCCAGGATGTCGATGCGCTTGTCCGCGCCGCTGCCGCCGACGACCTGGGCGCCGAGGATGGCGTCCGTCTCGGCGTCGATGAGCAGCTTGATCGACATCGACTCGGCGCCGGGGTAGTAGCCGGCGTGGTTGGCGGGATGGGTGTGCACGATCCGGTGCGGCCTGGACTCGGCGACGAGGCGCTTCTCGCTCCAGCCGACCATGGCCACGGTGATCCCGAACACGCCGACGATGGCGGCACCGACGGCCGGGGCTGCCGAGGCGGGAATGCCGGCGATGCTGTCGGCGGATGCCCGCCCGTGCCGGTTGGCCAGCCCGGCCATGGCGATCCGGGTGGGCTGGGAGCTGATCGCGTCGATCTTCTCCACCGCGTCGCCGACCGCGTAGATCGACGGGTCGCTGGTGCGCTGGGTGTCATCCACCCAGATCGCCCCGCTCTCGCCGATCCGGAGGCCCGCCTTCTCCGCGAGGGAGGTGTCCGGTCGCACCCCGGTGGCCTCGATCAGGAAGTCGGCGGCGACATCCGTGCCATCGCTGAGCTGCACCCGACCGCCGAAGGTCCCCTCCACCGCGGTGCCGAGGCGCACGTCGACGCCCTTTGCCCGCAGGGCGTCGAGCACGGGGGCTGCCATCTCGGCGTCGAGCGGGCCGAGAATCTGCGGGCCGAACTCGACCGCCGTCACGGCGACGCCGCGCAGCACGAGGTTCTCGACGGCTTCGAGCCCGATGAATCCGGCGCCGATGACGACGGCCGAGACCGGCCCGGTGGCCTCGTCGAGGATCGCCGTGATCCGGTCGACGTCGTCGACCGTGCGCAGCGTGTGCACGGGGATGTCGGAGTGGGCGAGCACGCTGCGGGTCGTGGCACCGGCCGCGAGAATGAGCCGGTCATAGCTCTCGGAGGACTCTTCCCCGCTGAGGGTGTCCCGCACGAGGACGGTCTTCGACTCTCGGTCGATCCGGGTCACCTCGTGGTCGATCCGCACATCGAGGCGGAACCGGCTCGCCAGGGACTCCGGCGTCTGCAGCAGCAGGTCGGCGCGGTCACGGATGACGCCGCCCACGTAATACGGCAGCCCGCAGTTCGCGAAGGAGACGTAGTGTCCCCGTTCGAATACGATGATCTCGGCCGCTTCGTCCAGCCGGCGCAACCTCGTCGCCGCCGACATTCCGCCCGCAACTCCGCCTACAATAAGTGTCTTCACTAGGACCTCCGGGTCGATCATACCCCCTGGGGTATGAGAAGGGCTGGGAGTGCACCCGGCTCCCCACTAACCTTAGGGACATGCCCGCCGTTCAGAGCCGCTTCGTCGTTCGCACCTTTGCGGCGTTCGTCTTCTTCACGCTCCTGGCGGGTCAGTTCTGGCGCAGCCTGTTCGGCTGGTGGGGCTTCGGCGCCATCGGCGTCATCGTGCTCGCCGGCGGCATAGTCGGGCTGGTTCGGCTGAAGCCCGAGTGGGCCTGGCCGCGCTTCCCCAAGTCGATCGGGGCCTTCCTCCTCGTCGCGACAGCGTCCCTGGTCTGGTCGAACTATCTGGGCGCCTCCCTGATTGGGGTGACCCTGCAGTGGGCCACCACGATCACCGCCGTGTTCCTCGCACTCTGCCTCACCTGGGCCGAGCTGCTCCGCGCCCTCGGCGGCGCCCTGCGCTGGGTTCTCGCGCTCTCCCTGGTCTTCGAGGCCATCGTCGCGGTCTTCGTGCGGCAGCCCCTGCTCCCGTTCTTTGTCGACTACGGCACCGACAAAGTACCGAACGCCTTCTACTGGTCCCGTGCCCTGCTACTGCACGGGGGACCGATCGAAGGGATCGTCGCCAACCGGAATCTGCTGGGCTTCGTCGCACTGATCGCCGTGATCGTCTTCGCCGTGCAGCTCGCGGCCGGAACGGTGCGTCGCGGCTGGGGCGTGGCCTGGCTGGTTCTCGCGGTGCTCATGCTCGCGCTCACCCGGTCGGCGACCGTGTCGATGGCGGCCGGCTTCGTCGGGCTCGTGCTCGTCTTCGCGCTGTGGACCAGGCGCCGCGGACCGCATCGTCGGCGCCCGGTCTACCTGGCCGCGGCGGCATCCGTCGTGGCCATCGGCGCCGCCGCGTCCGCGGTCACCCCGCAGCTGCTGGCCCTGTTCGGCAAGAGCTCCGACGTCACCGGGCGATTCGACATCTGGCGCAGCGTGGTCGAGCTCGCGGCTCAGCGCCCGGCCTTCGGCTGGGGCTGGGTCAGCTACTGGGCGCCCTGGGCCGAGCCGTTCCAGGGGCTGGCCGTGCGCAAGGGCGTCGTCTACCTGCAGGCGCACAACGCCTGGCTCGACGTGTGGCTGCAGCTCGGCATCCTCGGCCTGATCCTGTTCGCGGCCCTCGTGCTCTCCACCCTCTGGCGGTCCTGGTTCCTCGCCGTCGACCGGCCGCGCCGCGGCCTCGCCGACACGGAGCCCTACGCGGCATCCGCCCTGCTGCCGCTCCTGCTGCTGGCCGCTCTCCTTGCCCAGAGTGTGGCGGAGAGCCGGATGCTGATCGAGTCGGGCTGGGTGCTCCTGGTGGTGCTGGCCATCGTCACCAAGCGCCAGCAGGCGTCCGCCCTACCGATGCCGTAGACGGTAGCGTGGACAGCCCATGATCCCGAACACCAACCGCCCTCCGCCATCGCCGCGAGTCATGCGGTTCCTGGGCGCACCCCGCTTCGCGGCGTCCCTCACCCTCCTGATCATCGGGGTCGCCTTCTCCACGCACCTCATCCGGGGCCTCATCGGTTGGGCCGGACTGGTCGGCACGCTGGCGACTCTGGTGGCCCTGGCCGTGGCCTCCCTGATCGCGCGTCGGGAACGCACGGACTGGCACGGCCTCCTGCCGATCTCCATCATGGTGTTCGTCGGTTGGTGCGCCCTCTCGCTGCTCTGGTCGGGTTACGCGCCCGACACCATCCGGGGGGTGCTCTACCAGCTCACCTTCACGTTCCTGGCCATCTACGTTGCACTCGCACGGGACACCATCCAGATCGTGCGCGCGACCGGTGACGTCCTGCGACTGCTGCTCGGGCTGTCGCTCGCCCTCGAGGTGCTGTCCGGCCTGCTGATCGACCTGCCGATCGTGTTCCTGGGCATCCAGGGCAATATCGCGCAGCTCGGACCGGTGCAGGGCATCTTCGGGTCGCGGAACGTGTTCGGGCTGGTCTCCCTGCTCGCCGGGGTCACCTTCATCGTCGAGCTACGCGCCCGTTCGGTGCGCCGCGGCGTCGGGATCGGGTCGGTCGCGCTCGCGGGCTTCGGCCTGGTGCTCACCCGCTCCCCCGTCATTCTGGTGGTCGCCCTGTTCGTCGGGCTGGCCGCCTTCGCCCTCTACTGGCTGCGGCGCACCCCGGTGGAGGGGCGCTGGATGTTGCAGATCGGCCTACTCGGCACGACCGTGGTCGGCGCCATCGCCGCGTTCATCGGCCGAGGCCAGATCATCAGTACCCTCAACGCGGGCAGCGAGTTCGAGGTGCGCTACTCGCTCTGGGGCGAGATGTGGCGCCTGGTCAGCCTGCATCCGCTGGAGGGCTGGGGCTGGACCGGTCTGTGGCCCAACGCGGTCACGCCATACGGCTGGTTCGACTTCGTCAGCCGCCGCGACCAGACCTCCGGCCTCAACGCGTTCCTCGACGTGTACTTCCAGGTCGGCCTGGTCGGATTCGTGTCGTTCCTCGCCCTGGTCGGGCTGGCGTTCTGGCGTTCGTGGGTGCTCGCGGCGAACAAGCGCACCCTGGTCTACGTGTGGTCGCCGCTGGTCCTGGTGATCCTCATCGTCACCTCGGCCGCCGAGAGCACGGCGCTGGTCGACTTCGGCTGGTTTGCTGCTTCTCATCTGCGCGCTGAAGGCGGCGCAGGGCAAGAGCTGGCGCAGTCTGCTTCGGCCGAGCCCGCGCAACCGGGTCGGCTGAACCGACCGGGGCGGGTTACAACCGGCGGATGTCGATGGACAGGATGCCGAGGAACATGCCCGACATCGCCGTCTGGAAGCCCAGCATCATGAACAGGGCCGCGGGCACCGCGAGCCGCATGGTGTCGACCGGGTCCTGAGTGCCGAAGCCGGAGGCTCCCCAGGACGCCAACTGGATAATCGCCACGACGAACCCGATCACGAACAGGGTCAGCCCGACGATCGCACCGCTTTCCAGGCTCGCACGCTCCGCGAATCTCTCGAAGGCCTTGCTGCGAGGCAGATGGAAACCCTCGTGTCTGGCGTACAGCTTGGTCAGCAGGGCGAACAGCACGGCCTGGTAGCCGACCACCGTCAGGGCCGCGAGGTAGACCTGGGTCGAGACATCGAGGCCGACGCGACCGATTTCCAGGGGGCCGAAGACCAGCGCGATGGTACCGAGCAGGCCGCGGGTTGAACATCAGGAGGAACCTCAGGTGGCGCCAGCCGTCATACCAGCTGCGCAGGTGCGGCGGGCGGCTCCGGCCGTCCTTCTTCAGGGTGGTCGGAACTTCGCTCACCCGCAGGCCGTCGAGGGTGGCCTTGACGACGACCTCGCTCGCGAACTCCATGCCGGTGGTGATCAGCCCGAGCTTGAGGATCGATTCGCGGTTGAAGCCGCGCAGGCCGCAGTGGAAGTCGCGAATCTCGGAGCGGAAAAGCATCCGACCGATGGTGGAGAGCACCGGGTTGCCGAGGTACTTGTGCAGCGGAGGCATGGCCCCCGGCTCGATCCCGCCGCGGAAACGGTTGCCCATCACGAGTTCGTCGCCGGCTCGCAACCGCTCCACGAACGGGTCAAGCGCACTGAAGTCATAGCTGTCGTCCGCGTCGCCCATGATCACGTACGTGCCGCGGGCACCGATGATGCCGCCCATCAGGGCGTTGCCGTAGCCCTTCGCCTCAACCGGAACGACGCGCGCGCCGTGGTCGACGGCGATCTGCTGAGATCCGTCGGTGCTGCCGTTGTCGGCGATGACGACCTCACCCACGACGCCGGATAGGGCGAGGTAGGCCTGCGCTTTGTCAATGCAGATGGCCAGGGTTTCGGCCTCATTGAGGCACGGCATGACTATCGAGAGTTCGATTTCTTCGACAGCGGCGGAGTCGGTCATCGTATCCTTTGCGGGGGTTGAGCATCGTGAAGCAGATCTCAGCCTATCCGAGCGACAACTCGGAGGCTCGCGGCGAGGGCGCCGGTACCCGGCGGAGGGAGGCCGCGATGACGGTCAGAGCGGTCACCGAGTATCCGGCGATCACCCCGGCAGCGGCCGCACCGGCGCCGGTGAGCGACGGTGTTCCCGCCACCATGACGACCAGACCGACGACCAGGCCGACGATCGACGCGACCGTGGCCACGGCGGTTCGGCCGGTGGTGAGCAGGAACGCCGTGGCGACCAGCCCGATCGAGAAGGCGAAGACGCCGACGAGCAGCAGCGCCATGGTCGGGCCGGCGGCGCGGTAGGCCTCACCGAAGACGATGCTCACGACGAGCGGGCTCGCCACGGCGACGATGCCGAAGACCAGGCCGAGGCCCAGGAACATGACGGCCAGCACGGGCAGGTATTTTCGCCGGGCCTCGGCCCGGTCGACCGCGGCCCACTCGGAGAACCGGGGGATCAGGACCTGGGTGATGGCCTGGCTGAGCATGGATGCGGGGGTGGCGAGGGACATCGCCGCGGCGAACAGGCCCGCCTGGAGCGGGGGTTCCACGATGAAAACGTAGATCATGGCGAACTGGATCAAACCGTTCGAGGCCAGCAGTCCGAGCGAGTTCCAGGAGATGAGCCGCCAGATCGTTGCCGCCGGCGGGGTCGCCTCGTCCCTCAACGCCTCGTGCCCGAGGTGGGCGCCGCGCAGGGAATGCAGGCCGAACAATGCGTAGCCGATCGCCAGCGGCCAGAGCAGCGCCCAGGGAAGCTGCAGCACCAGCACCACGGTGAGGAGGGCCATCGTGGTCAGCGAGGAGATCACGTCCCAGATCGCGGCCGAGGTGATCCTGCCCAGGCCGACCTCGATTCCCCTCGCCAGGATGTACCCCGAATACGCGACGATCAAGGCCGCGATCGCGATCGCATCAGCCGGGTCGGCTCCCAACGCGAGCACGCTGACGGGGATGCCGACGACCAGCATGACCGCACAGGAGATCCAGAACGAACGCTGGATCAGGCGCAGGGCGTGCACGGGAGAATGACCGACCGCTCGGGCGTGGGAGAGGAAGTGTGACGCGGCGTTCCCGGCCCCGGTGGGCCAGAGCAGCGAGAGAATGAGGGACAGTGCGATCCAGGCCGACACGTGGGCCAGGTCGGTCGGACCCATGAACCGCCCGATGAGCACCGTGTACGCGAACCGGGCCAGCCCCTGGGCGAGGACGCCTACTGTGGAGATAGCCGCCTGGGACACGAGCGAGGATGGTTTCACCTGTGAATGCTACCCGGCGATCGCGGATGTCCGCCGTTCGGCCCCGCGTCTGCCAAGGAGACCCGAATGACACTCGACATCATGATGCCCTTCTACGGCCGGGTCGACCACTTCCGCATCGCGGTGCGGAGCGTGCTGGCGCAGGACGACCCCGACTGGCGCCTCGTCGTGATCGACGACCATTACCCGGACGAAGAGGCCGGCCGGTGGCTCGTCGCGCTCGCCGATCCCCGCATCGTGTATCGGCGCAACCCCGCCAACGCGGGCATCAACGCCAACTTCCAGGCCTCCATCGACCTGGCGGTCAACGACTGGCTGACCATCTTCGGCTGCGACGACGTGATGCTGCCGGGCTATGTCGGCCGGATCAGGCAGCTGGCGGATGCGCATCCCTCCGCCACCTTCATCCACCCGGGAACGCGGGTGATCGACGAGAAGGGGCAGGTGACCACGCCGCTCGTCGATCGAATGAAGGCCCTATACCGGCCCCGGTTCCGCGGAGCGATCGAGCTTGCCGGGGAGACGCTCGCCGTGAGCATCACCCGAGGGAACTGGATGAATTTTCCCGCGATCGCGTGGAAGCGCGAGGCCGTGGCCGCGGTCGGTTTCCGGCCCAACCTCAATGTGATTCAGGATCTCGGGTTGGCCCTCGACGTGGCCTTTCGAGGCGGGACCCTCCTCGTCGACGACCGGGTCGTCTTCGAATACCGCCGCCACGCGTCGAGCGTGTCGTCCTGGCGCGCCGCCGAGGGCAGCCGCTTCGTCGAGGAGCAGCGGTTCTTCCGCGCTCTGGCGGCCGAATTCCAGGGCCGAGGCTGGGATCGGGCGGCGCGCACGGCGCGCGTGCACCTCTCGTCACGCATCAACGCGCTGACCAAACTCCCGGAGGCCGTTCTCGCCCGTCAGCGCGCGGGGGCGCGCATCCTGGTGCGCCACGCCCTCGGGGTCAGCCTCGAGTCTCCCGCCGATCAGGGCTAGGGCGCGACGACCCGGTAGATGCTCTGGCTCGACCTGGGCAGATCGAATGTCTGCTCCAGAAGAAGACAGCTCGTGTCGAGCCGTTTGTCGTCGGCGAGCACGTAGCCGACCTCGGCCTGCGCGAAGGCCGAGCAGGGGTCGAAGGTGACCTCGATCTGGTCCGCCGCGGGATTCGAGACGACGGGTTCGCCGTCTCCGGCCCGCCAGCTCACCCCGGCCAGGCGGTTCCATTCGAAGGTGTAGGCGCCGGCGGGGTCGATGGCCGACCACATCTCCGCCGACGGTGCCCCCTGGAACCCGTTGTAGGCCCGAACACCGGATTCGAGCAGCACGGCGGTCGTGAGCCCGCCGCCGATGCCCACCCAGGTCTTCGGCGAGGCGTCGTCGACGCTCATCACGGCCTGGGCGACCGCAGTCTCCCGCAGGTCGAGCACCCCTCGGTAGACCGGATTCGTCAGGCCGGACCCTGCCACCGTCACGATCAGGAACGCGGTCGCCGCCAGTCGCGGGCGACTCCGGGCGAAGAAGAAGATTGCCGCGGCCGAGACAAGCGCCCAGAGCCACCAGAGCTGTACCGGCTCGAGCATCAGCGGCATCCGCCGCCAGGCGAGGGCGCCGACCAGGAGCTGGGAGAGCAGGAAGGCTCCCGCGGCACCGGCTGCGAGCCATCTACCGGCTCGAACACGGTGCTGGTCGAGGTAGGCGACGACCGTGGTCTTGTCCAGCAGCAGGAGCCGGGCAAGCGCATCCCAGCCGGGCAGGTACAGGTCGGCGAGGAGCACGGCGACCGCCGCGCTCAACCCGATGATGGCCCACGGCAGAGCGTTGCGCCGACGGGCCTCCCTGACGATGATCCAGACCAGCACGGGCATCAGGAAGATGCCGAGGTAGAAGAACGTCGAAGCCTCGGAGGAATTCACGCCGAGCACTCCGGCGCGCTGTTCGTTGAGCGCCTGGGTGAACGACGATCCGACCAGCGAGACAATGCTGAGAATGCCGTTGCCGCCGGTCGGAGTCGACCGGTCTCCCGGGTAGGCCGTGCCCAGGAACGCCTGCACCGTGGGCAGTTTGGTCGCCAGCCACACCACGGCGACGACGGACGCCGCCACCCCGCCGGCCAGGACGGGAACGACACGACCGAGGGTAGCCTTCCAGCCGGTCCCCGCTCGCAGCTGTTCGATCACGAGGGCGATCCCGAAGAAGAGCACGACGATGGCCGCCGGCACGATGAACGGGACGTAGATCCCCATCGCCATCACGACCGTGAGATAGGCCACCAACCCCGCCCAGATCCAGCGTGAGTGACTCGAAGGACTCCGGAACGCCCAGACCAGGGCGGTCATGGTCACCAGCGCCCAGACGACCGGCCACAACGTCGTGGACAGATACCACCATTGGAACAGGGGACTGAAGAAGAACCCGACGGCCAGCATCGCTGACACTCCGGGTCGCCGCGGGATGACCGTGAGCAGGAACGCGTACGCCGCCGCCGCGAGCGCGAGACCGGGCAACCACCACTTGAACGCGATCGCATGGTCGACGTCCATCAGCATGAAGCCCCAGAGGTGGGGCCGGAACGCGACGGACCAGTCGACCCGGGGCAGGTCCTGGGGCAGCGTGGAGTCCATCCCACCGGGGAAGGTCTCGTTGGTCAGGGGAAGCCCCTGTTCCACCTGGGCGATCGCCCAGACGGTCTGCACGTTCCACTCGTCCGAACGGGTGGCCTGAGGGTGCCCGGCGATGAGGTCGGGGTCGCTGCCGTAGGAGATCTGGTTGAAGAAGACGCCGGACGACGACCCGTTCAGGCCGAGTCCGACGAGGAGCACTCCCGCAAGGAGAAGCAGGGCGGGAAAGGCGAGGAGCACGCGAGTGCGGGGCAGATTGCCGGCCCCCGGCTCGATGAAGCGGGAGTATCCGTCACGCCACCGTCGAACCCGCGAGCGCGTATCGAAACGCGTCTGGGTGGTTGTCACCGCGCCGTCCTCCGTCATTGCTGGGGGCGAACCCGCGTCCTCCGACAGCGCTCATACCCGGACCTCCAGACTAGAGGACGCGTGCCGCCCCGCACGGCGGAGGCCGCGATCGGCAACGGCCGAATCAGATGGGCTGGAGGAGGTCGCGCAGCACGTCTTGGAGTCCGAGCCCACAGCTGGAGTACCGGCCCGATAACCATTCGCGCAGCACCGGCACGGCACGGCGGGCCCGACCCGCCGGGAGGCCGCTGCGCATCCGCTCATGGGCGAGTTTGACGTTGATGCGGTGCAGGACGTCTGGCGATGGCGGGGGCGTCAGTGCCGGGGCTCGCTCCGCGAGCGCTTCCGCCCGAGCGAGCAGGCGGCGGTTTCGCGCGGTTCGAGGCGCCCGGAGCCGGCCGAACCGGCCGGCCGCGTCGAGGGAGGTCACTCCGATCTGGTTGCCTCCGTGCTGACGGTAGTCAACGAGCGGCTCGTCGAGGAGATCCATCGCGCCGGTCGTCGCCGCCACCATGGCGAGCCATTCGTCGTGGACCCAGGACTGCGGGAAGGGCCGCGCCCGCAGAACGAGCTCTCGACGAAGCATCGTGGTGGCGCCGGTCACGATGTTTCGGCGCAACAACACGTCGACGGCCCGGCCCGCGTGCACGGCGGACCGGTCGGCCTGGGACACGCCCAGGGTTTCCAGAAGCGTCGCACCCGTCGGTCGCCCGGCCTCGTCGACCAGCCGGGCATCCGTGTGCAGCAACTGCAGGCCCGGGGAGGCATCGAAAACCGCGAGCATCCGCTCGAGCCGATCCCGCGGCCACACGTCGTCCTGGTCGCTCAGCGCGATCAGGTTCCCCGTGCAGGCCGCGAGGGCGCGTTCGAAGTTGGCGGTGACGCCCAGCGGCGATTTGCTGTGGTGGATGCGCACGTCGAGCGTCGCCTCCGGATGCCGGCCACGCCAGGTCTCGACGACGTCGGCCACGATGCGCTCAGTTCCGTCTACGGAACCGTCATCGAAGACCACGACCTCCTGAGGCGGGACCGTCTGATCAAGGATGCTGCGCAACTGCTGTTCCACGAAGGCCGACCCGTTGTAGGTGCACAAGGCCACTGAAATTGTCATCGCGCCCATTCTCGCGCACGGCCCCGACTCAACGCTCATCGCCGGGCCCCGATGCACGTCACGGAGCCCCGCTTGGTACGCTCTTCTGTTATGCCCAAAGTCCTCGTTGATCTGCTGTCGTACACGGGTACCAAAGGGGGCATGGAGACCTACGTTCGGGAACTGTATCGCGCGCTGGCCGACATCCACTCCGAATTCGAGTTCGTCGGCCTCGCCAGCACCGAGGGATTCTCCCTCGACCAAACCTGGTTCCCCGGCCAGGTCATCAACTCGGGGATCAGCGGGGAGAACCGTTTCATCTGGGCGTTCGGCGAGCTCGTCATGGTCACCCATTGGGCCAAGAAGATCCATGCCGACCTGATTCACTCCCCGGCCACGCTGGGGACGATGCGCCGGGCGGTTCCCAGCGTCGTCACCATGCACGACATGCTCTACTGGAGCCACCCCGAACTCATGTCGACCGGTCTCTACACCGGTCCCGTGAAGTGGATGGAGAAGCGCGCTTCACGAGCGGCGACCAGGATTCTGACCATCAGCGAGGTCTCTCGCCATGAGATTCTGGAATTTCTCAAGGTGGATCCCGGCCTGCTGGATGTGACCCCGTTCGCAGGCGCGGCATCGCCGGCCGCCGACCGCTCCCGACATAACCCGTCGGCGCAGGGCTTGTTGCACGCGACGGGCAACCGACGTCCTCACAAGAACTATGCGGGACTGGTTCGGGCGATGCCGTTCGTGGACAAGTCGATTCGTCCGCGGCTGGTCGTCACCGGAAGCCATGGAGACGATCCGTTGCGTCTCATCGTGGATGAACTCGGGCTGCAGCCGTGGGTGGAACTCAGGTCCTGGGTGTCCAAGCCTGAACTCGACGAGCTCTACTCGACGGCCACCGCACTCGTCATTCCCTCGTTCTGCGAGGGTTTCTCACTCCCCGCCCTCGAGGCCATGATGGCCGGT
>CAJDUC010000061.1_pt1 | contig 14311 bp, 12 predicted proteins | sample 7390041 | NCBI WGS metagenome assembly CAJDUC01 (sample SAMEA7055666, study PRJEB34461) | soil metagenome | biome: terrestrial ecosystem; feature: Peninsula; material: soil | place: Antarctica | collected 2016 | reverse complement strand
GGGACTGGTCGGGTGAAGTGGGTTTACTGCCTCTCCGGCAGCCGGGTGAGTCATGAGTACTAGTCTCTACTTCTTTGCGACCAGAGCCAAAAGCTCGGGGCGACACCCGCGCCTTCGCCCCGAGTTCGCGGGCGACTCAGCGGTTCTGAACGGCCTTCACGCCGAGCCACACGGCGGCTCCGGCCACCAGAGCGCCGGTGACGGCGATCCCGGCCAGGGCGGCCGGGTTGTCCTCGCCGAGACGGTGCAGTCGCCGCTTGAGCAGGAGCGCACGGTTGCGCAGCTGCTTGGGCAGGTTCAGCTTGTACTCGATCGCGTCGAGCGTGCGCGCGAGGTCGGCCCTGGCCAGCATCGCGTCGGAACGCAGCTCGGCCTTCGAGCGGCTCGTGGCCGGGGCGGTCTCGACAACCGCCTTCGACGTGCCGGTTGCCTTGTCTTTGTCAGTGCTCATATTCGCCAACTCCCTTGAACGCGTCAACGTCGCGTCGGATGCTTGCCGAGATGCCCTCCGGGTCCGGTGCGGTGCCGGCCTTGACCCGGTTCAGGCCGATCAGGCCGAGGATCGCCGCGATCAGCAGCAGTGACACGGCGACGATGAGCGTCGCCAGCCAGAGCGGCAGCACGAGCGCCAACGCGATCACGGCGAGGGCGATCAGCACGATCACCGCGAGGAAGGCAAAGACTCCGGCCACCGCGAAGAGGCCGATGCCCAGTCCGATGTTCTTCGCCTTGCCGGCGATCTCGGCCTTGAAGGCGGCGAGCTCGGCCTTGACCAGCGCGATGATCTGGCCCGGCAGCTGACCGAGCAGCACGACGATAGATCGTTTCGACCTGGGGCTGTAGCCACCGGGGTTGGCACCATTCGGGTTGAATCCGCTGTTGCTCACAGCAATACCTTCCTTGGTTCTTCGAGTGTTCGCTGCGGCTACTTCGTCGTGGCGTCGTCTGAGGCGGGCGTCGGAGCCGTCGGCTTCGCTGACGCCTTCGCCGCAGACTTTGCCTTGGCCGCGGCCTTCGCCGGGGCTGCCGGGTTGGCCTGGGTGCTCGGCGCATCCGTCGCCCCGGTGGTCTTGGCCTGCACCGCGGTGACGATCTTCTTGCCGGCATCGAACAGTGCGCTCGGCACGTCACCGACGCGCTCAAGGGCGAAGTCGCGCACCTCGGTCACGCGACGCTGCACGGGCGGAGCGCTCCAGACGTTCTCCGCTGCAGCCACGATCTGCTCGTAGCGCTTACGCCCGGCGCGAGTGCCCAAGACGTAACCGACGAGTCCGCCCGTGATGAAAAGAAGCTTTCCCCGCATTGTCACTCCATTCCTCGACGTTCATGTGTCTGACCAGCGTATCCCGCCACGGGTTCACGCGCAGGGCGGAGCCGGAGGAAATCCGGATCGGTCGGGCGATTCACGGAGTCGTGCCGGCTCGCTCAGATGCCGAGTGCCGCGTGCCTGACCCGTCCGGCCGCCGCGAGGGCGTCGGGGATCACGGACGCGAGCCCGGTGCCGGCCAGCCACGCTCCGGTCAGTTCCAGCCCCGGCGTCGCGTCCGCGGCGGCCCTGACCTGTCGCACCCGATCCGGAGCCCCGAGGGTCGCCGGCGACAGGGCGTCGCCCCACACCGTGCGGGCGAAGCCGAGCACCGCGGCCTGGTCGAGGTCGACCCCGAGGATGGCGGACGCGTCCCGCAGGGCGAGGGCTCGCAGCTCCGAGTCGGCCAGGGCCTTCGTGCTGCTTTCCTCCCCGGCCCGGCCGTAGGAGAGACGGATGACGTGGCGCCCTGGTCCCGCGGCCTCGGCGAGCCAGTCCCATTTCGCGGTCGCGTGGGTGAGCGCCTTGGCGGTCACCCCGGGGGTGCCGGCGGCGACGAGCGCACCGGTTCCTCTCGGGTGGGCATCCAGCAGCGGGGCCTCGACGACGAGCGTGGCCAGCTCGACCGCGGTCGGCTCCGGCCAGTCGAGTTCGGTGAGCGCGGCCAGCTCGGCAGCGAGGCCGCCAACCAGTCGGAGGGCCTGCGCGCCGGGGGTCGCGAGGATCACGAAGCGGGCCTCGCGCTCCAGAGGAAAAGGCTCGGCAGGCTCGGCACGCTGGGCGTCGTCGGCAGGCTCGACGAGGTCGGCCGGGGCGGCGGGGGCGGCGGGCTCGGCAGAGTCGGCAGGATCGACGAGGTCGGCCGGGGCGGCGGGCACCTCGTGCCGCACGATCCAGCTCGGGTCGGCGTCGGGGTGCCCGCCGCGCCGGAGCGAGGTCACCGGCGCATCCGTCACGATCTCGACCGCGAAGTGGTCCAGATCGGCCACGAGGGCGTCGACCAGCCGCGACATCCCGCCCCGCAGCCCGGCGACGGCGGCGCCGGCCGGCGCCGCGGACCGGAGCGAGAGCACCGCCCCCGACAGCGAGCCGGCGGTGGTCAGTGCCGCGTTGAGCCCGGGCGCGACGATGTCGATCTCGAGGTCGGCGGCCGATGAGGAATACACCCCGGAGGCGACGGGCTCGACGAGGCGTTCGAGCACGCGGCGGCCCATCCGTTTGCGAACGAGGTCGCCGAGGCTGTGCTCCCGGCCGATCGTGAGCACGGGCATCAGCCGGTCGGCGTAGGCGCGCACCGCGCCGCCCCAGCCGATCACCCGGCGCACGTCGTCGGCCAGGGGCGAGCCGGGAATCCCGAGCACCCCGGCCTGGGGCAGGGGCACGCTGATTGCGCCGCCGCCCGGGCCGACCCCGGGCAGGTGCAGCCAGGCACCGGCGGGATTCGGGGCGACGACCTCGCCGGCCAGGCCGAGGGAGTCGACGAACTCGGCGACCGCGTTACGGCGCACCGCGAAGCTCTCGGCGCCGCTGTCCAGGGTCAGGCCGGCCACCTCGTGGCTCGCGACCGCGCCGCCGACCGCCGTGCTCGCCTCGAGCACGGTCACGGAGAGTCCGACCCGGGCGCACGCCCTGGCCGCGACGAGGCCGGCCACACCCCCGCCGATGACGATGACGTCCTGCATGCGCGCTCTCAGCTCTCCGGTCGACCGACGATCAGGATGCGACCGGTGCGGCTGCGCCGAGCTCGTGCACGAAGCTGACCAGGCGGGTGAGCACGTTCGGGTCGGTCAGCGGCGGAACGCCGTGGCCGAGGTTGAGCACGTGCGCCGGGGCGGTGCGGCCGCGCTCGAGCACGTCGAGCACGTGCGCCTCGAGTACGGGCCACGGTGCGGCCAGCAGGGCGGGGTCGATGTTGCCCTGCACGGGGACCATGCCGCCGAGCCGGCGGTTGGCCTCGTCCAGCGGCACCCGGTAGTCGACGCCGACCACGTCGGCGCCGACCCCGTGCATCTCCTTGAGGAGTTCGCCGGTGCCGACACCGAAGTGCACGACGGGAACATTCCGGCGGGTGGCCGTCGCCTCGCCGGTCTGGTCGGCATCCGTCGGGGTGCCGTTCTCGGTGTAGGTCAGGTCGCGCACGTGGGCGATCGCGGCGGCGGATGCCGGGGCCACGTAGCGGGTGTAGTCGTCGAGCGAGAGGGCTCCGGCCCAGGAGTCGAACAGCTGCGCCGCGCTCGCACCGGCCAGCACCTGCGCGCGCAGGAAACGGCCGGTGATCTCGGCGGTCCAGGCCATCAGCGCGGCCCAGGCCTCCGGGTCGGCGTGCATCAGGGTGCGCGCATGGATGTGGTCCTTGGACGGCCCGCCCTCGACCAGGTAGGCGGCGAGGGTGAACGGCGCCCCGGCGAAACCGATCAGCGGAGTGGAGCCGAGTTCGGCGATCGTGCGGGCGACGGCCTGGCGGATCGGCGCGAGACTCGTGTCGAGCACGGACGGGTCGAGGGCGGTGAGTTCGGCGACGTCCTTCGCCGTGCGCACGGCCTTGCCGAGGACCGGTCCCATGCCGGCCACGATCTCGACGTCGACACCGACGAGCTTGAGCGGGATCACGATGTCGCTGAACAGGATGCCCGCGTCGACGTTGTGGCGGCGCACCGGCTGCAGGGTGATCTCACTGGCCATTTCGGGGTCGAGGCAGGCGTCGAGCATCCTGGTGCCCACCCGCAGCGAGCGGTACTCGGGCAGGGAACGCCCGGCCTGGCGCATGAACCAGACGGGGGTCACCTCCGGGCGGGTGCCCTGGTAGGCCCGGATGAGACGGGCGTCGGCGGTGAGTCCGGTTGCGAGGGGGTGTTGTGCGTCAAGGTTCATTTGTTCCAATTCTGTCAAACTTCACACCGCCGGGCGATTCGGCCCCCAGAATCGCAACGTAGACTCCAACGGTGTTGATCTGCCTGTCCGCCAGCCACAAGAACTCCAGCTTCGATGTGCTGGAGAAATTGTCGGTGGGCGCCAATGATGCCGCTGCGAGCATCCTGGAGCGCCATCCCGCGCTCCTCGGCGCCGTCGTCGTGGCCACCTGCAACCGGTTCGAGGCCTACCTCGACCTGGACGAACCGGCCGACGGGTCACCCCAGTCCGCCGTGCACGCGGCGCTCGACGGGGTCAGCTCGGCCACCGGAGTCGCCGCGGAGGTGCTGCGCGGCACGCTCGACCTCGTGCACGGCAACACCGTCGCCGAGCACCTGTTCGCCGTGACCAGCGGGCTCGAATCCGTGGTCGTCGGCGAGGGCGAGATCGCAGGCCAGGTGCGTCGTTCCCTCGAGCAGGCCAGGCGGGTGGGCACCACGAGCCCCGAACTGGAACGACTCTTCCAGCGCGCGTCCCAGACCTCCCGAGGGATCAAGAACCGCACCGGGATCGGCGCCGCCGGCCGGTCCCTCGTGCGGCTGGCGCTCGAACTGGCCGAAAGCCGCATCCCCGACTGGACCGAAACCCGCGTGCTGCTGGTCGGAACCGGCCGCTACGCCGGGGCGTCCCTGGCCGCGCTGCGCGACCTCGGTGCCGAGAATGTGCTCGTCTACTCGCCGTCCGGGCGCGCCGACAAGTTCGCGGCCTCGCACCAGATCACCGCCGTCGGCGAGGCGGACTTCGCCGCCACGGCGGCCGGCGTCGACATCATCCTCACCTGCACGACCGTCGAACACCACGTGATCACGGCGGCCCTGCTCCGAGCCGGGCAGGCCCAGGCTCTGCAGGCCCGCACGTTGCAGGCCGAGGCGGATGCCCCATCCCCGGTCGTGGCCGACGGCTGCCCGGTCGGCGACGCCCAGGGCGAGCCCCGGCGACTGATCATCGACCTCGGGCTGCCACGCAACGTCGACCCCGATGTGACGGAGCTGGCCGGGGTGGAACTGCTCGACCTCGAGACCATCCGCATCCACGCCCCCCTCGAAGAGCTCAACGCCACGAGCGACGCCCGCCTCCTGGTCGGCCGGGCCGCGCGCAAGTTCTCTGCCGTCGCCGAGGAGCAGAGCCTCGCCCCGGCGGTCGTCGCCCTGCGCGGCCACATCTTCGGCATCCTCGACGCGGAAATCGAGCGGGCCCGCCGCCGGAGCGACTCGACCGAGCAGACCGAGGCCGCGCTGCGGCACCTGGCCAGCGTTCTGCTGCACACGCCGATGGTGCGCTCCCGGGAGCTCGCCCGTGCCGGCGAGCAGACCGCGTTCCTCACCGGGCTCGACGCGATGTTCGGCATCCAGGTCGAGCTCCCTGCCGTCGCCGCCGCTCCGGACGACGTCGAGATCACGCCCAGCGCCTCCTGAGGCGGCGGACGCGGCGGGGCGGGGCAACATCGTGACTTGGCGGACCGTGTGACCGGGTCGAGCGCCGGAGCCGGGCCGGGCACCGGGAACGGGCCGGGCACCGGAGCCGGGCCGGGCACCGGGAACGGGCCGGGCACCGCCGCGCTCCTCCCCTTCTACGCGCGCCCGATCCGAACGAAGCGCCTGCTGCTCCGCCCGCTGACCGAGGCCGATGCCGGCGACGTCGCCGCCTACCAGTCCCGGCCCGACGTGGTGCGATACCTGCCGTGGCCGGTTCGGAACGCCGCCGAGTCGCGGGAACACACGCTCACCAGGGCCGGGTTCACCCGCCTGGGCGACGACGGTGACGGCCTCATCCTGGCGGTCGAACTCCTCGGTTCCGGCTCCGCGCCCGGCCCGGTGATCGGGGACCTCAGCGTGCTCCTCAAGGACCGCGAGAACGCGCAGATCGCCGTGGGCTGGGTGCTCCACCCCGACTGGCACGGTCGGGGCTTCGCGACCGAGGCGGCGACGGCCGTGCTCGACCTCGCCTTCGGGGAGCTGGGCGCGCACCGGGTGTTCGCCGAACTCGATCCGAGGAACGAAGCATCCGCCGCCCTGTGCCTCCGGCTCGGGATGCGCCTCGAGGCGCACTTCGTCGAGAACGAGTTCTTCACGGGCGAGTGGTCCGACCTGCAGGTGTTCGCGATCCTCGCCCGCGACCACGCCGCCCGCCGCTGACCCGCATAGCGCTGACCCGCATGGCGCTGAGATACGGAAAAAGCACCCTCCCCCGAGGGGTGAAGGTGCTTTTTCCGTAAGTCAACCGCGCCGGAGCGCGCGGGGCGCGGGTTACGCGCCGCGGAGGCGCTCCGCGAGGTACGCGTCGAGCTTGTCGAGCGGCACCCGCTCCTGGGCCATGGTGTCGCGGTCGCGCACGGTGACCGCCTGGTCCTCCAGAGAGTCGAAGTCGACCGTGACGCAGTAGGGCGTGCCGATCTCGTCCTGGCGGCGGTAGCGGCGGCCGATCGCACCGGCGTCGTCGAAGTCCACGTTCCAGGACTCTCGCAGCCGGGCGGCGAGCGCCTTGGCCATCGGCGAGAGCGCCTCGTTGCGGGACAACGGCAGCACGGCGACCTTGATCGGCGCGAGGCGTCGGTCGAGCCTCAGCACGGTGCGCTTGTCGACGCCGCCCTTCGCGTTCGGCACCTCTTCCTCGTGGTACGCGTCGACGAGGAACGCCATCAGCGAGCGGGTGAGGCCCGCAGCCGGCTCGATCACGTACGGGACCCAGCGTTCGTTCTTGGTCTGGTCGAAGTAGGAGAGATCCTTGCCGGATGCCGCGGCGTGCGTCTTCAGGTCGAAGTCGGTGCGGTTGGCGACGCCCTCGAGCTCGCCGAATTCGCTGCCGCTGAAGCCGAAGCGGTACTCGATGTCCACGGTGCGCTTGGAGTAGTGCGAGAGCTTCTCCGCGGGGTGCTCGAACAGGCGCAGGTTGTCGACGTCGATGCCGAGACCGGTGTACCAGGCCATCCGCTGGTCGATCCAGTACTGGTGCCATTCCTCATCCGTGCCGGGCTCGACGAAGAATTCCATCTCCATCTGCTCGAACTCGCGGGTACGGAAGATGAAGTTTCCCGGCGTGATCTCGTTGCGGAAGCTCTTGCCGATCTGGCCGATGCCGAACGGCGGCTTCATCCTGGCGGCCTGCAGCACGTTGGCGAAGTTCACGAAGATGCCCTGCGCGGTCTCCGGGCGCAGGTAGTGCATGCCGGCCTCGTCGTCGACCGGGCCGAGGTAGGTCTTGAGCAGGCCGGAGAAGGCGCGCGGCTCGGTCCAGATGTGCCGGTTGCCACAGTTCGGGCAGGGAATGCCGTCGATGCCGCCCTCGGGCGGGCGCCCCTTCTTCTCCTCGAACTCCTCCTCGAGGTGGTCGGCCCTGAACCGCTTGTGGCAGCTCGTGCACTCGACCAGTGGGTCGCTGAAGACCTCGACGTGGCCGGATGCCTCCCAGACCTTGCGGGGCAGGATCACCGAGGAGTCCAGGCCGACGACGTCGTCCCGGCTGGTGACCATGAAGCGCCACCACTGCTTCTTGATGTTCTCCTTGAGCTCCACCCCGAGGGGTCCGTAGTCCCAGGCGGAGCGGGATCCGCCGTAGATTTCACCGGCCTGGAAGACGAACCCGCGGTGGCGGGCGAGGGCGATGACGGAATCGAGGCGGGTGGGGGCGGCCACGGTGGCTCCAATGGTCGAAGGTGGGAAAGTGTGTCGCACGCGGGCGGTAGCCCGGCGGCGCTCAGCCTATTTTAGGCGTTCGGTTCCATTCCGACGCCAAGCTGTTAGCCTTGCTAAGGATTCCCGCAGTCTGTGCGGGACCTCAAGGGAGAGACCATGGGCATCACGCCCCGCACGCCGCACGATTCTATGGGGGAGGCGGGGGCGCTGGATCGGGATCCCGCCCTGCTGGCTGTTGCCCTCGACCAGACCACGCACGACGCGGAGGAGGCCCACTGGACCCCCGCGAAAATCGCCATCTGGGGCGGCATCTCGCTGCTCGGCGGCCTGAGCTGGGTGATGCTGGCCGTGGTCCGGGGGGAGACCGTCAACGCGATCTGGTTCGTCTTCGCCGCGATCTGCACCTACCTCATCGGTTACCGCTTCTATTCCAACTACATCCAGAAGCACCTGCTCAAGCCCGATGACCGCCGGGCGACCCCGGCGGAGTACAAGGCGGACGGCAAGGATTACGCCGCCACCGACCGCCGCGTGCTCTTCGGCCACCACTTCGCCGCCATCGCCGGCGCCGGCCCGCTCGTCGGCCCGGTGCTGGCCGCCCAGATGGGTTACCTGCCCGGCACGATCTGGATCATCGTGGGCGTCGTCCTCGCCGGCGCCGTTCAGGACTACCTCGTGCTGTTCTTCTCGATGCGCCGCGGAGGCCGTTCCCTGGGCCAGATGGCCAGGGACGAGCTCGGCAAGGTGGGCGGCACGGCCGCCCTCGTCGCGACGATGGCGATCATGGTCATCATCGTGGCCATCCTCGCGCTCGTCGTGGTCAACGCCCTCGCCGCCAGCCCCTGGGGCGTCTTCTCGGTCTCGATGACCATCCCGATCGCGCTCTTCATGGGCTGCTACCTTCGTTTCTTCCGTCCGGGCAAGGTCAGTGAGATCTCGATCATCGGTTTCGTGCTGCTTCTGGCCGCCATCATCGGCGGCGGAATGATCTCCGGCACCGAGTGGGGCGCGGCGTTCTTCCACGTCGACCCGGTTCCGCTGGCGATCGGCATCATCGTCTACGGCTTCGTGGCCGCCATCCTGCCGGTCTGGCTGCTGCTGGCCCCGCGGGACTACCTCTCCACCTTCATGAAGATCGGCACCATCGGGATGCTCGCGATCGCCATCGTCATCGTGCGCCCGGAGATCTCGGTGCCGGCCTTCAGCGAGTTCACCGCCAACGGCGGCCCCGTCGTGAGCGGTTCGCTCTTCCCGTTCCTCTTCGTCACGATCGCCTGCGGCGCCCTCTCCGGCTTCCACGCCCTGATCGCGTCCGGTACGACCCCGAAGCTGATCGAGAAGGAACGCCAGACCCGGTTCATCGGCTACGGCGGGATGCTGATGGAATCCTTCGTCGCGATCATGGCCCTGGTGGCCGCCGTGTCGATCGACCGCGGCATCTACTTCGCGATGAACTCCTCACCCGCGCTCACCGGCGGCACGGTTGAGGGAGCCGTCGCCTTCGTGAACAGCCTCGGGCTGACCGGAGTCAACCTGACCCCGGAGATGCTCACCCAGACGGCGAAGGATGTCGGCGAGGCCACCATCGTCTCCCGCACCGGCGGCGCCCCCACCCTCTCGGTGGGCCTGGCCCACATCATGCAGCAGGTTGCCGGCGGCAGCGGGATGATGGCGTTCTGGTACCACTTCGCGATCATGTTCGAGGCGCTCTTCATCCTGACCGCCGTCGACGCGGGCACCCGGGTGGCGCGGTTCATGTTGCAGGACAGCCTCGGCAACGTGTTCCCGAAGTTCAAGAACACCTCCTGGCGCACGGGCGCGTGGCTCACCACCGGGATCATGGTCCTGGCCTGGGGCGCTGTGCTCATGATGGGAGTCACCGACCCGCTCGGCGGCATCAACACCCTGTTCCCGCTCTTCGGCATCGCCAACCAGCTCCTCGCCGCGATCGCCCTGGCCGTGTGCATGGCCATCGTCGCCAAGCGGGGCATGTTCAAGTACCTGTGGATCGTGGCCATGCCGCTGGCCTTCGCCGCCGTCGTGACCATCTCGGCATCGTTCCTCAAGATCTTCTCCACCATCCCGGCGGTGGGCTACTTCGCCCAGAACAGGGCCTTCTCCGAGGCTCTGGCGGCGGGCGAGACGAGCTTCGGCACGGCCAAGACCGTGGCCGCGATGGAGGCCGTCGTGCGCAACACCATGGTTCAGGGCATCCTCTCGATCCTCTTCGTCGTGCTGGCCATCATCGTGATGGTCACCGCGATCCAGGCCACCTGGCGCTCGTGGAAGAGCCGCGACTTCGGCACCAGCGAAGACCCGGCCGTGCCGTCGCAGATGTTCGCACCCTCCGGATTCCTGCCGACCGCGGCCGAGAAGGAGCTCGGTGCCAGCTGGGACGCCCAGGCCCGGCTCGAGAAGGCGGGCAGGGCGAAGCGATCATGAACACCGCCGCAATCCTGAAAAAGGGGGCGAGGGACCTCGCCTGGTTCATCAAGGGAGTGCTGGGCGAAGACGCCTACGACAAGTACAAGGCCCACCACGAGTCGAGGCACCCCTCCGACGGGTGCGAGGCACCCCCGGTGATGACCGAGCGCGAGTTCTGGCGTGACCAGACCGACCGCCAGGACACCAACCCGCAGGGTCGGTGCTGCTGACTCGGCGGCGCTGCTGACTCGGCGGCGCTGCTGACTCGGCGGCGCGCAGCGGATGCCTCCCCGCCACCGCGGGGAGGCATCCGTTTTCGCGGTTCAGGCGGTCAGACCCCGAACGGTCAGTGCACGTATTCGAGCAGGTCCATGCCGACCGCGCGCATCCCGTCGAGCACGGCGAGCCGGGCCGAGAGCGCCGTGTCGGCGAACGACATCGACACCGCGTAGGTCACGCCGGCGCGCGGACCGCGGAGGATCCCCACCTCGCTGCGCACCCCGGCGGCCGTGCCCGTCTTGTTCACCAGCAGCATGCCGTGGTCACCCTCGCGGTGGGCGAGCGGGTCGAAGCCGAAGGCGCCGGACACCATGGACAGGTCGCCACCCAGGGACAGCCAGCCGATCACCCGTTCGCTGACCATGGCATCCACGATCTCGCCCCGGGCGAGAGCCGTGAACAGCCAGGTGAGGTCCTTGGAACTGCCGACGGAGAGCTGTGGCGCGTGGTCGGGGCCGCGTTCGTCGCGCACGAGGTCGAGGAGTGCCGTGCGGGAGAGGCCGAGCTGTTCGGTGCGGGCACGTACGGCATCGAGGCCGACCGCCCGGATGAGCACGTTGGCGGCCAGGTTGTCGCCGGTGGCGGCGACCAGCGCGGCAAGGTCGGCCACCGGCATTGACGGCGCCTGGAGGTGCTGCCAGATGCCCGACCCGCCGACCGAGTCGAGGGGGGTGCGGTCCAGGCTCGTGTACGCGCCGAAGTCGGGCTCGCGCAACCGGGCCGCGACCTCGATCAGGAGGAGCACGGTGCCGATCCCGGCGGTGGGCATGACGACGTGGTCGTCGACGGAGAACAGCACCCGGCCGGTCACCAGGTCGGTGGCGCGGGCCGAGACCTGCACCCCGTTGACGGCGAGGTCGCCGAGGGCCTGGAATCCGCGGCCGAAGTTCGCGCCGGGCTTGGCCCCGCCGTGTTTGCCGAAATGCACGGCGGCATGCCGCGATCGCCGCTCTGAACCCTGGGCTGGCTTCACCACCGAATGCGGATCCTTCCGTGCGCCGGGCCTGCTGGCCCGGCAACACCATAACTCAACGAGGTTGGAGGAGTCTTACCAGATGGTGACGCGCTTGTCCGGGGCGAGCCAGAGCGCATCGCCCTCGATGACACCGAACGCGGTGTAGAAGTCGTCGATGTTGCTGACGATCTGGTTGCAGCGGAATTCGTTGGGCGAGTGCGGGTCGATCGCGAGCAGGCGGATGGCCTCGGCATCACGCATCTTGAGCTGCCAGGCCTGGGCCCAGGAGAGGAAGAAGCGCTGCGCGCCGGTGAGGCCGTCAATCACGGGCGGCTCTGCGCCGGCCAGGGAGATCAGGTAGCCCTTCCAGGCGATCGAGAGACCGCCGAGGTCGCCGATGTTCTCGCCGATGGTCAGGGCGCCATTGACGAAGTGGTCGGGAACCTGCCGGGGAGCGAGGGCGTTGAATTGCTCGATCAGAGAGCTCGTGCGTTCCTCGAACGCGGCGCGGTCCTCCTCGGTCCACCAGTCGGTGAGGAGTCCGTCGCCGTCGTACTTGGAGCCCTGGTCATCGAAGCCGTGCCCGATCTCGTGGCCGATCACGGCGCCGATCGCGCCGTAGTTGGCCGCGGCATCCCGGTCGGCGTCGAAGAACGGAACCTGCAGGATTGCGGCGGGGAAGACGATCTCGTTGAAGCCGGGGTTGTAGTAGGCGTTGATGGTCTGCGGGGTCATGAACCACTCGTCGCGGTCGAGGGGGTTGCCGATCTTGCCGAGCTCGCGCTGGAACTCGAACTCGCTGGTCGCGCGCACGTTGGCGATGAGGTCGCCCGGGTCGATGGCGAGGGTGGAGTAGTCGCGCCACTTCACCGGATAGCCGATCTTCGGGGTGAACTTGTCGAGCTTGTCCAGCGCGCGGGCCCGGGTCTCCTCGGTCATCCAGTCGAGGTCGGTGATGCTCAGGCGGTAGGCCTCGACCAGGTTGGCAACGAGCACGTCCATGCTCTCCTTGGCGCTGGGCTTGAAGTGACGCTCCACGTAGATGCGGCCGACGGCCTCGCCCAGGGCACCCTCGACGAGGGAGACGCCGCGCTTCCACCGGTCGCGCAGCTGGGGGGTGCCGGTGAGGGTGCGGCCGTAGAAATCGAAGCTGGCGTCGACGAAGTCGGCCGAGAGGTACGCGGCGCTCGAACGGATGATCTGCCAGCGCAGCCAGTCCTGCCAGGCGGGAAGTCGCTCCTCGGTGAGCATCTCGGCGAGCCCGGTGATGTAGCTGGGCTGGCGAACGACGACGTCGTCGAACGCCGTGGCCGGGGCGTCGAGACCCTCGAGCCAGAGCTGCAGGTCGGCACCCGCGGCCAGCGCGGTGACCTGGCCCCAGGTCTTGAGGTTGTAGGTCTTCTCGCTGTCGCGGGAACGGACCTTGTCCCAGTGGTGGGTGGCCAGCTCGGTCTCGAGGTCGAAGACGCGAGCGGCCCTGGCGGCGGCGTCCGAGAGCCCGGCGAGGCCGAACATCCGCTCGATGAAGGCCTGGTACGCCTCGCGGATCGCGCCGGAGGTGTCGTCGCGGTAGTAGGACTCGTCGGGCAGGCCGAGTCCGGACTGCTCGACGAAGACGAGGTAGCGTTCCGGGTTTCCCGGGTCGTTGTCGACGTAGAGCTGGAAGGCCCCGGCGACGCCGGCGCGTTCGAGGCGGCCGAGGGTGCCGAGCAGCACGGGAATGGACGAGACGCCGTCGACAGTGGCGAGATCGTCGGCGAGCGGGGTGGCGCCGAGCGCCTCGACCTTCTGCTCGTCGAGGAAGCTGGCGTACAGGTCGCCGAACTTGCGCTCCTCCGAGCCGGGCTCGGCGGTCTGGGCCTCGAGGATGATCTCCCGCACGGCCTTCTCGGATTCCTCGGCCAGCAGGTAGAAGGAACCCCAGCGGGCCTTGTCCGCCGGGATCTCGGTGCGGTCGATCCACTTGCCGTTCACGTGGCGGAACAGGTCATCCTGCGGACGCACTCCCGGGTCGAGTTCGTCGCGGTCGATTCCGGATGTGGTCCCCTGATCAGTCATGGTCCCAGCCTATTCGCTGCGACAGCCGGATCGACCTCGCCGCCTGAGAGTTGAGCACCCTCCCAGCGTCCGGGCTGCCCCCGGCGGTCGGGCCGGGTGGTTTGGCCGGGTGGTCGGGCCCGGTGGTCTGGCCCGTCGAGGCCCAGCCCGCGCCGCTTTCCGCCGGTCTCGCCCCGGCGGTCGGTCTCGCCCCGGCGGTCGGTCTCGCCCCGGCGGTCGGGCCTGTCGAGACCCCGTCCGCGTGTCCGCCCCAGCCCGCGCCCGTTTCGGCAGGGCGCGTCCGCGCCCGCGGTCGCGCCCTGCCGATCGCGTAGCGGCGACGACGGATCCCGCCGAGCCGGAGCATCCGTCGTCACCCTGTGCTCCACGCCCGGTGCTCCACGCCCGGTGGTCGAGCCTGTCGAGACCCCGTCCGCGTGTCCGCCCCAGCCCGCGCCCGTTTCCGGGGCCCGCGCCCGCGCCCGCGGTAGCGCCCTGCCGTTTCCGTGGCGGCGATCGCGGCTTACGGGCGGATTCCGCCGAGCCACGGATGCCGGCCCGCAGCCCTGTTCTCGTCCTCCACATTGTGGGTGTGATCGGGTTATCCACTGTTTTTCGGTTGACTGTTTTCGGGCCCGGGAATGTCGGTGGGGGCCCGTATCGTGGCCGGCATGACAGCAGCATTCATCGCCCGGCAGGAGGCGCTCGGCATCCGTTTCGACGCGATCGCCGCGGCCGAGCGGGAGATCGCGGCGGCGTGTGCGCGGC